>Ga0310695_10003069_pt1 | contig 33581 bp, 42 predicted proteins | sample RumenRJG_04DNA_FD_203882 | JGI IMG/M metagenome (GOLD analysis project Ga0310695, IMG submission 203882) | Bovine rumen microbial communities from Lethbridge, Alberta, Canada - RJG_04 (v2) (version 2) | ecosystem: Host-associated > Mammals > Digestive system > Stomach > Rumen | place: Canada... | reverse complement strand
AGTTCTAATTGTTGCGATTCCGTCCTTTTTCTCTGTTGTTTCGTTTATCGGCGTGGCGTTAATCAACAGTTACGGCTCCAGGGCTAGGAATCTTGAAAAAGTGAAAACGGATATTGAAGATTTGAAAGAATCGGTGCAAACGCTTCAAGTCCTCACAAAGGAGCTTATCGGGCTTTGCACTTCCGCTTTTAATGAGGTGAAAGAGAAAGGTCATATCAACGGAGAAACGACTAAGGCGTTTAATCATTTGCAAAAGGTTGCTTTCGATAAAGCGATAAACTGAGCCTGCGGGCGATATGGAGAGGTGTTTATATGGATATAATAACTTGGATTGTAAGTCATATTCAGGTGATTTTGAGCGTGCTGTTCGGCGTGATTTTTGTTTGCAGCTTGATTGTGAAACTCACGCCTAACACGAAAGATGATGAGGTCCTTATGAAAATTATCGGTTTTTTGGATCATTTCAGTGTTGTGAAAACCGCTAAGGATAAGGACTTGATCGAGAGGGCGAAAAAGAATATTGAGGGAAACAGCGTTTAATATCATTTTTTTCGGAATTGCTTGATTAAGAATAATCTTATTCAAGCGAATATCGCTTTTTCTTTAATAAAACGAGGTGTTTTGTGATTAAAACTATTCTGATTTTTATTTGGACGCTTCCGCAATCGCTTATAGGATGGATTATTTCAATCTTTTTCGAGAAATCGAGAGCTTACGGACGCGTTGTGTATTATTGGAATTTATCCGGGGCGTTAAGTCTCGGATTGTTTGTTTTCGTGCCGAAAGACGCAAGCAAGTTTACGGTGAGCCACGAGTATGGACACTCCCGGCAAAGCTTATGTTTAGGGTGGCTGTATCTTATCGTTATCGGGTTGCCTTCGTTCCTTTGGGCGAGTTTGCAAACAATAGGATTGTTTAGGAACGTCTGTTATTACGATTTTTACACTGAACGCTGGGCGAATAAGATTGCCGGTTATACGTGTTACTTGGATAGGGCGTTACGGAAAATTTTTTATAGCAAAGTAAAGGAGAAAAACGAATGAAATATTATGTAAATGATGAAGAAACAAAAAGAGAGAATCTTTTGAAGTACATTCCGGAGTGCGACATTTTGGACTTGGAAGCGAAAATCAGTCATAAGGCGCCTGTAGCTATGTACGATTATGGCGACTTCATTATAAAAGTGGAGGAATAAATGAAATGGTTGGCGAAATTCTTTCTTTTGCTGGCGGCGCTGTTTTTGGCGGTATTGCCTCTTTGGTGCTCCGAGCCTGGAACGATAAGCGTAACCAAAGCCGAGTGGGATCAGATAACAATGTTATCAAAGAAGTTGCAGACGGAATCACAGACGTTAAATCGGCAGTTGGAGCTATCCAGGGCGGAATTGAAGCCGCTGCGGGAACGGCTGGAGAAGTCAGAGACGCAAGCACAGCTCTTGCAGACGTCATACGACGCATTGAAGAGAGAGAACGCAAGCCTTGAAAGGCGGTACGGCCTTTTGAGGTTCGGCGGACTTGTCAGCGTGGGCGTTGCCGTGGGAGCGGTGGTTTACGGATTGCTGAAATAAGATGAGGTGCATATGAGTTTGAGGAGAAGACTGATAAGATAAGGCTAAATTCCTATTGCATTCTTTTGTATTTCCCTGACATCTTTCATGTCCTGAGTGGTGAGAAGCAGGTAATGGCTTGTCATTGCCGCGCTTTCATGCCCTATAATGCTGCGGACCTTTTCACTTTCCAAATTGGCAGCTACTAACCTTGTATTCATAAAATATCGGAATGAATGAAAACTTATTTTGCGTTCTTTCATATCTATCCCGATTTTTTCAGTTGCTTTTAACAGCCAGCGTTTGAAAAAACTGTCTCCTACCGGAACAATTCCGTCATAAGTGAAAATAAGTCCTTTTTTAAACGGTGCAATGTTTTTAATGATGTTGAACAGCTCTTTGCTTATGGGGGCAATTCTGCTATGTCCGCTTTTTGTGCATTTCCGCCCTTCGTGTTCCGCCCAGGAAGCGTTTATTTCTATGTAATCCTCATGTACTTGCTCAACAGTCAATGCCCGGATTTCTCCTAGCCTCATTCCTGTATATGCGGATATAAGACAGCCGACTTTTGCAAGTTCGCTTTCCCATATGCCCGGTTTGAAGAGTTTTTTTATTTCTTCAACGGAAAACGTGCCTTTTCTTTGCGATTCTCCTTTAATTAGCGGTTTTACTTTCCTTGCTTCATTTTCTGAAATAAAGCCTTGAACTACTGCCTCATCCAAAATCAATCGAAGATTTGTTAAAACCTCGTTGCAGGTTTTATTCACCATTCCTGATTTTTCTGCAAGATTCAAAAGCCAGCTCCTTACTTTAGCGGCAGTTATTTCCTCTAAAACCAAAGAGCCGAAATAAGGCATAATGTATTTGTTTAACTGAGTGGTCTTGGTGACTGATTGTTTTTTTGCCCAATGCCCGCCCCTTTTGATTTTGTCCTGGATATAAGGGCAAGTGTCATAATTCCAAAAATCGTTAGCAAAATCTTTAAATTTTTTATAGACAATTTTTTCATTTAAGATGTTGTCGTTTAAAATTCTTTTAAGAACTGCTTGCCTGGCTTTGATTTTGGTTTTTTCTCCGGTACTACGCCAAACTTTTTTTCCGTACCTGTAAACGTAGTAGTAATAATACGGACTGTTTTTTGGTTTGAAAAGAACAAAATAATTCGGGTCTTCGCGGACTGTCATTTTGTGTAACTCCAAAAGCGCAATAGTTAGAAGTTTAGTTAGAAAAAGGTGCGAAAAACTTGATTTTCTTGTTTTTCTAACTAACAACCTCTTACACAACAACAAGTTACAAAAACAACTTAACATTTGACGACGGTAGGGTTTGAAAGTCAAAATTAACGCCCGTGCTATGTCATTTTATGTCGTATAAATCTTGTTGTTGTTTGTAATTACAGTTTTATACGCCTTTTTTCAATTTCTGTCAAAAGGTTCACTTCCAACTGAATCGGTTAGTAATGGAGTTAGGAGTTTCAAGAGAGGGGAAAGAAAGTAAAGATTACACTAGCCGTTATTCAGATTATGAAATAGGCATAGGGGCGAGCGTGTAGCCTATTGCGTTTAGGATTTTAAATACGGTCAAAAACGCAGGATTTTCATCTGATGATAAGGCTTTGTATAAGCCCTCCCTGGTAATATCCGCCTCTTTGGCAACTTTAGCCATTCCTTTAGCTCTTGCAACATCCTTAATAGCTTTTAAAAGTTCATAAGGGTCGTTTTCTTTTGCAACATATTGCAGATATCCGTTTTGAAGCTCTTCTGTATCCAAATACTCCGCTACGTCAAAATTAGTGTTTTTTTCCATTTTTTAACTCCTTTGCTTTTTCAATGTCTTTTGATTGTGTGGATTTGTTGCCGCCAATCAACAAAATCAACAAAAGGTTTTCTTCATTTGTAAAATAAACCCTGTATCCTTTACTGATATTTATTCTTAATTCATATATTCCGTCAGATATGTACTTACTGTCTCCAAAAACACCATCTTGTAACTTTACTATTCTTCGAAGAATTGCGATTTTCGCTATCCTGTCCTTCAATTTTTTAAGCCACAAGGAAAAGGTCTCTGTCTGTTTTACATCATATTTCATACAAGGATATTGTAAACTACAGTTTACAGTTTTGTAAAGATTTTTCAAAAAAAGAGTAAAATTTTTTAATTATTGATGTTGATTGTGGAGCCTACGACTTGCTCTATGAGGGTTTTGATGTTGCGGGGAGAATCCCGGAATCTGCCGATGAACTCCCGTTCAAGAGGCGTGAACTGGTCTGTTTCTCCGTTCGGATTTTAGGGGAACCCAACCTGATGGTGCTGTGTCATATTCAAATAAACTGTTAAGAAGAATTTCTTTTTTTATTTTTATATTAAAGTCAGCAATTTCTTTTAATTCGTTTGTATGTCTTTTTAATGGGAATAAGACACCGATACGCTTATTTAATGACAGTTTTCTAATTGTTTCAATGGCAGGAATCATATCAGTGTCCCCTGAAACAAGAATGCCTGTATCATAATTATTCAGCACAGCTTCAGAAACAATTTTAAGAGCCACATTTACATCTGTTCGTTTTTCCTCATGTGATTTAAAGCTTCTCCCGCATAATTTACAGTGAATGTCTTTTTCTTTAAATTTGCCAAGAACTGGTATAATGTTTTCTTTTTGTAGCCGTTCAATATATTGTCTGTGTTTCTGAACTTTAGTATTATCTGACTGCCAAGTAGCGATTGCTGTAAAATAATATATTGCAACGATATTCTCTTTTGCGGGATTTATGTAATGTTCACATAATTTTCGCAGATTTAACCATCTACAATCCGGAGCAGCGTCTTTGAGACTATGATAAAGATTAAATCCGTCTATAAAAAAAGAAACTCTTGTCATAAATAAAAACCTCACCCAACGGTGAGGGGTCAACAGGGCAACCCCTGCTGGGATGATACTTAATTATTATTGAAATGTTGGTTGCAAGTCAACTTTTTACCCTTGATGATTATAATATATCATATTTTAGAATTTTTGTAAATAGAAAATTCAAAAAAAATAAGAAAAAGTTTTAAAAATAATGCAAACTTTTGTTGAAAAATGCAAAGACGTTTTTGTAATTTTTTATTGCTTTTTGTTGCCGGATTGTTTATTATAAAGTTGACAGAACCCTCCAAGGCTAGAGCAACTTGTTGCTTCCTCAAATGAGAGGGTCCGTTGTTTTTATTATGGAAAAATTGCTTTTTTCTAAACCAGCATTAACAATTCAAGAACAAATAAACCTGCTGAAAAGCAGAGGTCTGATTATACGTGATGATATTGCCGCTGAAAAAATACTGGAAAACAATAATTATTACAGGCTTGAAGGATACTGGTATTCTTTTTACGATGAACAAGACTCCGACCATCACAGATTTAAAAATGATGTTTGTCTTGAAGATGTCATCAGAATTTATAATTTTGACAAAAAGTTGAGGAATGTTGTATTTGATGCCATAAGTGAAATAGAAATATCCTTTAAAACACAATTTGCGTATCAAATAGCTTTGGCATACGGAGCATTCCCCTTTGAGAATGGCAGTTGTTTTAAATTCATCGATAATAAAGCTAAGGCGGATTGCATTGAAAAGCTGAAAAACGAATTTTCACAGTCAAAAGAAGAATTTATAGAACATTTTAGAAACACATATCTGAATGATTTGCCTCCGATATGGAAATTAGTGGAAATAATGACTTTTGGTGAAATATCAAATTTGTATGCTTTTTCTTTATCGAAAACAATTAAAAAGACCATAGCAAGGCACTACGGTTTTAGAGATAATGCAGTCTTTGCTTCTTGGATCAGACAAATGTGTATTATCAGGAATGTGTGTGCTCACCATGCAAGATTGTGGAACAAGACTATTTCAATAAAACCTGCGTTTCCTAAAAAATTAGATAATCAAAATTTTGTCAGTCTATTTGAAACAAATGAAGATAAATACGGCAGAACGCGACGACTTTACAATGGGCTCATTATGATGCAGTATCTCCTGACAAAAATAAATGATGAAAACTTCCGGTTTATGAATAAAATAGGAACTCTTGCGAGTGAGTACAAAATCAACATCGTAAGAATGGGATTCCCCGCTGATAGAGATATTTTTAATATTCTGTCTGCAATGTCGAATGAATGCTGACAAATAATAGCAATAAGCTTAAAAATGAAAAATTATAAAGGCAGACGCTTAGGCGTTTGCCTTCTTTTTTTTGTTTTTATTTTTGTTTTTATGGTCAATTGTTAATGTTGATCGCGGAGGTGAAGACTTCTTCTTTAAGGTGAAAACAACGCCCCTTGCGGGGCGTTGAGTTCAGTTGTTCAATGCCAGGTCAACTAAGTACCGGCTTAGGGTTTTGCCCTCTTGCAAGGCGAGGGCTTTGATCTTTTCGTATTCGTCCGGCAGACAGGACACTGTGAAGTTTTTGTAAACGGTTTTCTCTTCTTCTTTTTTCCTTGGTCTACCGGAGCCTTCTCTTATTCCGCCTCTAGGCATTTTGACCTCCTTTTTAATTAAAACACTTTAGTAATTTTTAACTTTATGATTTAAATATAGCATAAATAAAGATTTTTGTCAACGATAAAAACCAAAAAAAAAGAGTAAAATTTTTTAATTGTTAATGTTAATTGTGGAGCCTACGACTTGTTCTATGAGGGTTTTGATGTTGCGGGGAGAATCCCGGAATTTTCCAATGAACTCCCGTTCAAGAGGCGTGAACTGGTCTGTTTCTCCGTTCAGAAGATAGTCTATTGTAGTGTTCAGATATTTTGCGATTTTGTCGGCATCGGCGAGGCTGGGGAATCTTGCGTCCGCTCTTAATCTTTTTATTGTTCCGATTAAAATCCCGGTATTGTCACATACATCTTGAAGCGTTTTATCTCCTCTAAGTTCGTCAAAGCGTTTCCAAAAATCGTTTTTTGCTTCCATTTTTTTTCTACTCCTTTATTTTAAGCATAAAAAAAGTGCAAAATTTTCATACTTTTTTTGTTGACATTATGAAAAATTTAAACTATTCTTAAATTACAAGATGAAAAAATACATCTTTTTAGAGGGGATATATGCAAAAACAACTACGTATCATGCCGTTTTCGGAATCTATAAAAAAACAAATAAAGACAACCTGTCAGAATGAAGGCAAGACCCGCCCTCAGCTCTATCACGACGCCATAGTGGCGTATGTGAGTCGCAAAGAGGAAGACGGGAAAAAGGAGGAAGCGAAATGAACGCTATGGTTCGTCAGGAAGAAAATCTACAAATAATTCAGAAATTTGAAGACTGGGTAAAGCGAATACACGAAGAGTTCTACCGGTTCTGCATGGGCACCGGGAAAAGCTACTGGTTGCTCCATACGGCGGCTTTTGACCTCGGTATCCGTTTAAAGGAGGACCTTCTGAGAGAGTTCCGTCTTTATCGGATAGAACAAACTCTCAATGAGATTGCTCTTATGGAGATGAAAGCCAGGCGTGATGAACGCTTTCGCGAGAATCCGTTTTACAAAGGTTGAAAATCCGCGTAGGCACCGTAGGCGAAAGCGCGGCTTTTCCCTGGATAAGCCTGCCGCCAGGGTTCAACTCCCCAGGTTGCCATAAAACTTTTTAAAAAGGAAACAAGTAATGACAGCATTGCTATTTGAACAATTCAAAAACGAATTGAAAGCAGAAATAGTTGCCGAACTCAAAAAAGAAATGGCACAGACAAAGCCGGTCTTAAATGCCAGAGAGCTTGGTGATTATTTAGGACTTTCTTACGGAACAGTAAGAAACAAGATTATATACGAGCCTCAAACCCTTCCTCCTTCAGTATTGGTAGACGGAAGACGCAGGATGTGGGTTAAAGAAGACGTGGATGCCTGGATAGAGGGGCTCAAAACATATTCTAAGATAAAAGAAGAGGCAGGCTGTCAGCCATAACCTCTTCAAACAATAACAACACAAAAACAACAACGGCTTCCGGCTTTTGCCGGGGCTTGGCAGGAAAGGATAGAAAAGGGAAGAAAACTGAATTTCTAAACCTTTCTGGGGAGGTTCGAGTCCTCCCCCTGCCATCCTACTAGCGTTACACAGGAGGGCCTATGGAGATTAAATCAACCAAGGACATTTCAATCAGCACGGGAGTGAAAATCCTTGTGTACGGTCAGGCGGGAGCGGGAAAAACAACAATGATTAAAACGCTTCCAAATCCGATTATCTTGTCGGCTGAGGCGGGGCTCCTGCCTCTTTCCGGCTTGAACCTGCCGTACATTCAGGTGAACACTCCGCAGGACATGTACGAGGCGTATATGTTTCTGAGGAGCCGTCCCGAGGGAATAGAAAGCGTGGCGATAGACAGCCTGTCCGAGATTGCGGAGGTGTGGCTGAACAATATCGCTAAAACGGGAAACAACGGACAGCCGCTAAAAGACAAGCGGCAGGCGTATGCGGAAATGCTTTCGCAAATGCTGGACCTTGTTAGAGCGTTTAGAGACCTTCCTCTTAACGTCTATATGACAGCCACACAGGAGCGTGTGCAGGACGAGGACACGGGCTATATGCTGTACGCCCCGTCCACTCCGGGAGCAAAGCTCAGTCAGAGATTGCCGTATCTCTTTGACGAAGTTTTTTGCCTCCTCACTCATAAGAACGAGGACGGAAGCGTACAGAGGGCTCTCCTTACATCTGGCGATTTGAAGTACACGGCAAAAGACCGGAGCGGGAAGCTCGCAGCGTACGAGGCTCCGGACCTCTTCGCAGTTATTAGCAAAATCAAAGGCGCATAAGCGCAAAAGGAGAAAACATATGAGATTTGAGAACCCTATGGATTGTTCAAAAGCGGAGGAATTTGAAGTTCTTCCTGCAGGAACGTACGATGTTCAGATTGCTAAAATAGAAAGCAAGCCCACGCAGACAGGCGGAATGTATTTCAGCATTCAGCTTGTGGTTGTGAATCATCCGCAGTTCACTAAGCGTACCGTGTATGACAATGTGAACTATGTGAACAGCAATCCGACAGCGGAAGCCATCGGACGCAACAGGCTTGCTGTTATAGGCAAATCGTGCGGACTTATGACTCTGTCCGACACGGACGAGCTTATCGGGCGCGTGTTGCAAGCGGAAATTTACATTGAGGACGATCCGCATTACGGAAAGTCAAACCGCGTGAGACGCTATCGCGCTTCTTCAGCGCAGGCTTCGGAGTTCCCGCAGACGGCGCAGGCCCCGCAAAGCCCTATGACAATAGGCGTGCCTCCTCAGACGCAAAACTTTGCGCAGCCGCAGTTTTATGCGCAGGCCCCGCAGACTCCGAAAAATGATGTTATCCCGTGGGGAAACATGCAAAGTCAGCCAAATCCAGCAGGCATGTATATGCCTCGGCAGTAAAAATCTTCCCGGAGACTCTTTCAGCTCTCCTTCGGGCTGGGAGAACCTCTCCGGGCTTTATTTTCGGAAGGCGGGAATATGTATTTGTTCGAACCTAAGCGAGTGGAGCTTAGAGATTATCAGAAAAAGCTTTTGTGTTCTCTTTGGACATGGTGGGACAAGAACACGGGGAATCCGTGCGTAGTGGCTCCGACCGGTGCGGGAAAGACGGTTCTGATTGCGGCTTTTTGCAAGGAAGCGATAAAGACGCCCGATACGCGCATTCTGATAATCACCCACGTAAAGGAGCTTGTGGAGCAGGATTACGAGGAGTTTGTAGAGGAAGCCCCCGACCTCAACATAAGCCTTTATTGCGCGGGGCTGAAAAACAAAGACCTTACAGGTGACATAATCTTTTCTTCCATTCAGTCTATTTACAGGCATTCTGCCGAACTCGGAATGATTTCCCTTGTTGTGGTGGATGAGGCTCACCTTATCAGCCATAAGGACACGGGAATGTACAGAACCCTTATAGACGAGCTTTCAAACGTGAATCCCGCCTTGAAGGTGGTGGGTTTCACAGCCACGCCTTACCGGATGTCCCACGGAATGATAACAGACGAGCCCGCCATATTCAGCGAGCCTCTCATTGATGTTGTGTCCATTAAGGAGTTGCAGGAGCAGGGGTATTTGTGCCCGCTCGTGTCTAAGCACACGCTATGCGGTTACGACCTCTCAGGAGTGAAAATCACCGCAGGCGAGTACAACCAAAAACAGCTTATAGCGGCGGTGGACACCGAGGGAGACAACAAAGCGGTGGTTGAGGAGACTATCCGCCGTGCGAAGGACCGGCGTTCCTGGCTTATCTTTTGCACATCCATAGAGCATGCGGAGCACATCAGAGACTTGCTCCTGGAGCGCGGAATCTCTGCAGAGGCGGTGTCCTCAAAAACGCCGGCAAAAGCGCGGGACGAGCTGCTCCGCCGCTTCCGGGGGCACAAACTTAGGGCGCTCTGCAACGTGTCCGTGCTTTCCACGGGGTATAACAATCCTAGCGTGGACTGCATAGTTATGCTGCGTCCCACATTGTCCCCGGGGCTTTACCTCCAGATTGTAGGACGCGGGCTCCGCGTGTCTCCGGAGAAAAAGGACTGCCTCGTGCTGGACTTTGCGGGAAACATAGAACGGCACGGAACAATTCACAACGTGGAACCTCCCATGAAGAAAAAGAAATGTAAAGGCGTGGCACCGTGCAAGGTGTGCCCCGTGTGCGATGAAATCGTTCCGGTTATCACGATGAAATGTCCCGTATGCGGGTATGCGTGGGAGAAGAAAGAAAAGAAGTATCAGCTTTCAACGCTTGATATTAACGGGGAAACGCCCTGCGGAAGCATTCTTGCCATCGGCTCTTGGAGCTTTATGCAAGCCACGAGCAGGGCGGGTAACCGGATGGTGCGTCTTACGTACTACCCGAAAATGCTTTCCAAGCGTCCCGTGTACGACTATCTCATGCTTTGGTCGGACAATTCTTACGTCCGAAATGCCGCGCTTAAGAAACTGGATGAATTCATACAGGGCAACGGCTTAACGCGGGAGGATATCCGGACAACGGACGACCTTAAGAAGCTTTTTCCGCCGATGGCGATTCTCACCATCAGGGGCGGCAAAGGTTACGACGTTGTGAAACGCTTGTTTTGGAACAAAACACAGCTGGAAGACTTCTTAAAAGAGGAGGAAAGAAAAAGTGAAGTTAGACAAGCCTATGGCAACAAATAGAGGAGGCAACATAAACAGCCGCCCTCATAAATATCCGGTACCTCAGGATATAACCCGATTCTTGGAAATGTACCCGTATCCGTACTGCTGCTTCACGTGCGGAGAGTTCAGCAATCCCGTTTGCTTGCGCTTTGAGCAGGTCCCGCCTTACGAATGGGCGTCTAAATGCGGGGTTTGCAAATACTGGGTAGGAGACGACGGCATACCGTTTTAATCGGGTAGGGATATGACATACAGCACGGAAAGAAAAATCATACAGGCCATGCAGAACGCAGGGCTAAGGTCTCCGCGGGAAATCGTAACAGACGGGAAAATCCATCGCTTTTCAGCGAACTACAACAAGGCCGCCTCCAATATCAGCGGGTGGTACATCTTCAATGAAATCGGAAGCGATTTCATCTCCGGAGCGTTCGGCGATTGGTCGCAGGACATAACGGGGCGTTTCCGTTCAAAGGAAGACGAGGAGCTAACGCCGGAGCTGAGAATCTTATTCCAGCGAAAACAGCAGGAAATGCAGGACCAGCTCAAAGCGGAAAAAGAAGCGGTGGAAGAGGAAGCCAGCCGTGAAAGCGCGGAGCGTTTCCGCTCATACGAGCCCGCTCCTTTGGACCATCCGTATTTGAAAAAGAAAGGCTTAAAGAACGCATACGGGGCTAAAACGGACGGAGTGAACCTCGTACTTCCTGCTATGGACATTACCGGTAAGATTTGGAGCCTTCAAACGATTTCAGCGGACGGGGCGAAGCTTTTCAAATCGGGCGGCAGGCTGAAAGGGTGCTTTTGGCAGGTCGGGGCGGGTTTCCCCTCGTTCCTTGCCGAAGGTTACGCCACCGCCGCCAGCGTTTACGAGGCTACCGGCAAGCCGTGCCTCATAGCATACAGCGCAAACAACCTGCCTAACGTAGCTCAGATATTCCCCTCTGTAACCATCGTTGCCGATAACGACGAGTCGGGCACCGGAGAGAAGTACGCAAAGAAAGCCTCCGAGCTTACCGGTTGCAAAGTGGTTCTCATTCCGGAGAAAGGAATGGACGCAAACGACTACTACACCTCTGGCGGCAACCTCCGAGCTCTTCTTACAGCTCCGCCCCGCCTTAGGATGTACCTTGGAAGCGAATTCTTTACGAATGTTACGCCGAGGCGTTGGCTTGTCCGCGACTGGATTCCTGCGGAGAACAGCTTCGGCTTCCTGTACGGCGACAGCGGAAGCGGGAAAACGTTCTTGGCGCTGGATATGATGCTTTCCATAGTTACGGGGCTGGACGATTGGTCAGGCTACAAAATCAGACAGGGGAGAGTGCTGTATCTCTGCGGAGAGGGCGCTCACGGGCTGAAATACCGTGTAAAGGCTTGGATGGCTGAGCACGGAGTGTCTGCGCTACCCGCCGAGTACTGGGCTAACACCGAAAGCAGCGAGTTGCTGGACACTCAGGACGGCCTTAGCGAGATAATCACATCTCTGGATTATTACGCATTCCGCCCCGAACTTATCGTGATAGACACTCTAAATCGCTTTATGGAGGGAGACGAGAACAGCGCGCAGGACGCTACGCGCTTTATCCGGAACTGCCAGTACCTGCAGAACAGATACGATGCCTGCGTTATGCTGGTTCACCACATAGGCGTTGAGGAGAGCGCAAAGAAGCGTGTGAGAGGTTCTTCGGCTTTCAAAGGCAACAGCGATTTTCAATACCTCGTACAGAAAACGGGCATAAACGGCGTAACGCTAACTCAGATGAAGCAGAAAGACGCAAAGGAGCAGAAACCTTTGCACTTTGTGAAAAAGGAAGTAATCCTGCCCGATAAGGACGAGGACGGAATGAATATAACATCCGCCGTGCTGGAACGCTCGGGCGCTCCGCAGGCAGAAGAGAAAAAGTTCACCAAATACCACAGAGACCTTATCCGATACTTCCGGAAGCGGGGCTACATAATGGAGGGAAAAGCCTACATCAAGGCGGATGCGCTCCGCGAATGCATACGGGAGGATGTGCTGGAACGAGCAGAAGAGGGAGAGGACGAAAAGACGATAAAACTCCGAGTTAGGAATAATAAAAAAGCAATATTGGAAGCAGTCCCGGAGCTCCTGATTGCGCAGAAAAATATAGACGGCACGCCCGCCGTGTACACGTTTGAAATCGTAATGAACGGCACCCGGGAGCCTGTGTTTTCTATGAACATTAACAAAACATATGTGTAGCGTGTGAGAGCGTGTGAGAGCGTGTGAGTCTCACACGGTGTTAAGTATTTTAGCCGTGTGAGCAAAAAGGGGTTTATCTCTTTAGAGATAACCCTTTTCTCACACGCTTAACACTAAGCGGTTTTGAGGGGGTAGCGTGTGAGTTTCCGCTCGGACGGGGCGGAGGGGAAAAAGCTAAACGAATACTAAGCGGTTAAGGCGGGCGAGTTTAGGCGGCTTTTAGGCGGCTTAGGACGGATTCGGACGAGTGGCCTTGGCGGATTTAAGACGAAAACTTAAGACGCTAAAACGACAGAAAAAAAATTACAGCTTCCCGGAGCCAGGCTTCCGGAAAGCAAGGAGGAAAAATGGAAAACGAAAGAACAAAAGAAAGCGTGGCTGAAATGCTGCGGGAAGCGGAGAGAGTTCCGGAGAAGGTTCCGGAAGAAAGCGGGGCGAAAGACAAGAAAGCCGGGGCGGATGGTAAGACAGACGGGGCGGATGTCGGAAAGGCTCCTGAGGCGGAGGAGAAAACCGAAGCAGCCATCCAGGCGGAGATTGTGAAGGGCTTACGCCATATTGGTTTTTTCGCCTACAGCACGCCGAACGAGCAGACCGCTCGGAGCGCCGTACATACGGCTCATCTCAAAGCGATGGGCTTGTATCCAGGCATGGCTGATTTAACCGTTTGGGTTGGCATTGGAAGGGTGGCTTACCTGGAAGTGAAAAAGCCCGGAGGAAAGCTGAGCAAGGCGCAGGAACATTTTCAGCGATATTGCAAAGCCTCCGGATATCCGTACTACGTGGTGCATTCGCTTATTGAGGCGGTGAATGCCTTGGCTGTTGAGCTTGGTGAGGCAATGCGGAAAGCTCTCTTTGAAAATCAATGACGCAGACAGCGAAAATTGAGTCGTAGAGAAGACTTTTAAGCGGAAAGGTTAAATTATACGTTTAAAGCAAAAAGTCTTCAAATAGCGTTGTTTTTTTAAGAGGAATTGAGAAAATGAATGTTGCGAAGAGAAGAAGCGTAAAAGAGGCTTATCAGGAACTTGCGGAAAAGGTGATTTATGAAGCCGTAAAGGACTTGAAGAATTTTAAACGTTACAAAATAACCAACCACGGGGTTGTGGTTTATTCGTATGTCCTGCATGATCAGGCACTGCCTTTTTTCAGTTCAAAGTACTTTGAAATGTGGTGCGCTCTTGCGGGAATAGATCCCGAATCGGTTTTGGAAAAGATAGGAGATTGGTTGGTATGAAATTGAAGAAGAGGAGTGTAATTATGTGGAAGAAAGAAGCAGAAGCCTGGGTATCAGAGAATCTTCATAACACAGAAGAAGATTTTATGAAGGCTTTTATAAATGGTGCAGAATTAGCCTATAACAAGGTTAACAAAAGGTTTGTAGAAGAATTAAAATCACAAGTTATTCAGGATTGTAAGGGGAGAAACTATTGCACCGGTTGTGGTATATGGAATCCCTGGGAAGAGAAATGTACCTTGTTTGACAATAGATATAACAACAGCGATAAAATCTGCCCACGTTTTGTTAAGTGGGAAATGCTTGTCAGAATAAAAGGGAAAATAGACGAAATGTTTGGAAAAGAAGACATGATGGAAAAGTTAGAAAAAAAATAACAATTTTTATTAGAATTTTAAAAAAAATTGTTGACAAAAACAAGCTAAAATGATACATTTAATTATCTTAAAGAACAGGAGGTAATTAAATGAAAAAAGAAAAAAGAGAAGCACTGATTAAAGTTTGGAAAATCGTCCTAGAAATCTTAACAACAATCAGTGCTATCTGCTCAATCCTAAGTTTTTTCTTAAAAAAACTTAAACTTAGTACAAACTCAAGGGCGGGTTACCCGCTCGCCCTTGTTTATTTTTATCAGACAAAATGGAGGTTGTCAAATGGAAATCGCACTTTTGGTTGTTTCAATCTTGAATCTGGTCTTAAGTGTTATAGCTTTACGCCGCAGCGGAGATATGGCTTTTACGCTTTTGAGGCTTGTGTGCGCAGCGGTTTATCTTGTTTTAAGCATTGTTAATTTTTTGGAGGTGATTAAATGAAAAATTTTCATAATTGGTTTAATGTTTGCTTGGGTGTGGTCAATTTGGTATTGCTGCTTATTATCCTCGGGAGGGTGTAGGCTTATGGAAGAAGAGAAAAAAGGAAAGCCCGGACGCAAGCCCACAGGGCGGAAGAAGTTTTTTAAAACGTTTTCGGTGTCATGCACGCCTGAACAATACGAAATTATCAAGGATATAGCTTTTCAGAAAAACAAAACGGTGAGCCGCCTTTTTGTGGAAACGATTCTGAACATGAAAAAGTGATTTAATACTCTTTAACTTCCTACCCGTCGGTTTATCCGACGGGTTCTTTTTTGCCGTCGGCTTTATAACGCAATTTCAAGTTTTTACGGCTTTAAAGCGTTAAATTAAGCATTATGGCGAAAAGCGAAACAAAGATAGGCAGACCTCGCAAGGAAATAGATAAGGCGCAGTTTGAAGAACTGTGCGTGAATCATTTTTCAAAAGATGCCATCGCTCGTTTTTTTTCCGTAGACATAAAAACCTTGCAAAGGTGGTGTAAAAGAACTTATTTAATCCCTTTATCCACTTTTGTTGACAAAAAAAGAGCGGAGGGTAACAACGCTCTTTTATCGCTTGCCTTGGCTCAGGCTGAAAAAGTGCCGAGCGTTCTCATTTTTCTTTTGAAGAACTGGTGCAAGTATTCCGATAATCCTAAAGACGAGACTTCTAAAAACACCGGCTTCGGCGGAGATCTCCTAAAGTGGTTTGATAGCACAAAAATACAAACGGACGCTACACATAGTGCTAATGAATTTGATAACAGAAATGATGACGCTATAAACGGGGAGGTTCAAAGCGATGTTTGATTTAACGCCTAAACAACGAAAATTTATCATGACACGGATTCGCCGCATAAACATATTGCAAGGCTCGGTGCGTTCCGGTAAGACTTTCGTGTCTTTAGTTGCGTGGGGTTTGCGGGTGGCTCTCTCTCCTCCTGATTGTACGTTCCTGATGGTTGGGAAAACTCAGACAACGCTTAAGAGAAACTGTCTTACAGTTCTTTATCAGATGTTCGGAGATGACTTCACCTATTCGATGAGTTCTAAAACAGGTCGGATTTTCGGACGCCTTGTTTATCTTGAAGGGGCGGACAATGCAAAGGCTGAGGATAAAATACGAGGTATAACGCTGGATGGCGCATATGTGGACGAGGCTACTCTCGTACCGGAAAGCTTTTTTACAATGCTTTTGTCCCGATTGAGTCGCCCCGGAGCGTTTCTTTATGCAACGACAAATCCTGACAATCCGCTTCACTGGCTTAAAACGAACTATATAGACAGGGCGGCGGAGCTCGATGTGGCGGTGTGGAATTTCCTCCTTGAAGATAACACGTTCCTGCCACGAGATTACATTGATAACATCAAAAAAGAGTACATAGGCGTTTTTTACCGCCGTTTCATCTTAGGCGAGTGGGTGCTGGCGGACGGGCTTGTGTTCTCCGCATTCAATTCGGAAAAGCATTTAATCGATCCGGTAAGCAGAGACTTCATAAACAAGGACTATGCGGAGAAATATATCGGCATTGACTACGGCATAGAGAACCCGACGTGTTACAGCCTTTGGGGCTGGCATGTAAAAAGGCGGGAGTGGCATTGCCTGAAAGAATACTACTACTCAGGCAGAGAGACGCAAAACCCGAAAACGGATGTTGAGCTTTATGCGGACTTGCTGTCCTTTTCCGACGGAATAGAGAATTTACGAGGGCTGATAATAGACCCGTCGGCAAGCAGTTTTATTGTTTACATTCAGAAGAACCGCCGTTTTAAGGTGATTAAAGCGAATAACGACGTGTTGGGCGGAATCAGCTTTGTGAACTCTCTATTTGCCCAGGATAAAATTTTTTTAAGCCGTGAGTGCGTAAACGCTCAGAAGGAGCTTTTCTCGTATTCGTGGGACACCGACCGCAGCAGGCAGACAGGCAGGGACGTTGTAATAAAGATCTCTGACCATTTTTGCGACAGCATGCGGTACTTCTTCTTTACTGTAGTGAAGCCGAAAACATCGCTTTACGGAATAACAAGCAAAGTCGTTTTTTAAGGGGTGAATATGAACATTTTCGAAAGAATAAAGGGGTTTTTCATGAGCCGTTTTGACAAGAACAGATTAGAGAAGATTTTTAACATCAAGTTGTCCGATTCGGACAATATGAGCGAACTCACCGATTTGTGGCTGCGGATTTATAGCGGTCATGCGCCTTGGGTAGGAGAAGGGAAAGAGCAGGTTTTAAACACGCTTAATATGGCGAGCGTATTGTGTAACGACCTTGCCGCGAAATGCGTATCCGAACTTGCTATGCAGAAAACGGCGGACAAGAGTTTGCAAGACTTTTGGACGCAGGAGATAGAGCGGGAGATTAGGACGCAGACGGAATATGCGCTCGCAGGCGGTGCGGTTGCCATTCGCCCGTACTACAACAAGACGCTGAACAAGGTGTCTCTTTCATGGTACACGGCGGACCGTTTCATCCCGTTGGATTGGAACGAAGGCGTTCCGATGAGCGGCATATTCATAGACCGAGATGTTGTAACTGAAAACGGAATACCCGTTTATTACACAAAGCTGGAGTGCCACAGATGGAAGTACGGAAAGAACGGCGAGAAAGGCGGCGTCTCGATTGAGGTTAAGGCGTTTAAGTCCAACAGTCCCGCGGAGCTGACGCATAGCATTAGCCTTTCGGATTATCCTAAGTGGGCGGATATTACGCCTTATGCGGAAGCTTCCGGTTTGGAGCGGCCGCTTTTCGTGTATATGAAAACTTCTTTTTCAAACAATAAGGCTTTAAACAGCAATGCAGGAGTGTCTCTTTATAAAGACGCATTGCCGATACTGGAGAACATAGACCGCACGTACGATAGCTTGTGCTGGGAGCTTCAAAGCACACAGAACAAGGTTTTTGTAGACGCTTCAATGGTGGAAGTGGAAAGAAAGACGAACGGCGACCTCGTGCCTCGCTTTGACGATAAGGAAAAGCGGCTTTACAAGGTAATGGACGCTGAGGGAGCGGTGAACAGATATATTGACGTATACAGCCCCGCAATCCGTCAGAACGATATTACGCAGGCTTTGAAAACTCAGCTTAGCCTGCTTTGCTCATCGGTGCATTTGGATAGCGGATCCTATGTGTATGAAGAAGCCTCCGGAGCTGTTACGGCGAGAGAGGTTACCGCAAAACAGCAGAAAACGTATCAGACGATATGCGACATGCAGACGTGGTGCATTGCTCCGGCGATTAAAGCCGTGTATCTCGCTGTTAAGCAAATGCAAATCTTGTACGACATAGACGAGTTCGGAGAAAAAGAACTTGAAGTGTCTTTCGGAGACAGCATTTTAACCGATGAAGACAGCGCACGTGAGAATGCGCAGAAAGAGGTTGTAAGCGGACTGAGGAGCAAGCTTAGCTACCTTATGGAGTACCGAGGACTTACCGAAGAGGAGGCTTCTGCGGAAATCGAGAGAATGAAGTCTGAAAGCGCGTCGGCCGGTTTTAATATGGTGGAGTGATAAGTGTTAAGTCCTGAAGAAGTAAGCAGAATACGTTTAGAAGTCACCTCGATATTTAAAAACCTTGAAGGTATTTTGATTGCAAGCGTTGTGAGGCGTCTTTGCAAAGGACGAGGGCTTAGCAGTACGAATCTTTGGCAATTAGAAAAGCTGAATGAAGCGGACGCGCTCCGAAGAGAGCTTATAATCGCTATTTCCAAAGAATATAAGACGTCTTCTGTTAAAGAGATTGAGAATCTCATAAAAGCCGCGTTGAGACGAGCTCAAAACAACGACCTTGCGAAGATTAAGGATTTGGATGCCTTTAAAACGGACGCGGAGCAGCTTGAAGCGATGGAAAATTCTCCGGAGCTTAACAGGATAACGGAAAACGCTATAAAAGCATGCAAGAACGCAATGAATCTGACCGGTACGCGGGCGATAGAAGCGAGTATAAAGACGTACAGGGACGCCGTGAATAAGGCATACCTGGAAGTGAGCACCGGTACGGCAACGATGGCGGACGCTGTGAAGAACGCCGTTAAGGAGATAGGGGAAAGCGGAATAAACATAATGAAAAGCGCCGGTTCTTTTTATACGAGTTATAAGGTCGGCGGAAAAGAGGTTGTTTATCCGCTGGACAGTGCAATCAGACGGGATATAGTAACTACGCTTAATCAGTCCGCAGGCGAGCTGACACTGTCAAATTGCGCAGAACTCGGGTGCGACTTGGTCGAGACAAGCTGGCACTTAGGAGCGCGCCATACAGAGAATCCCCGCCATCCTTGGAGCAATCACGACGCATGGCAGGGCAAGGTGTTCAGTCTTTCCGGAACGTCTGAGAAATACCCGCCGTTTAAGGAAAACACGGGTTACGGCGAGGTAGACGGGCTTTGCGGGATAAATTGCAGGCATAGCTTCTCGCCTTATTACGAGGAAATAGGACTTAGCGACCACACGGATTTCCCCACAGAGGAAGAAAACGAAAGGCATTATCAGGAACAGCAGACGCAGCGGTACTATGAACGGAATATCCGGCAGCTTAAGCGTGAGCAGATAGCGTACAGGGCAGGCGGCTACGACAAGGAAGCGAGGGAGACGCAGGCGAAGCTGAACGCTGTTACAGCAAAATACAATGCGTTCCTGGACAAGACAGGCAGAACGCCTATAACAGTGCTCACGCAGGTGAGCGGGTACCATTACATAAAGGCGGCAGAGACGGCAGGTGTTAAAAATGGCAGTTTTTCAAAACACGTAAAAGAGCGGATGAAAGAAAGGAGTGTTACTACACAGGATATTCAGAAAGCAATGGACAACCCATTAGCTAAATTATCTTTTCCTGAAAGGGGTTCTGTAAAATATATCGGAGAGGAAACGACAGTTGTTGTAAATCCGAAAACAGGTGTTATAATAACTTCGTATCCTACGAGTTCAGACAAAAGAAAGAGGTACAAGAAATGACTATAAACAGAAACGAGTTCTCAGAGAGAGAATTGGAATTGCTCTCTGAAAACGGAATCTATATTTTAACTAATCACGATTATTCAGAGGATGAGGTTAATTGTATAGACGACAAAATAGAAGATTTGTTAATTGAGAAAGGTTTTGACAGAAACGGGAAGCCGACCGATGTATGTGATGAATGGGAAGACCTTTTTGATAAATTCAGACGGGTTGCTCATGTTCAGCTTTCATAAATTAACAGCTAAATTTTTAACCAGACAGACAGCCCCCCCTCCGGGTGGTTTTTTGTATTTTTTTCTCGGTCTGTTAAGTACCTGCGGGCGGAAAATGGTTAAAAAAGGATTTGTTCGATTTGAGAAACGGCTTTATACTGGAAATGCGGGAGGAAAAAAGGATGTCTGATTTTTTATTTGCCCGCCCTTCGTTTGCGGAAGGTTTTGCGAGGAATTTAGATTTTTTTGGTGCTCTTAATGTTTATAATACATCGGATAGTTCTGAAGAAGCGGATTTGAAAGCTTTTAGGAACGATGCGTCTGCGTTGAAAAAAGATTTTAATTCTTCCTTTGAAATGGGGTAAAGTAAACAAGGTGTTATTTTAAAGTAGAAAGTATTATGAAAATGTCAGTAATTCAAAAGACTTTCTGTCTTGCGATTTAGGCGCGGAGCTTCTCGGAGCAACCGCGCCTTTTTTCTTGTCTCACGGCAAGTAGAATAAATGTTAAAAATTCATAAAAATGTTTTGTCTAAAGAAAGAAACGACTTTATACTATAAGCGGGAGGAAGAGCAATATGAAGAACATTTTTACAAAAAAGGGCTATAAGAATAGGGATTGGGAGTGGTAATGACAAGAGAAATTCTTTTCTCAGGGGTTGTTTCAGGCATTTGTGCTTCTGTGTTGTACTCAATTGCAATTTTGCTTATCAGAGTTCTTTTTTTTGCTCCGAAAATTCTTATTTCGGAAGAAGTTCTAAAGAAAACGGAAACATCCGAAGAAAGAACAAGCGAGTACCTTTCTGTTAAAGTTGTTAATAAATCGAGATCTAATGCAGTAAATATTGATTATGCATTGTATTATTGTGAAAAACATAAGAATGGAGTAAATAACATCATCGATTTGAAAACAAGAAGAGATAAATTCCCTGTTTTAGATAAATATTGCAGAAAGAATACTGATTATGCAACAAGGTTTTCTTTTTATATTCCGGAAAATTTTGATATGAGCAAGGAGAATGTGGAACTCTTATTTAAAATTGTGGTTACTCAATCTTTTAGCAATAGAACAAAGTGCTTTGTAAAACGATATACTAAGAATGAACTTAGGGAAAAGGGCTTTTTTGAAACAGGGAAATCTCTCATTATCACTGATTGTTAATGTTTTTTATAGAACTTCATAGCCGCGCTTGTCGCGGTTTTTTTTTATGGAAAAAAGAGCGCCTCGGAGGAAAGGAGGTCAGTCAACCTCCGAGACGCAGGAGTAAAAGTTATTCCGGTTTCCAATGGACAAGGAAAAGTTTTGGAAAACCGTAAAAAAATCAAAAATTATCCCTCGTATAATTCATCAAAAAAATATTCGGAAATACATGTTCTCACTATATTCCCGTTAGCGTTATAGATCGGTTCTCTATGTTGCATAGGTTTGCCGTTATCTACCAGTCTGAGAATTTGCATAGGCGTAATTTTAAACCCGCGGTTTCTAAAATGCTCCGCCGCTTGATTCGCACTGGGGAAAATTAAATTTTCAAGGTTGTTTCCCATAGCGATGATTTTGATTCCGGCGGTTCTGTCGCAAACTCTAGACATGTATTTATTATAAAACAATAATTCTGAAATGTTAATATAAAAATCTGCAAAAAAAAACACGGTTTTTGCGTATAACATACTTTTAACACGTTTTCTTTTTTAATCGCTAGAATGAAAACACTCATGAGCGGAGAGTATTTTCCGCTTTAATTCCATCAGTCGGAACCGCCGACTATAAACAAGGTAAGGGGTTATATATGGACGGTTTAAAAGAACTTCTTGCGAAGCACAAAGAGTCGGCTCTCACAGAGAGCCAGTTTGAGGAAGAATTGAAAAAGATTCTGCCGAAAGAATGGAAACCTGCGGAAACGTACAATCAGCTGAACGAGAAGTATAAAACGCTGGAAAAACAGAACGCGGAGTATGCGAAAGCGATTGAAGAAGCGAACAAGAACAAGTCTTCCTTGGAAGATCTGACTAAAAAGTTCGAAGCTTTAAAAGCGGAGCATAAAGCGGAACTGGATAAGAAAGAAGCGGAGTTCGCACAGTTTAAAAAGGATGCGTTCATAAACGGCGCAATAGAGAAAGCCGGTGCGAGAACCGTGAAGGCTGTTCGGGCTTTGATAGATCTTGAAAAGGTTGTTTCCGATAACAACGGGTCCTTTTTAGGGCTTGACGAGCAGATCAAGGCAATCAAAGAGAACAAGGACACGTCTTATCTTTTCGGCGGTGCTGAAAACAACAAACCGAGTTTTAAGAATGGAGGAGGAGCGGAAACCCCTCCGACGAACGCAGAGATTAAGGAAATGAGAGCGGCGTTCGGTCTTTCTTGACGGCTGAACGAGGGGAAGCCTCGGAGCCGATTTTATAAAGGAATGAAAAATGAACACTATTGAACTTGCGAAAGCGTATGCTCCGATGTTGGCGGAAGCATTTAAAAAGGAGAGCTTGACTCAGATTCTTGAGACAAACTCGAAAAGAGCCCTGTATGAGGGCGCGGCTGCGGATGAAGTTAAAATCCCTATTCTGTCTACTGACGGACTGGGGAATTATAGCAAGGCGGACGGATACCCTGATGGCGCCGTGTCTCTTTCTTGGGAGACAAGGAAGCTTACTCAGGACAGAGGCAGACGCTTTAACATCGACACTGTTGAAAACATGGAAAGCCTCGGTCTTGTTGTGAGCCGTCTTCTCAGCGATTTTCAGCGTTCTAAGGTTGTTCCGGAAGTGGACGCTTACCGGTTCAGCAAAATCGCTTTGGGGTCTGCGACTGGAAACAGGGCGAATGCGAGCATCACAACCGGAGCGAATCTTGAAAAAGCGGTGAATGAAGCGGGCGTTGCGCTTGACAACGAGGAAGTGCCGAGAGAAAACAGAGTGCTGTTCCTCACTCCTGCTATGCTGAACCTTTTAAAGAGTCAGATAAGCAGATTCGTTCTGAACGATGAAAACAACATCAAGCGCGAAGTTCTCACTTACGATGGAATGGCTGTTGTAGCTGTTCCTGAGAATCGCTTCTATAGCGGCATCACAATCGGTGCGAACGGGTTCTCTAACTCCGGAGTTAAGCTGAACTTCATGGTTGTGCATAAGGACAGCGTCATCCCTGTGGTGAAGCACAATCCTATTAGGTTGTTCAGCCCTGAAGAGAATCAGGATGCGGACGCGTATCTTTTGGTGTATCGTCTGTATCACGACCTGTTCATTCAGCCGAACAAGCAGAACGGCATTTACGTGCATTCGGCAACCGCTATCACCACCACATCCACCACCACACCGTAAGGGGCGTAACATATGGTGTCTTATGAAGAGTACACGCAAACGGCTTTAAGCGAGATTTCCGAAAGCGAGTTTAACAAAATAGAACCTGTGGCGGTGGAGATTCTTGCCGCCATGTGCGGGTCTTCCTGGGACGAGGGAAACGCGACGTGCGTGAAGGCTGTGATTTTTCAAATAGATTACATTCAAAGCACGCAGGGCGCGACTTCCTGGCTGTCCGGAGGAAGCAGCACGGTGGCGAGCCGGTCTTATTCCGTAGGCGGCGAGAGCGAAAGCGTGAGTTACGGGCAAAGCAAGGGTAATATGCTTCGTTTCAAATATAACGGATTGGAAGTATCGCCGTATGCGATTGCGCTTTTAAGGTCTGCGGGGTTGTACAGCCCCGTAAAAGGGGTGCGAGTATGCTGAATGACGCATTGAAGCAGAAAGCTTCTCTTTTCCGTCCCGTAAAGCCCTCTTCACCTACTGAAACTCAGACTTATGTGAAAGCAACGCTTGAAAGGGTTAAGCTGGCTTCTTCAAGCAAGGGATTTAGAGTGTCTTCCTCAGGGGAGACGCAGAAAAATTCCGCTACGCTTTTTTATAACATAGGCTGGAGCAAAGAAGCCCCCGCTTTAAGTCCGCTGTTTCAGGCGGGTGATATTATAACGGGTGAGACGGACTGTGCGGAGCCTCCTTTGAAACGTTTTGTAGTACAAGACGTAGTGGAGCACACATTTCTGGGAAAAACAAATCATTATGAGGTGGTGCTTGCATGATTAGCGTGAACGTTAAAGAACACTTGGATTTAAAGGCCATCGTTCAGAAAGCCGAGGCGGCGAAAAGAAAAGGCGTCATGGCTGTGGCGATGAGCCTAAAGAAGGAAGCGGACCCGTATGTCCGCTGGCAAACCGGAGCCACTTTCAGGAGCGCGGCGGTAGCCAGCGATTTCCAAAACGGAAAGATTATCTACGACACGCCGTACGCCCGCTATGCGTACTACAACGAGCGGAGCAAGGTGACTAAAGATGTTCATCCGCTTGCATGCGCAAGGTGGGCGGAGGTTGCGTGGAATGCGAAGAGAGACCGTTTTTTAACGCTTTTCAGTAACATCATCAAAGAGGAATTGAAGTGAGCGAAAGACCTTTCATATTTGATTTTGCGGATTTCTTGGATTTCCTGTTTAAAGAACGGGCTTATCCGCCTTTATACCTTGATGTGCTAAGCGCAGAGAATCCTAGCGCGGCTTTGATTCAAACATCAAGCCCGGTGGTTGAAAAGGAATATGTGAACGGAAATCGCACGTACAGGGCGGAAGTGGAGCTTTTGTATCAGGACGTTATGGAAAATCAGCTGGCGGCGCGGGAGAGGATGACAGACCTTGCGATGTTTTTCACCGATGTGAAGCCGTTTGATTTATCCGATAGCAAAAAGGTTTTGAAGGTGCAGTGCACTGCGCCTTCGATTCGGGAAATAACAGAGGGGAACGTTTTCAAGATGGGTGTTTCCCTCGTGATAATTTACAAAGAATAGGAGAAAAAAAATATGAGCACAATTACAAGCGAGAAAAAGGGTGTATACATTGATGTTACTCCGAAAGGGGAATCCAGGAGTTACAACAGGTTAGGGCTTGGGATTAACACAATCACTGTGAACAACAACCCTACAGTGACGAAAAGCCGGTACGTAAACCAGAGCTTTTCCTCCGCCACACGTACCGGAATTGAAAAAAGCTGGTCCATATCCGGCGAAGTCTACGAAGGCGACAGCGTGAACGATTATCTTTTGAGCTTATCCGAGAAAACGGGGAGCGAGGTTGAAACCACTCTTGTGGTCGTAGCCCTTTCTAAGGGAACGGAAGACAAGGGAGTGGTGACTTATCCGGCTACGAGGTACAAAATCATTGTGAACATTTCCAATGACGGATCCCTGGAAGGCGGAGAGGTTGTGAAGTTTGACGGAACTCTTGAAGCGCAAGGAGACCCTGTTGAAGGCACTGCCACAATCAGCGAAGGCGATGTTGCGACCTTCACCGCCACGGTTTAAAATGTAAGAGTATTTTCATAAATCTTTATGCCCCGTCTGTCAGACGGGCGTGAAGATTTTAAGGAGGCTCTTATGGCAATAGCGGATTTGAAAGTGAATGCTACGTATGTAATTCCCGTTTCTGTGCGTGGAAAGGTTATTGACCTGGTGTTTGATACGACCACGCAGGAGTGTGAGGATTTTTGGCAAAAAGAACATGAAATCGTTGAAGCTGTACAAGGGGATGAAACGCTTCCTTTATTTTGCAAGAAAATGACTTTGCTGCTTTGCGAATACAGCCCCGAGGCGAAAGAGGCTCTTAACGGAGAGCTTCTCATAAATCCGCACGTTTGGATAAATTTTTTAAAAGCCCGGAACTGGTGTTTGCAAAATGGAATGCTGCTTTTTTTTACCAAAATTTCGAATAAATATCCTGGAGTGGTAAAACTCCTATAAGGAGTAAAATGGATAGGTTTTTTTGTTTTCTTTCAGAATCTTTACCGAAGAATATAATTTTAAACGGGCAGGAATTAGCACTTGATGTAAGCACGAGTGCGGCTGTTTCCTGTCTTTTATTTTTAAAAAACGGCGCTGTGTCGGATAACAGCAAAGCGTCTTTTTGTTCTTTGAGGCTTTTAGGTTTGTCTTTCGAAGAGGTTTTGACGCGTACAGGTTGCTCCGCTGCGGACTTAGACAAGGCTTTAGGAGAGTTTTTGTCCGGTGCTCCTAGAAAGCGCAGCGCAAGCGCGGAAAAGGAGCAAGCCCCGCTTTTTGATTTTGCGCAAGACAGCGGAGCGATTGCGGCTGCGTTCAGACAGAATTACGGGCTATCGGCGGAAGAGGTGCAGTCTCTGCACTGGTGGGAGTTCTTAACGCTTTTTGAAAATCTTTCAGGAGACACCGCTTTTAATTCAATTAAAGAAATCCGAGCTATGAAGATAGATACGAAAAGGGATAGCCCCGAGCGGATAGTGTCTATAAGGAAAGCGAAAAAAGCGGTGGAACTCGTAACAAATTGTACGAAAGAGGAAAAGAGAAAAAGCATTCAAGCGCAAATAGACAATGCGTTTTAATGCTTTAAGGGGTTTATATGGCGTTTAGCGATGAGAAATTAGTTATAAAAATAGAAGCCGATATAAAAGATTTCGATAAGGCTGCAAAAGACATTGAGAGGGCGGAAAAAGAAATTGCCGACAAAGGCAAGCAAATTGCAGATAAGATGTCAGGGGCGGGGCAGGCTTTGAACGAAGCTTCTTCGTCTGCGTCGGAGTTTTCAAAAACGACAGCAGAGGCCGCCGATTCTATGGGCGAGGTTTCTACGGAAATTTCTTCTATTTCTTCGGCGACGGGAGAGGTTAGCGCCTCAGCAAACGAGGCGGCAGGAAGCCTGGGAGAAATCGCTTCTGTTTCCAGCGAAGCGTCAGCTGAATTGCAAAGCCTTTCTTCCGCCACAGACGAGGTTGCGAGTGCCGAAAGTTCCTTGCAGTCTAGCAACGACAGCGTTGCTGGTTCTTTAAAAGACACTGAAAGCTCTAGCGGAAGTTTGGACGGAGCATATAAAACTCTTAGCTCCGCCGCTCAAGAACTTATTAAAGTCATAAAGGAAATGACAGATGTTCTTAAAGATAATAAAGGACAAACAGAAGAAAACGTAAAAGCCACTGGAGATTTGGTAAAAGCAGCCAATCAAAGCTTGAAACTTCAAAAGTTTTCAGATTTTTATCTTAAAGCCGCTAAAGCCGTCGTGCAATTCGGCAAAGAGGTCTATAAGACATGTAAGGAGCTTGTGGACGCATACGCCGTTCAGGAACAAGCGGAAACACGTCTTGAAGCCATAAACAAATCAATGGGAGAGAGCGTGGGGCTAACCACGGCGGAGTTAAAAAACATGGCCTCCGCCTTGCAGAATAACAGCACTTTTGGTGACGAAATAATAATGGGGGCTCAGAAAACGCTTCTCGCTCTTGGAACTCTCAACAGGGATGGTTTTGAAAAGGCGTTGCAGGCATCGGCAGATCTTGCCGCAGCAATGGGCACTGACATAGACAGTGCGGCGCAAAGTTTATCGCAGGCTCTTTTAGACCCCGAGAACGGGCTTCGGAGGCTTAGAACGGCGGGGATTGCGTTCACCGACGCAGAGAAAGAGCAAATCAAGGTTCTAACTGAGGCGGGGAAGACGCAAGAAGCGCAAATGCTCATTCTTGAAAAGGTGGAGAGCAAGTATAAGGGAGTAGCTAAGGCTATTGCCGATACGGACACGGGGAAACTTAAACAGATTTCAAACACGTGGGGCGACATTAAGGAAAACCTTGGAAAAAGCGTTCTTGATTCGGTGTCCCCTTTTCTTGATTCCGTTCTGGAAAAGCTTAATAAAATACAGGATAAGACAAAGACGTCTAATAATATTTCTAGCCTTATAAAAGGAAAAGCCGAGTTTGATGATTATTCCACAGAGGACTTAGAGAAAGCTCTGGAATTAGCAGAAAAAAGAGCCAAGGCGCAAAGGCGACTTGCAGATGAACACGGCGCGGCAGGGCTGGGTTCTTCTCAATATGATAAAATAATAGAAGACCTGAAAGAAGAATTGAAGCTAAGACGGGAAATAGCGGAGACTGCGGAGAGAGAGAAAAAAGCCGATGAGGAGAGACAAAAGTACGAAGCCGAGTACAACGCTTTTTTGGCTCGAAAAGAGGAAGCGAAAAGCAAGGCAAACGCACTTATAGATGCGAATCTAAGAGAAGACGAGGGCACGCGCCTTGAAAAGCTGATACTAAGTTCAAAAGAAGCTCAGAAGGCTTTGAGAGAATTGGGCTTAGATTATGAGGTCGTCTTGGAAAACGGGCGATACGTTAAGAAACATAGTGCAGAATGGGAAAATCTTAACCTTTTGATTAAACAGTCTGAAAAAGACTTAGAAAATTATAACCAAAGTTTAGAGGGCCTTTCAGAATTTGAAAAAATCGTCTCTGAATACGGTTCTTTATCTCCTACGTCGCAAGCGGATGAAATAGACAAGGAAATAGAGCGCATTAAAACCGCAATGGAAGGCTTGGATGCAACAAGCGTGAAGGTTCTTAATGAGATAATATCCGGCTTGGAAAAGCAGAAAAAAGCACTTTTGGAAGTTGAAGATCCGATTGAATCGATTATTAACGAGTTCGGCTCTCTTTCAAAAAGCCTGAACGCTTCTAAGATACAAGCGGAAATAAGCAAAATTCGCGGGGCTATAAAAGACGTGAGCGAACAACTTTCGGACGCTGAGGAGAAGAAAGATAAAGACGAAATAGACAGGCTTCAAAAAAAACTGCAATATCTAATCGAAATTCTCTCTACAAAAAAAGAAGATTTAAAGGTAACAACAGAAGGTTCTTCCGAATCCGATCCCGAAGATGAAAAAACAAATCCGATTTCCGACTTTCTTAACAAAGGAATTGAAGGTGCGGAGATGACTTATGGGCAAGTCTTTAACTCCATAGCAAGCGCTTACGGAAACATGCTCTCCACAATGTCCGCTATGCGTTCGCAGTTCCTGCAAAACGAGATAGACTGCTTGCAGGCGGAGCTGGATGCACGCCTTGAAGCGAACGACATTACGCAGGAAGAAGAAAAAAAGATGATGGAAGCCATAAGCGACGCAAAGGCTAAACAATTCGAGTCCGAAAAGCGGAACAGCATAGCGCAGGCGATTATCAACGGGGCGTTGGGAATAACTTCCATCTGGTCCACGCAAGGCGCAGTTCCTTGGCTTGCCGCCGCTCTTTCCGCAATGCTTGCAGCCCAAACGGCGGCGCAAGTTGCTACAATCGCGTCTCAAAGCTATCAGGGCTTTGAACGGGGCGGTATTGTAGGGGGTAGCGGAATTACCGGAGACAAACACACGATACTCGCAAATGCGGGCGAGCTGATACTCACTCGAGCCCAGCAGGCGAACATAGCGGGGCAGCTTACGCAAAGTCCGGCTCCGATTATTTCCGTGAACTTCTCCGGAAATGTGTTCGGGGATGAGAAATCAATCAGCGAGTATGTATACAACGGAATCAGGAACGCGCAGAGAGAGGGAGCTTTAGCACAATGGTGAAAATCAAAATAGAATTGGGCAATTACAATGCCGAACAGAAGAAAATCGTTTTCTCGGAATTTTTCACAAATGGGGAGAGGTTTTCCTCAGTAGTGGAGCAGGATTCGTTCAGCTTTACGGAAGCGCTCACGTTCGGTTCTTCTATGACAATCAGCACGCTAAAGGCTTCCATCAGCGGAAAAGCGGGCTATATTGAAGCCTTTTCCTCGTACGAGTACATCAGAGTGTACAAAGACAATACGCTCTCCTTCGAGGGGATTTTAGCCTCTGTTAAAAGGACGGTGGTTAAAGCCGATTACGTTGAAGCGTCTTTGACATACGATGATTATTTTTCTTTGTTCAAGGAAATCAGCTTCTTTACCGTCGCCGACCTCACCGAAGAAGAAAAGGAAGGTAAAACGGAAGAGGAAATAGAAGAGCTTGTGGCTCAGAAAGGCGAGATCGCCATTTTTGAAGAAGACGGGTACAAAGTTTCCGATCCCGCGGATAGGGAGCATTCCCTTTTGCACCATCTTTTCGATTTGCTTTTTACGCGGGCTCTTTCCCAGAAGTTCGGTTCCGAAAGCATGCAGATATTCAGCCTTGTTTGCGCTTATTACGATGTCACACCTGTAAAGAGCTTCTCGGCGAAAGCGAGCGACAAGATACAAACCGTTTTGAATAAGTTTTTGGCTCAGCAAGGCTTAGGCTTGCACATTCATTGTTCCACCGTGGAAATAGTGGATATGCTCGCCACGGAGACTGGAACGGCTACAACCGTTTTGGATATTGAAAGCGGGGCGAGTGTGGAAGATAAGCCGTATAATACGGTTGAGCTTCCTCGGATAAACACAACGGAAGTTCTACGGGCGGAAAAAGCTCAGGTGGCGTACTGGCACGGTTCCGTACAAGGCAGTAGCCATTTAAAAGGAAATGTGGAAATAGATTACACAGCGAACAAGAATATTCAGGAACTTAAATATTCAAATTACACATGCTCCTGGAGCGGTTCGAAAGGGCTCGGCGGAAGGTCGTATTTGCAAGCCTGGAAAGTCGTCGGAGATAAGGTGTTTTTCACCGCTTATAACTCCGCCTGGTTCCCGATGGGAATCACTGCGCGCCTTTATGCCGATGTTGTTTATCTTTCCAAACAGGACAATACAATCAGTCCCGTTCTTTCCGGAGATTATGTTATAAAAGGCGAGGAGAGTGCGGAATACATCCACGACACGGAACATGCGGAGCGGTATATCAAGGCGTTGTATCTTTCAAAGCTGCGCAATAAGAGGACTTATAATTTCTATGCGGACAATAACCTTCATATAGGGGAAGTGATTGTTATCAACGGGCTTCCGGCTTCTGACGGATTCCTGAAAATCACTAAGAAAGAAGATAAACTGGACGCTCGGGGCGGATTCACATACACCGCCGTGAAAGTTTCGGACGCCGCGGGGCTTTCCACAGATAGCACATACGCCCCGCAGGATGTGGAACTGAAAGACAAAACGGGCTTTGAGTACGCTATAAGCCGTAAAATAATACCTGCTAACGGGGCGGGCGTACCCACAGACAGCACTCCTGTCACAATCAGGATAACGCCGAATAATGCGTATCAGACACCCGCGCTTTTAATCCAAAACAACGCCGTGACGCTTACAAGAGACACTGCGGAGCGTACGGACGGCGAGGGGAACACGTACACCGAAGAATTGGACAGCTATTCGTATCTTTTAGACGCCGCGCTTAACGGGCTTGATTCAGTGGTCCTTACAATGACGGTGGGGACGGAAACGAAAACCGACAGGATAGAGAAAGCGAAAGCGGGGCAAAGCACGATAACGGCGCTTCAATTCAGTTACGGAACAGCCACAGCTCCGGGCGCGAACTGGTCAAGCGAGACGCTCGCTCCGGTGAATACCGCTTATCTGTGGTGCAGAACAGGCACGTATACGCCTCCGGAAACAGAAGAAGATGTGGAGAACTGGCAGGTGTTCCGTTTAGGCGGAGAGATAAAGAACTTCGAGCTTTTAGCAGATAGAAGCACTTTCATTCGCAATATGAGAGCTCAGTCGGGTTATACGACTATAACGCTGACCCCGCAGATAGCCACTTATCAGGGGACGTACAGAATACGCTGCTTTATCAATTCAAAGAACGGCGATATTTATGCGGGATATGTGGAAAACAGCCTTACCGCAGTAATTCCGTACACAATAAGCGAAAGCGTGAACAGCCTTGTTTTCGTTATGGATATGACCGATTCGGACGGCGTGTATCACACGTCGGCGGTTTCCGCCTCGGTGTCTGATGAAACAGGCGCGCGCACCGTTTTGGGAGCGAGAACAGAACAGATTACGCCTTCCGTGGTTGCTGAGAACGGGGTTTATTTCATAAAAGGCGACTCTTATACGTATGTGTACGAGGGCGTTGACGCAAGCGGAAGACCTGCGAAGATTTCGGAGGTTTGGATTTTTGACGATACGGCGGATCCTGACGGGGCGTACTGGCATAAAGCGGAATACTATTCCTCCGGCGATATGGCGGAACTTGATAATATCCTCTTGGACAACCTTAAAAACGTGTTTGAGCAGTACGGCGGCTTGAATCACGTTGAAGCGAACGGGTACGACTGGTTTAAATACGTTATTGCGGAGCACATTTCAGCCATATACTACAATGTGGGCGGGTTTATTTACGGCGGAAATGTGAATTTCAACGCCAGCGGAGACCCCGTCAGTTTGAACGGACGCGGGTTTATCATCAGCGCCGACGGAAAGATAACCATTAACGACGCCTCGATACAAAATGCAGAATTGGATAATTGCTATATCTCCAATAATTTGAATTTTTCAAGCGGGGCGGAAATCAAGCACCCTGTTTTTAGCACGTTTAGTGAAAACTATGCGGACTCTACGGGGGTTTCGATTAACACGACGCAAAACAGGTATAACATCAAGGATTTATACAATCTGAGCGGCCTTACCGTGAATCAGATAAAAACCGTGTCGGGCACATACGGAAGCGCCTCTGTTACTAAGCTTGTGAAGCTTACGGCTCCGAGCACTACGATGTGCGATGTGAGCCATTCCCTAGATTGGTCGGGTACCGGGGCTTGGACGTGGGAACACGACGATGACGGCGATACCTATCATGTGCGAGGTTCTGCTATATGGACAAAACCTGCTAATATTCGGTCAGGCACGATAACTGTGACTTTCAAAGTGTACAAGAACCAGCCAAATACTCATTCCACTGCCAATATGTATTGCGGCGAACTTTCCGCAACAAAACTCGACGGAACCTCATATTATCAGCAATTCAACGGGGATGGTCATAAAGCACCGCTAACTTTCACTGTGTTTCTGGACTCTTCCACATACGATTTCAGCAAGACGATTGTTGCAAAGGTGAAGGCTTCGTCTATAGGTGCAGATTATTACAGATCAAATACTCTGTCCGTTACAGGTTCTTATACTTCTTATTTTTCCGACGAGGGTTTTACCTCTACCGGTCTGCACCTCTACTACTCCGGAGCGTGGCACAATATGGGCACGGATACGCTTTACAATTCAAGCTCCGCTCTTAACCTTACAAGCGGGGTCGTATGGAATAGCGCAAACTATTTAAGGCGCCTTCCTACGAACCTTTGCGATTACAAAAGCTTTACGTACACGGATAGCAGCGGAGCTACAAAGACTCAGACGCTTGCGAACAACGTTCCGTATCCTGCCGTGTCCGGCGGATTCACCATAGACGGCGTGTCGGTGAGCATAAAGTACTTTTCAAGGCAGAGCGGAGACATCGTAACTCTTACGGATAGCAACAATAAGGTGTATACCTTTATCCGAGGGCAGTACTACCGGCTTACCGGCACATCGCTGAAAATAAGCGGCTCATCCTACGGCTTGCAAACAAAAAGCTTGTACCCCGACGCGAATAATACGTGCGACATCGGACGCAGCGACAGGTATTACAAAAACTTGTATGTCAAAAACTTGCACGCTGATAATATAAAATACGTTACCGACACGTGGACGAGCGGGCGGAACTGGTACCGCGTTTGGTCGGACGGATTCTGCGAACAAGGCGGGAGAGTGTCATCCTTG
>Ga0310695_10003068_pt1 | contig 33592 bp, 50 predicted proteins | sample RumenRJG_04DNA_FD_203882 | JGI IMG/M metagenome (GOLD analysis project Ga0310695, IMG submission 203882) | Bovine rumen microbial communities from Lethbridge, Alberta, Canada - RJG_04 (v2) (version 2) | ecosystem: Host-associated > Mammals > Digestive system > Stomach > Rumen | place: Canada... | reverse complement strand
TACACTTCTCCACATAATTCCTTGCCAGTTTCCTTACTCTGCCAAAATCGTAATAGTTGGGAAAACAACTGAACATGGTGCTCTGCCACCCGAGAGTAAGAAACGCACTCACATCCTTGAATTCACCCTTCTTGGTATATTCTATTAAAACACAGAGATAACCATACGGCATATACAGGTAGTAAGAATTCTTGCATAAACCATCCACGGTAAAACCCTGCTTCTTCAAATACTTGAAGAAAGAACTAATTTCTTTCTCAGTTGGCTTAACCATACAATACCTCCAAGCATTCGTCAATGCCATCGCCACCCCCTACATAGGAACCAGCCTTACAGTCGAACATCCCCCAGTGGTCCTCCTGACGTATCAGCTTGATATGAGTATCGGGAAGACTCACTACCCTACCCGTGCTTGAAACACTTATCTTCCCCTCGTCGAATTCAACCCCCAGGGTCTTCAAACAATCGATTACACTCTGCTTCAAATCTACCATTGGAAACCTCTCTTTTAATTAACTATATTACCAATATAACAAATCTCTCCCAGTATGTCAAGAGAGATAATAGAGAAAATTAAAAAATATTTTCCACTCCAGGGGGCAGCGGAGCTGCCCCCTGATTGCCACAAAAATCAAAAAATATTTTGAACATCCAGAAAAATCAAAAATTATTTTGGCACGGGATTTCAACAGATGGGTTGAACCGTGGTTGCAAACCCCTCTTTTAAAATTGCTCAAAAAACGCAAATTTCACCATGGGTTATTGCCCAGGCCGATAGGTTTTTTGGTTGTATTGGCGGCGCGGCGCTGTTACAAAATGAATCGGTTTTGACCTGATTTAATTATGTATATATTTTACCAGGGTTGAAAACGAAGGGGTGAAACCTAACCCGTGTTCATCTGCACATGTTATCAACAGGTTTTCTACAGGGTTTCGACAGCGGGTTCACCTCCATGGGTTTCATCAGTTATTTCAACATGGTTTACACCCGATATTCAACAAGTTATCAACCTTTGATTCACTCGCCCGCCGATGGGGACAAAGTTAAGAAAGGTTTACCAACAGATTGTTTAATCTATGTTGATAACCTGTTGGTTGAAACGATGGTTGAACCCATCATGTTGAACCCATTGGTTGAAACCTCTATGTGTGGATATGTGGTTGAAACGGTGTTGATAACCCATGATAGAGATATCAACAGGATATTAACATATGTTGATAGATTGTGAATATGGGCTTATGGGAAGGAGGTTGAAATTTGAAAGGGGTGATAACCTAAGTTGGAAATCGGTGGTAAAAAAGAATGCAGAAAGGGGACGCCGATGGCGCCCCCTTATAATGAATGCCCCGAAGATTATTTAGCCAATGAGTTCCCGATAGAGAGATTCGGATAGTGATTTAGGGGCATTGATGTTTGCTATTTTGTAGCAGGGGCCACCATCAATCCGTTGGAGTCCGAAGTCGCCCGAATGGTGGAAATAGAGCCATGAATTGATTCCTTTGAAGCGCAGGGCGCAATATGTTCTTTTCACGTTATTGAGATATACGGCTTGTTTTAAGTCGGGGTCTTCGTTGTCAACGTAAATTCCGCAGGGTGTAAAGAAGATGTGATGCCCGTTGACCGAGTATGAAGTTCCTACGGTGGTGAAGCTATTGGCTGGGCCGGTGATAGTTTCGGGAGCATAGTTGATTATGGTCTTCCAAATGCGGGACATATCGGTAGCGGCCACGATGTCCTTACCGAATTCATAACGGGCTTGCAAAACCAATTCATTTGCAATAAGGATAGATTTCTTTGTAAGGGTTTCTCGGGAGAGAACATGGGCGGTCATGTTCAGAATATCGAGCATATTAGCGACGCCTTCTGCAAGGTAGTCGGACTTGACTGCAGTGGGCTTGGGGGAGCAGTACGCGGAATCGAGGTTTACATATTCGGGAACGTGGATATGTCCCAGGTGTGCTTCTATGGCGTTTCTGTCGATTTCTTGGAATATGTCTATATCATCGTGGTATCCGGTTGCCACGATGTTTGCAATCTTGTATGCATCCACGATGTTAGTCCTTGGGCTAACAAGGATTTGGTGGACGATGTTGCATACGGCCTGCAAGTTTTGTGTTGCAGAGCGAAGTCCGTTGATAGTCAGTTTCTCTTTGATGTATGACATCGCATCGAATCTGTCTTCGGCGAGCATTGTTTTAACTATGGATACAGGGTTCTTGCTAGGCTTTGCTTTCATAATGGCATTTGCCTCCTCTGAATAAAATATACATAATTAAATGCTGTGTAGGAGAAAAATTAAAAAATAAAAATAAAAATAAAAATTAAAATTTATTTCAGTTTGCTAGCTACTTTTTCGATGTAGTCGATGAAGTAGTGGTTGATAGCCTCTGTTGTCTTCGGAGGGATGTGAGCAGAGGTTGTGACCCTGCTGTTGTGCTGAGTTCGGACGGTGGTGTAAGCAACGGTCATCGACGAGGTGTCGATACAGATGGTGTCACCGTTGGGTTCAATCGGTGTGAGGAGAATGCGTCTGCCTCTCCCTGTCAAGCGGATGATGGATGAAGCCCTGTTGGCAACCTGTTCGAAGTATGTGGTTGAGCCGTCAGTTGCCATCCGTTTTGCGGCATCGTTGAGTTGGGCGACGATGAAGTTTGGCGATTCAATCATGGTGGTAACTCCTTGATTCAGTCTTCTGGTTCGGACAGGTGTTGCCGACCCTAATATATAATATAGTTAATTAAATAAGGGATGTCAACGGATGATTTGTGTAAAGTTTTGTTTACTGGGTTGTGTGCGGCGGAGGGGATGTAGGGGGTGATAACCTAAGTTGGAAATGTTTAGTTGAAATAAGTTAGAGCCTGACGTATGGCATCAGGCTTGGTGGGATTACTGGCGATATTGGACGTGGAGGTGTTCGGTTTGAATGCCTTGGTTTTCCCAGATGATAGTATAGTAATCGGGCATTGTAGATTTGAGGAACTTTACGAGGCGCCTTTTATCGTTTAGGGGGAGGTCAGCGAGTGCGATATCGACAGCACGTCCTACACGATGGGGCGACCATTTGTCGTGTCTATAGAATGAATCGTGAGCTGATATGATAGTTGGGGAGAAGTCCTGTCCGAAGACAGCTTTGAATGCCTTTATGACATAGACGAGGCCTTTTTCAAATTCGGGGTCAAGCTCCATGACAACGACTGATTTTTGGAAGGTGTTATCCATGATGTAGTCATGAGTTGGGCCTGTCTGCATGGGGACATCATAGCTGATGTTGTCAATGGTAGGTGAGTCATCCTGTTGAGAAGAGACTTCTGCCGTCTTATGTGACCAAGGGCTGTTAGGGGATTCGGGGCGATATGGGTCGGCCACGAGTTTGTACCCCACGACAAGCATGATGAGAATCGCGATGATTCCGAGGAAGATTTTGAACAGATTGAGTAGGCATCCCATGGTATTACCTCCGATTGGAATAGGTTAGACTTTTCGTGTGGCAGCGACTTTCCAAGCGAGGAGAGTCGGGTAGAGATTTTTGGCCACATCCTTGGCCTTTGCGTCATAGAGTTTGCATTTCGCGATGACGAATTCTGCATCGTCGAAGTCTTCCTGTGGGAGTTGGGTGAAGGGTTTCCCGATGAGGGACTTGAAGTTGCCAGGGACGGATGCAGACTTGCAACACTTTGTGAACCAGATGTTATCTTTGTTGTTTCGGGATTCGGGTGTTCCTTTACAGAATGTATTGAACTGGTGTTTGGCCTGAACGAATGATGTTGCAAGAATGATGCCGTGGATGACGATGGTTCTTTTGTCCATTGTGTTATCTCCTTTTGTTTCTACTATAAATATACCCAATTAAATATAGAAAGTCAAGAGGAATATATGTAAAGATTTGGTTACGGTTTGAGGTTGATACTGAGGTTAGTAGTGAACTGTTTTTGTTCGAGTTTGAAGATGGTGGGATGGAACGTTGATGGAATCAGTTTTGTGCATTTGAGGTCAGCGGTGAGGAATTCCACCATGTTGTTGATAGTGGTTGTATCGACGGTTTGGCTCTTGGGAGCTTTCCGTTTGAAGGTGATGATGATGGTAAGGATAGCGTGGTTGACCTTGTGTTTGACCTTTCCGACGGAGAGGACTGTCTCGCCGAACTTGGAGATAAGGTCGTTTTTAACGAGGTTGCAGACCTTGTTGAAATCGATTTTGTCGATGCCTGTTGTAGCCTTGGTTGAAATCATGATGATAGCCTCGATTGTTACCAGTTGCGAGTAGGTTCCGTTTCTTCGATAGATGCTGTTCCAGCATCATATGTAAGACCTGTTGGGGAAGATTCTACTCCTGTGTAGCCGTTGTCTTCCATGTAGTCTTTTGCATTTCTAAACAGGGTTTCAACCTGTTCATCTGTGACATCGGGTTCAAGGATGATATTCACAGTAATGTGATTCCTCGCCCTCTCCTCACGTGCGTGGATGCCTAGTTCGATAGCGGTATTAACGATTGCCGAGTGGATGCGGCAAATAGAGTTGATTGCGTATTGCGGAGCAGGTGCGCCCACATGGACATACTTGATTACCTTTTCAGGCTGGACAAGGATGTGGAGTTTTGTGTGTCCGTCTGAGCAAGGTTCAGTCCAATAGTCTCTAGCCACGTCTTTGTCGAAGTCCACTTCCTGCTCGGCGATAAGGGTCATGTTTGCCCTGCTCGTTCCTTCATGTATGTCGAGGGAATCGTAGTTTTCGGTTCCGATTTCGTCAATTGCGTCTTGGATAGTCATGGTGGTAGCCTCAATAGGATTGGGTTAACTTATATACATGGGTAGCCGAGTAGCTATCGTCGCCAGTGGGTTCACCGAAGCGTGTTTCGGAGAGCGGTGTGAATCCGTTCAGTGTCATCACGTGGTCGAGCGTGAGATGGTCATGCTTCCAATCGCCACCATCTACCGTGACATGGACTTCGCCATTAGGGTTGACATCATAGTCATAGTGCAGGTCATTTTCTTGGAAAGCCTTTGCTACTTTCTGTTCAATGAAGAGATTTTGACTCATCGGTTTCTCCTTTGTTTCTTCCCTTATAATATACCTAGTTAAATGTGGTTTGTCAATAGGGGTTCCACCATTTTTTGTGTAAAATTTTTGTTACAATGATTTGATGGAGCCCAAGTTTCCAGCGGCGGTCTGAACAGGGGTGATAACCTAAGTTGGGACTTTTGTTGAAGCAAAGTTAAAACCCCCTTTGTTAGAGGGGGTGATTAAAAATTAAAAAATAAAAATTAAATCATGCGTTTCTCGATGGATTCAACATCTTCGTTGAAATACATAGAGCCGAGCCAACGAGCGGTTTCCCACGCATCCATTACGAACAGGTTGTTGTTCCCGCCGCTTGTATCGTCTGATGGGTCAACAAAGCCGTCAAGCGCAGGGATATAACGAGCGGTTGTAACATGGTTTGGGCCTAAGGTTACTTCCTTGGTGTAGGTTGCGCCCATGTAGTTCATCGTTCCGCACTTGTTTTCGACTTTGTGTTCAACGCCCATCTTGGTCAAGTAGTAGATGAGTTCGTCAAATTGGTTGGTTGTGATTGCTTTTGCTTTCATGAGAGACTCCTTTGTTTCTTCCCTTATAATATACCTAATTAAATATAGGTTGTCAATAGGGGGTTCCACCATTTTTGTGTAAAGTTTTCGTTACAGACTGGGTGGAGACCGTGTTGACGACTGGGGAAGGGAACAGGGGTGATAACCCAAGTTGGACATATGGTGGTGGAAAAAGAAAAGCCCCCGATGGGCTAGAAACAACGGAGTCGCCAATGGCTATAAGCGCCCATCGGGGGAGGGGAAAATGTTAGTTAAATTCAGGGAAGAGTTCGAGTTGGGTGTATTTGGTTTTCTTGCGGAGAGGAGGTTTCTTCTTGGTTTTCTTCTTAGGGTTCTTCGTGGGTTTGCCAGCGAGGGATTTAAGCTTGTTGACAACTTCCTTACGAGTAACGCCTTTGAGGGAAGCGTTGATAGCATCACGGTCTTCGACGGAAGTTCTGCGGACGGTGACACGAACCTTGGTTGTTTCAGTCGGTTGGTAGGTGACTGTTGAAACCTTGGGGTTCGGGCGTCGGCCACGGCTGAGGTAGTATTCGGCGAAGGTGGTTTTGCCATATACGGTATCGACATCAACATCACGCGTTTTGATATTGTAACCTTCTTCACGCAGGTTGAAGATGCAAGCGGAGAGTCGGGTGATGTGGAGTTTGGCGAACGCATCAAGTGAAGTGATTTTTCCGTACTTCTTGATGAATTGCAGGACTTTGTTCTTTTGGTTGTTTCTGTGTTCGGCACTCATGGTTATTCCCCCTTGTTTTCAGATTGAATTTCGTTAAGGACTTCTTCAATGGCTTCCACAATCCCGAAGTCTAGCATAGCAGTGTAGAACGCATTTTCGTCTCGGATTTTGAGCGAGCCATCAAGATAGACTTCAATGGGGGAGACTCCGTTTTCGTCATCGTAAGGAGTACGCCAAGCGTCAATAGTCCAACACTTGTTACAGTCATCGAAGTAATCGTGTCTGATTTCGCTGTAAGTACGGTCTTGTTCGCCGTTGTGTTGAAGGTACCATGTTTTCATGGTGTCCACGCAGTCTTGGGCATACTTGTTGGCATTGGCATTATTTTCAAGCGTGAAGTAGAGGTCTTCAAGTTTGATTAGGGTGTCGATATGCTTGTTTACGAAATCTCTATCAATCCCTTTGATAACGAGGGTTTCAATGAGTTCATTACGGGTTACGACAGAAGAATAGGCAACCTTGCTGAAAAGCTCAGTTACAAAATTGTCAAGATTTTCCTCTGTTGCTTCTTGCTTGGATTCAGCAAATTTTTTGAGGGCCAATTTAAGGCAAACGCCAAAGTTAAGTGGAATAGGCATGGTTGTTTCTCCGTTGGTTTTGTTTCTTGTTTCTATTGATAATATAGATAATTAAAAATAATTGTCAAGAGGAAAAATGGAAAAAATTACACGTTTGGATTTGCCAGAGCGAACTTGAGGAGAAAATCCATTGATGCTTTGTTGCAGGGGAACGGCTTGCGGTTTCCATTCCTGTCTTGCAAGAAGCACTTTACAGGAACATTTACCTCTTCCGAGGTGACTGTCTCGTTGTTTACAACATCGTAGAAGACCGCCCCAAGAGCAGTTTTAGCCGTACCGAACACGGAAGAATCCATAAGGTTCAAGTCGAACATATGTCCGTCTACCTTACCGCTGTGCCAAGTGTCTTCAAGGTCAGGGAATTCTCCTATCTTTTCGGATATTTTAGGGTTCCACTTAATTGTTTTCTGATTTGGACGAACAATCTCGTAGAAATACCTGTCCTTTCTACCACGTGTCTTTATCACATGGAGTTCAGCCCCATTGAATACTGGTGCAAACCAAGGTTTTGTAGCCATAGGTTTCTCCATTGGTTAGAAATAGTGAATTTTTTCTGTGCCGTTAGAAATGGCCAAGTCAAGGGTAGCCATTTTTGAAGCAAGGGTTTCAGTCACCTTTGCAACACGTTTCAGGTAAGCCTTGCGTTTCTTCACGGTGTCAAGTTTGTCAATCGGCACCACTTCCTCAATTACAGGGATGCCCACTGCGTTGAAACCGCTCCATACGAAGATGAGAACTTCCAAACGAGAACCATTGTAGCGTTCCCTGATGCGTGCTTCGGATGTGCCAGTATTACGTTTTACCGTATAAATGATGCGACGGTCACGTTCAGGGTCGCAAAAGTGTTCGCTCTTGTCAATGAGCGAAATATCCCATTCTGTACTAATCCCAGTTCCTTTCGTGGTGTCGCCACCGAAGATAGACAGTGCATGCGTTTCTTTTGTCATATAGGTCTCCTTGTTTCTATGTTATAAATATACATAATTAAATTGTTTTAGTCAACAGGGTTTCCAACTTTTTTGTGTAAAGTTTTCATTTACAAACTTTTGATGGAGACCGAGGAGACGACTGCAGTCTGAACTGGGGTGATAACCCAAGTTGAAAATCAAAAAATAAAAAATAAAAATGCCCCCGATGATGGGGGCGATAGGTCATTTTGCCAAATTTTCTTCGTATAGTTGTTTCAGTGCCTCGTTGTATTTGGCAGTTTTTTCAGCATCGATTTGCCGTTCAATCCGTTCTTTCGTGTGGTCGGCATAAGGATTATTTCTATGCCTGTTAGCTGCGAGTAGCAACAGAGCCACGACAAGCACGATGATAATAAGCGCTATGGCCTCCGCTAAAAAGCGAGTGATGCTCTCAAAGAAGTTGCTAATGAAATTGAACATGGTGTTGCCTCCTTTTAGGTGTTTTTGATTACTTCCAATTCGTCTTCACCCAAAGTGTCAAGGTAGGCTTCAACGCAACCAATAACCTCGCACCACAAAAGGCCGTTTTCATCTTTCCATTCATCCCAAATGAGTTTTTCAAGAGTTTTCAACAAGATTACTTCTTGACGGCTCATATCGGGATAAGATTCTTTCCATTCGAGGCCAATACCAAGTTCATCCTCGGTTTCAGCCAATTCGGCGGAACCGAAGTCATAACCGCCATAAGCCCCTGTAATGAGCATAAGGCTATCAAACGGAGCTTGCAAGAGAAGTCCGTGGTGGTTATAAACAGTTCCCTTGTAAGTAGTGTCAGTGGCGAAGTCAACTCTAACCTGCTTAGTTGTTATCATGCCATCCAAAGTCTTCCATGCAAGCCACATCGCTTTGGCCAACTGGTTAAGAGTGATGCCTGCATAGCGTGTACCATTTCCGCCAACTTGATATACGATTTGTGTCTTATCCATAGGGTGTCTCCGTTGTTTTGATATATTCAATATACCTAATTAAATACGGTTTGCCAATAGGGTTTCCAACATTAATCTAAAATATCTTCAATGGTAGCGGTTTTTGAGAGGGAATGATTACCCTTGCGCCATTCTTCCATATCAATCGTTGTTACTCCGATAACCTTGGGCTCGCTGTAAATATGGTAAACACGATTGTTGATAAGAATGCTGAACCAGTGGTTAGCTTTGTGGTAAACTATTCCCTTATATTCATTCGGTAGGGAATTAAATTCTTTTTGTGTGAAAATGCCGTACAAGCTTATCGGCATACTTACAGGACATTTGCCACAATCAATATGAGGGTTACTTTCCCCCGGGCAAGCATCACATCCGGCACTAATGTAGCCACAATGACTGCAAACGCATTGGCCGAACTGTGAGTGAAACGAGGTGTTACAGGAAGGGCAAATCTCGCTGAAAACATCCTCATATACAGTAGCAAAATTGACTGGTTTGATATGCTTGCCTTTTGCCTTGGTCATATTGGTCTCCTTTGTTTCTATATCTATAATATACCTAATTAAATCGGGTTTGTCAATATGGTTTCCAACATTTTTGTGTAAAGTTTCCGTTACATTATATGGCGGAACCTGTGTGGACAACTGGGGAAGGAAACAAGGGTGATAACCCAAGTTGAAAATCAAAAAATAAAAAATAAAAAAATCCCCCTTTCGGGGGCTAGGACTATGGGTTAATTTTGTTCGTCGCCATCGGATTCGACATTGAGTGTCAGAACCTTGGTTGCTTCATGGAGGGTGTCAATGGATAATACTTCCAGGCCTTGGATGACGGAAGGCATTTCATCACGAGTGCCACGATAGATTTCTTCGCCTTTGTTGACATCGAAGATAGCTACTTCCTGCATATCGGGGTCGACGAAGCGGTTGAGAAAGTCATAGACGGTTTCATTCATGGGGGTATCTCCTTTTGGTTAGATATTAAATTCTTCGATTTCGAGTTTCACTTCTTCGTTGCCGTCGCCGTAATTGTAATTATTGCCATACATACAGCCGTCGATACTAAACAGCTCGGAAGCATCAGGGAATGTTTCAGTCAAAATGTCGAAGATGCACTTTGCGGCCTTTTCACAAGATGTGAACACTTCGGTGATAATGTCGTGGTCACCATCGGCATAATGGTGGTGGTAACCCGAAACAACAAAAATCTTTTTTTTTGCTCTTTTTCGCTTTCTTTTCAGCCATGGTTATTTCTCCTTTGTTTCTATGTTATAAATATACCTAATTAAATTGCTGTTGTCAATAGGGTTTCCAACTTTTTTGTGTAAAGTTTTCGTTACAACCTCTGGGCGGAAACCGTCGGGGACAGCTGCAGTCGAGACTGGGGTGATAACCTAAGTTGAAAATCAAAAAATAAAAAAAATAAAAATGCCCCCAAATGAGGGGCGCCTACTAATGGGAGCTACAATAGATTACCTTGACACCTGGTCGGTAACACTTTTTGCAACGTTCACAGGTTATCGCATGATTGAGTTTGCCGTTCAAATATGCCCTGCAATGGTCGGTTGCGTCAATGTAGGTTTCTCCGTCATCATAGACAAACGCGTGAACATTCGGATTAGAGGCGACTTTAAAGTATTCGTTAATTCCATGTTCATGCCAAATAGAGAAATTGATATGGAAATTCGCTGGGAGAGGGTTATTCTCGATGAATTCCACCGCCATGTTGAAACGCTTTGTGTACAGGTAGAACGTGAAATTTGGGTGCAACAAAGCGAGGGAAACCCACATTTCAAGTTCCTGCAAATTTTCAATGTCACCGCTTTGGTTGATACGCACAATATTGAAACGCTTTGTGCTGGACAGTTGACGGTGCAGGTCAGCAAACACCTTCGACGGACAGGTGCGAAGCCCTATCGTGTTGACAGCATGACCGTACAGGGCAGTCTTTGGATAACGGCGGTAAGACTTGTTTACATAGCAGTCTTTGGTGCAATAGTCGCAGTCCTTACATGTGCCACGAACACGCTTTTCAAGCCGAGGGATATACAGAAGTTCAGAACCTTTGAGGGTTGACCAACTTGCAACACCTTCGCCCAACTTGATGTTATGCCCGATGTTAAAATGATAAGTGTGTTTCTTAGGGTTGAATCTTTCCATAAATAACTCCGTTGTTATACCAATAATATACCTAATTAAAATGAGTTTGTCAATAGAACTCCCTAAATTTTGTGTAAATTTTAGTAAACATTATTTCATCAAACTGCCTCCGCCTGAGGCGATTCTGGCAGGGGGTGATAACCTAAGTTGGAAATCAGGTTGAAACAAAAGTTAAACCCCCTCGGTCAAGAGGGGGTTGGGGGTTAGTAGATGCAGACTTGTAACCAAGTGTCAATAGGTCTAAGAGCGCAGAAGTACACTTTGTTTCTGTAATTCTTTGGAAGCTTTTCGTTGACTGTCTCAAAGAGAGCAGAGTTTGATGTAAACGCTCTAACACAAATTGTAAATGCGTTACCGCTGTCATCAGAAATAACAACTTTCTTGTAAGAATGTGCATTAGAGGATTTAATGAGTGTTCTTACATAAACAAGGAAATTGCAAATGCTTTTTACAACCATGTGCCTATCCGTTGACAATGATGATTTTACTCCCTTGTATGCATCGGGAAGTTTTAGCCCAGAGTTGTCAGAAGTGTGAAATTCAGTTCTGAACATCTTGTTATCGGATGTTGAACTGATTACAACATGGCTGATATATCCGTCTTCGTTGTCAATTCTTTCACACATGGGTTTAATCCCCCTTTTAGTCAATTTCCTTTTCGTCGATAGACCAGTTGCACCACGTTCCGCTATTGTCAATGTTGATAGAGGTAGCCTGCCGTGCTTGTTCGAGGGTCATCCCTTCGTGTACATCTTCGCAGTCAATTTGCATTACAGCCGTTGTGTCGATTGTGCCGTTTTTGAGAATGGCATTGAAATCACGCAGATAACTTTCAATGTTATCTCCGCACGCTTTAACCGCCTTTTCATTCGTGCTATACACACCGATGATGTCCGAATCGCAATCACCATGTCTGTCCGAAAAGTGATAGCTTGCTACATATACTTTCTTGCCCATAATGTTTCTCCGTTGTTTAGGTTTCTATACCTATAATATACCTAATTAAAATGGGTTTGTCAATATGTTTTAACAGATTTTGTGTAAAGAATTAGATACAAACATAGGGGTTAAAGCCTGTCATCAAACCTCCTGTTTGGATGACGCAGCTCAGTAAAGGGGTGATAACCCATGTTGAAAATCAAAACAACGCAAAAAATAAAATGCCCCCTTTCGGGGGTGTGTGGTTATTTTCGTGGTGTTTCCTTTTCAAGTTCTTTCAACATCTTTCTTGTGTAAGCACGGCCAAATTTCACAAAATCTTTGCGGTCATCTTCGGTCATCAATGTTGCAGAAGAATCGATTACATCCATGTTCTTTTTGGCGGTCGGGACAATCTCGTTTAAGAAACGTTCCTTGTAGCCGAGCATTCCACGTTCATTCCAATAGGGGTCAGGTTCATACCACTTGCGTTCATCGTTGCCAATGTCATGGTCGGCAAAGTTTTTCACGCTACGGACAGGGGGGACTGAACCATCATTTTCCTTGTATTCGTTATCAACAAAGGCATACTTGATTTTAACCTTGGTATCACCGAACCGTTTGGTAGAACCATCAAGGGTAATATCAATGTAGATAAATCCGTGGTCTTCGGGCTGGTCGAAAATGTCGGCTTTTTCTGTGGCATTACCACGCATAACATCATTACGCAAATCATCAACGAGGTCTACTGTGGTGACAATATCTCGCATATCGAAGTTGACAGCAAGATACTGCTTGAACCGGTCGATTTGGTCTTTGCGAACAACGTATTCGCCATACCAACCGCTAATGTGTTTATTCGCAAAGTCGATAGCCGAACGCAGACGGCTAATCATGCGTTCACCATAGCACCAGTCATAGTAGAGTCCAAAGAATGTCGCCATTTTGCCGTTCTTGCCGTTCGTGTCGCTAGTCCGTTTTTTAGCACGAATGCGGACAAAGATATTACTTCTTTCAGCCATAAGGTTTCTCCGTTGTTTAGTTTTCTATATATAATATACCTAATTAAAATGGGTTTGTCAATATGTTTTAACAGATTTTGTGTAAAGAATTAGATACAAACATGGGGGTTAGCCCAGACGGTTTCAACAGGGAGATTCTGGTAACAGGGTGATAACCCAAGTTGAACGCAAAACTAAAACATAAAAATGCCGTGAGGAAACTGTGTTGTGGATAGGTGTTTCCTCACGGCATGGGGCAGGGAGACCCCATTTTACAGGTGCATCAGCTTTTTCTCGATTTTTGCGTATTCGACCGCAACTTTGGCAACCTTGAACATTCGTTCTTTTACAAGGCGAGGGCAGAACTCATTTGTGAGCAGGGTTTTATCATATATCGTATCTTTATTGAGGATAGTTCTTTTGCCGTCAGCTTCACGGATTATAGTCCAAGCGATACCATCCTTTGTTTGAACGAAGTTCGTGTGAATTTTTATTATTTCCGAAGTTATAATGTTTGGTTTAACCAAAATTATAAACCCACCGCTTGTAAGTTTATTTGATTTGGTAAACCCTGGGCACATATAACCGACAGAAAAACAACATTCATGTTTTTTCCCTTCGTGTGTTTCTTTTACGTGTTTATCCCAATCAGAAATCAGAGAATTAAACGCAATGATGTTAGACTTTCTGAAAATCATGGTGTCCCCCTTATTAGAACCAAGCCACTCTAACGTAGCTCTCTTTTTTAGGTGTTGCTTTGAGCCAAGATTTGAACAGAGGCACGACATCTTCCTTGTGGTATTCGTGTTCGTGGTCGCCCCATTCTTCTTCGCACTTTGTGTTCCATTCTTCTTCGGTCAGCTTGCCAAGTTCCTTGACCATTTCCTTGAACTGGTCTTTGTCGAACTCCCATACGCAGTTTTCACAGCCGTATTCACCGCCTGTGTAAGCATCGGGAATGTAATCGCAGGTGATTGCTTTGAGGAAATCTTGCCCCCAAGCCAAGCCTTCGCATCCATATTTGACTTCATACTTTTTGATAACGTGTGCCCTTGTTGACATATTGCTTTCTCCGTTGTTTTGTTGTTTCTATGCCTATAATATACCTAATTAAATTGGGTTTGGCAATAGGTGAGCCACACTTTTTGAGTAAAGTTTTATAAACACGGTGGAACCGGGCAGCCAGTCGGAGGGGTGATAACCCAAGTTGAACATCTTGATTAAAACATAAGAAATGCCCCCCAAGAGGGGAGCAACCCAGTGTTAAGCCACCTTTACTGCCTTGATGTGGTCAATGATGTTGATTACATTGTTCATCGGCTTGAAACAGGTGTTCATAAACTGCGAGTCCTGATAACGTCCCTTACGGATGCTCGTATGGGTGATGTAGTCGGTGTAAGCGTTGACGAGACCCCAAGCGTTGCCATTATGGTTTTGATTATCGTCTGCGTCAATCATCTTGACAAAAGCGCTCTTCTGACTTGCAAGAACCAACTTTGCACGTTCATCCGCATTAGCTGGAATCGGGAACAACATGTTGACAGCGAGTTCCAAATCGCTCTTTGTCATCTTGATGTTGCTGAACTGATTTGCAATTTCATTGAGTTTGCCCATGTATTTAGCAACGCCCTGCAAAACATGCCCTGCGTCTTCCATACGGTCATAAGCACGTGCCGAATGACGGATGTTAATTGTGTTTTCAACGTTTTTGAAAGCGAAGTTGAACTGGTTTTGGCAGACAACACGGAGCGGAGTGATAGCAGCCGAGAGCTGATACTTGCCGTTGAAAGAATTGCGGAAAATAACGTAGGGTTTGAAAGTGTCGCCGAGAATGTCAACTTCGGGGAGTTCTGCAATAAGGTAAATCATACCCGAGTGAGTCATACCGCCCTTGACGAACTTCAATCCGTCGCTGATGTAGTCCACGAATGCGAAGCCATCACGGTTCTGTACCACTTCGTAGTCTTCACCCACTGTGCCGAGAACGTGCTTTGTTACCTCGCCCTCTTTGTTGGTGGTTGTGTAGGTGGTTGCAACCATCTTAGGGATTTTGTCACCGCTTGCAAGATAGAGGGATTCCTTTGTTACTTCGTAATTGAGCTTTGCTTTGGTGAGGGCATCTTCTACCGCTGTTGTATCAAGGGTTGTTCCGATGTTTGCCCAAGAAGCGATTCGGGGAAGGGAAATGATGTCAGCCATAAGGTATCTCCTTGTTGTTTTGTTTGTTGTTTTTAATTACATAGTTAAATATACCTAATTGAATTTGGTTTGTCAAGGGAGTAAACCTAATTTATTTTAACTTTTTTGTCTCCGCCTGCGGGCTCCCAGCACAGGGGTGATAACCCAAGTTGACCCCCTAGTTTCAACAAAGATAAAACCCCTTTCGGGGCTATGTTGAAAAAGTTATTTAAGTCCAAAGATTGCGGTCTCGCATTCACGAACAGTGAGTTTGAATTCTTGGGGTTCATCTTGGTTATCGTTTACGAAAGTAACCACAGAACCGTCAACGGATTTTACCAAACATTCTTCCCCATCGCAACAGGCGTATGCGGTATATCCGTTATCAAGGTCAAAGTATTCAGAACCATCATCTTCTTTAGTGCGGATGATTTCGTGCCCACAGTCAGTCTTGTGGGTGTCTCCATTGTGTGATGTATTGAAAAGTTGTTCAAGGGAAATGCAAACCCTATTTCCTTTGGTGAGCATAGTGTAGTTCATTTTTCATCTCCTTGCTTAAATCTTCACATCAATGTCGCAATATTTGGAAAGACGTAACACCTTCCGTACCAACGCACTAGGGATGTCATCATTGTCTTGAAACCAAGCCAACGGAATGTAACTGTCGCCACCACCAAGCTTGACTTCTCCTGCCTTATACTTGTTCTTAATACAGCTGGAATCACCGCTTGCAACAGCCTTGATTTCTTCTTCGGTAAGTTCAACCTCTGCATAAAGACGAAACCCGATTTTGTATTTCTTTCCTTGTGCCATAGTATAACTCCTTGTTGTTTCTATGTTAAATATACCTAATTAAATTCAGTTTGTCAAGCAGTTTTATAAAAATATTTCGACCGAGGAGAAACAGTGTGATTCGAGCCCTGCGGCGGATGGGTGATAACCCAAGTTGGAAGCAAAAAAAGAAAAATAAAAAATAGCCCCCTCTGCCGAGGGGGCGTCTAAATGAACCAGACTACGCCATCATCAAATATATGAAAATTTAATATACTTGTCAATAGCTACTTATTCACATAGGCAAACTATTCGTGTTTTGGAACATTGACCAAAACCCATTCGTCCTTGCTGTCTTTCGTGGCAGGGATAAGTTCGATTGCTCTTGCTTTAGCTTTCTCCACAGCGTCTTTCTCACTTGTGGCAATGATTTCCATTTTCAGTACACCACCCGAGAGTTCTCGATGAGTCAATTCCACTTCAAAATTGACGTGTGCATTTTCAGTTTCATACAAATACTTTTCAAGCACGCAGTTCTCGATGTGTTCACGGAGTTCCCTCGTGATAGGGAACGCAATGGCACGGAAGTCCTCTCCCTTGTAGAAAGGGTCAGTAGGATATGCAACAAACCTGCCGTTATCACCGTCCATAATACGCAACCCACGGATAGTAAGTTGGTCATTCAGCACCACATTTGCAAGCCCAAGAATCTTGCCAGGGTTTGCACCATCACGGAAAGGGTACACAATAACCGATGTAACGGAAAGGCATTCAAATCCCTTTTCTGCTTTCTGTCCTTTTTTAGCCATTTTAACCTCTCTTGTTTGTTGTTTCTATGTTAAATATACCTAATTAAAATGGGTTTGTCAATATGTTTTAACCATTTTTGTGTAAATACTTAGATACAAACATTGGGTTAAACCCAGTCGTCAGACCCCTGTTTGGGACGACGCCGCCCAGTCAGGGGGTGATAACCCAAGTTGGAAACCTCGTTGAAACAAAGTTAAAACCCCTCATTCGAGGGGCTATGAAGAACGCATTATTTAAGCAATGCTTTCTTGATGTTTCCAAGAGTGGTATCAATCAGTTTGTTCAACTCCGCTTTGGAAATTACGGAATACCGAGATTCTGGGTCAACAAAGCAAGAGTCTTTTTCCATAGGACGGATGCACGGTTCATCGTCAACTTTGAGGCAAACACGTGCGTATTCAATACGGAAGCACGTCTTATACTTCTTGCTCCATTCTATCTTGCGGATAATGCCGTAGGTGACTACCCTTGTGTTCAAGTCAATGATGTCGTTACGGAAAACCAACACCTTGCCATCCAACTTCTTGTGGATGATGTTCAGTATTCGGGTATGGTTTTCGTCCATAAGGTTTTCTTTCCATATCAGCCCAGCCCCACCCGCATAGCCGTAATCGTGATGTTCGCTAAGTTCGGCAATCAACTTCTTGTCAAATAGTTTTACAGACTTTGCCATAATAGAACTCCTTTTTAATCGTCTTTTCTAATGAAATATACCCTACGGATTCGTTTGCACTTGGGACACCAACCCATAGTCCAAGAACGACAGGAAATATCTAGTGGAAAATGATTGTGGCAAACCCCGCAACGAAATATAGGCATTACTTCACCTCGTTGAACTTGTTAAGCACCACCGCTTCGATGTAGGCACGCACATCGTCTTTCGAAGGAGCAACAATGCTTCGTGTATCCTCTCCCTTGAAGAAAGGGTCAGCAGGGTAAGCAACGAACAGACCATCCGGGCCGTTCATAATACGCAAGCCACGGATAACAATAGCATCGTTAAGCGTGATATTTGCCATTCCCTTTGTGTACATCATCTTTGATGTTTCCTTGAAAGGAAACACCCTCACGTTCGTTACCTTGATACCGCAACTCGGTTCAATCTCTTGATACTTGTCTGCCATGTTATTACCTCGTTTGTTTCTATGTCTATAATATACCTAATTAAATTCGGTTTGTCAATAGGTTTTAATCATTTTTATGTAAAGTTTTCAATACAATGTTATCGGCAGAGCTTCCACCCGGCGGATTCAGGAAGCAGGGTGATAACCCAAGTTGGAAACCCAGTGCAGACAAATGTAAACCCCCTCTTGCGAGGGGGAATTTGTTATACTCTTTCTCCGAAGGTAATTCCAACTCGTTGGTCTTCGGTAAGGTATTCTTCGCTGTCAGCGTTCAATCGTTCATCGTAGTCCACAAGATTAGTGTTGTGGTTCGGGAAATACCCATCATCTTCTTCTGTACAGAGCAAACCGAGGCGGTCTAACATCTCGTATGCTTCATCTACATTCATTTGTTCTTTGTAGGTTTCTTTCCACCCCTTTTCCTTATTGTAGGTGAAAGTTCCGTAGTATTCCGTAACTTGTTCTTCACCCCATTCGCAGAGAAAATCTATGTCGGGATAAAGTTCACAAATTTTCTTCATCAGTCCAACGGCAGGACTCCACGCACAATCGGTCTTAAACTCAATGTAGTCATTCAGGTCAAGCAGGTTGTGCAATTCTTCTTTCGTGTTCACCACCTTGCCATCATCGGGGTTGTTGAAAACGGTGTGGCAGAACCCCCATTTTGAACCCCATTCATTACAGCAGAAAGAATACCAATCTTCGTGTCCGTATTCCTTGATGTTGTATTCCCTTTGCTTCTTCTCGGCTTCCGCATCATAGGTGGGGTTCGTCTTGAAGCCGTCGCCTTGAATGATTTTCCCCATATCCATCAGTTTGACAATGCCCTCGGGCATCGGAATAAGGGTATTGCCATCCACTTCCAAAAGGCTATCGTTCCAATTCGCTGTCTTGTTCACGACAATGTGCTTATCAATGAAAGTGTGGATTTGCTTCTTTGCATCATCGTTCTTTGCGGTGAGCGAAATAATGTTGTTGTTCCAATTAGGCATATCTATCTCCGTTGTTAAGGTTTCTAGTATAAATATAGTTAATTAAAATGATTTTAGCAATAACGAAATGTGTCAATAACAATATTTGTTATTGGCAATAACAAAATCTTTTCACGGCGAAATCGGATAGGCACTCGTGCTTCACCCGGCGCCTGCGGCAGAGGGGTGATAACCCAAGTTGAATATCGGGGGCAAGCCAAAGGTAAACCCCCACCATTCGGCAGGGGCAAATGATTAGATGTATCTAGCAGGGTTCCAAATCGTGGCAATAGGGTCTGGGTCTTCCTTACTACCACTAACAAAGATATAGCATTTTGCCGCATTGTCAGTTGCCACTTTTCTCTTGCACCAATTCAATGCGTCAGCAAGCGAACCAAAGGTATCACTCTCTTGTAGGTCATCATCTTCATTGCTTATGTAGAACTCCGCTAGGAAGGACAAGCCTTCAAGTTGGTGTAGCCTACCACCTATCAGCAGGAACTCTTCACCGCAATGCCCATTCTCTGGGTTGCACAAGTAGTCAAGTTCATCGGTCGGGTAATCCCACAAGTCTTCACCATTTTCTAGTGTGGACTTTGCTAATTCCCATTGCCGTTCAGTAAAGGAAAGTTCAGCACAATCGCTTGTGCTAGGTGCAAACACTGTTATCGTTCCAATAGTCATTTCTTACCTCGTTGTTATAATATAAATATACCTAATTAAATTCAGTTTGTCAAGCCTTTTTCATAACTTTTTTGTTGGGAATACACCACCCGAGGAGAAACCGTCGGGACAGCTGCAGTCGAGACTGGGGTGATAACCCAAGTTGAATATACCGTTCTGTCCAAAAGAAATGCCCCTCTCGGGGCGGTTATTAAAAAAATATTACAGAACTTGGTTCAATGCCTCTATCTTTTGGGGTATATACTTATCATCATCAAACCAACCATATTGCCACCAATCGTGGTAGTATTCAAGCATACCTTCTTTGTTTATGCGTAGCCGTGAGATATAGCCGTTCTCACCAGACGCATGAAACCCCTCGGTGTCCCTTATGGTAATCGGTTCATTCGGAACCTTAACTTCCTTCAAAATTGGATATTTTTCCTTGAACTTTTTAATAAGAACTTCTAATATATGCGTTGGTGATTGATTTGTTTTTGTATTTTTTGAGTTTTTATTTTCTTCTTTTACTTCAACATCGCAGGGTTTTACAGCAAGCAGACAACCGCCCTCTCCGCTATGTTCAGGCAACAGATTACCGCTATCATATACTTTACCATTATGGCTACGCTGAACCATATAGCAACCCTGATACGAAAACAGATAAACAAATTCTGTTCCCACATCAAACTGAAACGAGGGAACATAACACTTGATGTAGTTCTTTGCTACAAGAATAGTTCCTTTTTCCAAAGCCATAGTAAACCCCCTTACACAGTAGTGGTGCTATGGGCAAATGCCTTAATGTCGCTTTCGTCAATGAGAGCATCAACTACGGCACAATCAATGTCATCTGCATCTTCAAAGCAATCTGCATACAATGCCTTTTCAAGGGCTTCATCGTCAGTGAGTTCATCTTGGCTACGCACCATAAAAGAGTAGCCGTGCGAGCGAGAAAGCACATCAATCTTGTAGTAGTAATAGTTTCCGTTCTTCATTTTATTACCTCGTTGTTTGTTGTTTTATACCTATAATATACCTAATTAAATTCAGTTGGTCAATACTAAAAATAAAAAAAATCTACTGCCACTCCTGCCGTCAGTCCCCTGTTGGTACTGCTGCCGCCCAGTGAGGGGGTGATAACCTATGTTGAACCGCCGTTGCAACACGAGAATAACCCCCTACCCTTTCGGGCAGGGGGCTTACAACGAGGGGTTAGAAAAGATGATTTTTATTTCCAAGTGGGAACGAGCGAGAGTAACAAGGTTTCGCCATTGTTTCACCAAGAACGATACTGCTGACTTCGCCTTCGTGCTTTTCAAGCCAAGCCTTGCCACGCTCGTTTATAATTCTTATGTTCGCTCTATTCGTTCCGTCATGATGATAACCATTGATATGCAATCCGTCTGCGTCTTGCCAAATCTTTATTGTATCACAGGAACTGAACAAGCCGAGCAGGTCATCCACATCCTTCAACACCTTGCCACCACGAACCTTGCCATTCCACAAGCCAACATAACCAACAGCAACCATAGGGAACAACTTGCAATACTTCATATTGCTCTTGAAATCATCATATTCCCTCTGCAATACAGTGCGAACATACTTCCAATAATCGCTGAAATCTTCGTCTACACTTTCGCTTATGTCGCCGTCCCCAACATATTCGGTATATGGCACATACCGCCCAGTGTCAAGAAGAACCAATTCAGTATCCTTTCCGTTCTTCATCTTAAACCTCCGTTGTCTGTATATAATATACATAATTAAAACTATTTTGTCAAACCTTTTGCCAACTTTTTTGTAAACAATAGGTTACAGCCCACTGAATGGCAACACCGACCTCCTGACCGACGAACGGTACCTCCTGAAACGGGGTGATAACCCAAGTTGAACCCACCGTTCAAACATAAAAAAATAACTCCCCTCTTGCGAGGGGAGCGAGAACGAGGTAAAAACTCTATTTTGCGACCCACGTTACATCGCCATTACTAAATGACGTGATATAGAAGTCTACGTTGTTATTCTCCCAATTATACGCCCCTTTCAACAACGAGCGTAAATCGTTGATTGTATCTGCACAATAGAACAAATCGTCATCTGTTTCATCGGGGCTGATTCCTACACCGATAGTTACATCTAGTTCGGAATTATCGTTCTTATAGACAATATGAGCATCAAGTATTGCCTTGCCACATTTGGCTAATACCTTTTCTGTCGCATCGTCCATTGGTTGGTTCATATTAACCATATTAACCTCTCTTCGTTGTTTGTATATAATATACATAATTAAATTCAGTTTGGCAATACCTAATTATTTATTTTTCATAAATATCTTCCGCCGCCCAGACCGAGCGTCGCCGGGGTTTCTGGTTAATGGGTGATAACCTATGTTGAACCCCCGTTCCAACATAAGAAGAACCCCCTCTTGCGAGGGGGAAACAACAATGAAGGTATTCATCTTTGGCAAACTCCCGCGACTAAAGTACGCGGGATTCTCCATCCCAGCCAATGGACGCCACCTTGCCCGATGGTTTCTCCACTTCTACCGATAAGCGGTATCTTCGGAATTATGCTGGACCAGCGGAAACCCGCTGGATTGAAAATTCTGCACTTCATCACCACGATATTACCCGATGTATGATAAAACTCAAACTTTCAATTCAAATATAGTTTATAACTTATATTTTGACAAGGTGGTTTCTCATCCCACGGCTAAAGCCGTGGGCTTTCAGTTAATCGTAAATCGTTCTATACCATGACCAAAATGGGTCATTTGGAGCTTTCCTACAAACCAACGGACGAAACTTTGTTACTGCGTCAAATGCGTGTTCTCTTTGCAGGACAATTTCCTTATGCTTTCCGTTTACGGTGATAGGGATGTTGATTGTCTCTATATTTGATTTAGCCTTGATAGTGATTGTCCGTGTAGCGAGCCTATATGTAGGTACGCTAAACCAATCCTTTATTTTCTGTAGTATCCGTCCCATAGTTTTACCTCGCTTGTTTCTATATAATATACCTACTTAAAACCACTACGTCAAGTCTTCTTGTGTAAAAAATAATCAATGTAAGAAACCGTGAAGAACTCGTGCGTTACAGGGTACCCCCGACAAAGGGTGATAACCCAAGTTGAATATCGGGTTGCAACAAATGTTAAACCCCCTATCATTCGATAGGGGGCTGTAATGCGGTGGAAATAAAAATGTGTTTAACTTGTATGGTTTACCGCATTAGTTTTTTTACACTTTGTGTTCACGGCAAATGTAAGCCATATCGATTGCACACTTACGCATAACGGACTTCTCCTTTCGTGTCGCAGTGTCCTTCCACAGAATCAAGTCCGTGTTGCCGAAGATTGAGTAGAGCAGGCTTTGGGCGAGGATGCGTGACACTACCACTTCGGTGTAGTCGCCATTAAGGAGTTCAGGATGCTTTTCAAGGCACTCCTTGATTGCACCCTTGACCTTATTCATATGGATAGAATCCTTGACGAAATCCGTTGCGACGTTCACGATGTTATTGCACATGAACTTAACAAGAGACTTACCGCTGATTTTGACTGTTTTCGTATCCATTGTTATACCTCGTTGTTTGTATCTATAATATACATAATTAAATCTAGTTTGTCAAGGGGGGTCATTAAATTTTTGTTGGAAAATCTACTGCCAGCTCTGTCGTCTCCGCCTGCGGGCAGCCCTGGAAAGGGTGATAACCCATGTTGGACGGACGACCGAAACAAAAAAGAACACCGCCGTTCGGCGGTGGGAGTGATTAAGCGGAGTTTTTCTCGGGGTGTTTAATGTTTGCCTAACCACTCTTTTAGACAAATTGTTCAAACCGCTGTTTAACACTTTCAATTCCGTTTCTGCAAGTTTCCAAATAATTGTCAAACAGAATTTCATAACGCCAATAGGTATGTCCGTCTTTTCGCCAAAACTTTTTATACTTTGGCTTGATACCAAATGTTTCTACATCATCGCTACGATACAAGATAGTATCGCTGTTGCTGTATTTCTCAAAGTTCAACCAAGTATATCCGCTTGTGGATAAATAACCGCCTTTGGGGTTACGGATAATAATTCTGTTGAAGTCGGATGAATAGAAAAGCTTGCTCTTTTTATCATAGCGAGCCTTTGAGCGAGCAAACAAGTCCTTATGGATAATTGCATAGGTGATATAACTCTGCTTGCAAGAAGATGTCAAACTATGCTTACTAACATTGAGAATATCATAGTCCTTACCCAAAGTTTCACGAACCATTTTGTCAAGTTCAGCAAGTTCTTTGTCGGTAAAGTTGCTCTCTACAAGTTCATTGCCACGAACCTGCGAAAATCCGTGGGGAATCTGCCCAGCCTTTGCAAGTTCAGTAGAGTAGTTTGCCTTGATTTGGGCGAATCTCTTTTTTGTGTATTCAATAATCTGTGCCATTGTTTACCTCGTTGTTTGTATATAATATAGATAATTAAATTCAGTTTGTCAATAGTTTTTACCAACTATCTATGTAAAAACTCCGTTACAACCCCATCCTGACCGACGATGACCCGCCTGACGACGCCTCGGGTCAAGGGTGATAACCCATGTTGAAGCTAGTGGGCACGAAATAAAAATGCCCCCGTAAAGGGGGCGGTTGAGAGGGAGGAAACAATGCTAATTCCACCAATCGGGCTTCGGGTCAGAAGATTTTTCAAGGGCTTCGCTCAACTTCATTCCGACAGGGATAGTAACATCGCGTTCAACTGCGGGACAACCGAACTGCTTGAGCCCTTTGAGTTCGTCCAAGTCAATGTCGCCATATTCGCTGAAATCGGGGTTTGCGTTGTTCACAACATAGCCGTAAACAATGTTGTCGCTATCTTCATAGCCTTCAAGGATATACCACGTGAAAGCGTGGCTGAACGGACAGAACAGACGGCAAGCGACCTTTGCTTCGCCTTTCAGTCCGTCTTGCGAACCGCTAGGGTGCTTAGCCAAAAACTTCTTTACTTCTGCAGTGATGAGCTTTTGCATTTTATTACCTCGTTGTTGTTTCTATTCTTAATATAGTTAATTAAATACCCTTTGTCAATATGGTTTCCAACATTTTTGTGTAAACTTATTTATACACACTGGCGGAAACAGCTGGGAATCGAGCACAGCGTCGGAAGGGTGATAACCTAAGTTGAGCATCGTGTTGAGACCAAAGTTAAGCCCCCATTGTAGGGGGCAGTGTTAGGTCAGTCGGCTTCGGCATCACCGAGTTCACCAAGCCGATACTCTCCGTCATCATCACAGAACAAGCCATAGCGAACATCGTCTTCCATTCCAACCGCTTTCTCCATCAAGTCAGGCAATTCCGATATGGGGAAATCCCAATGGTTTGCATCTGTTGGGTCAAGCAAACAAGCGTTCGCAACAATTTCATCAAAGCGTTCCTTGCTGATTGGTTCAATGATTAGTCTAGCCATTTTATTACCTCGTTGTTTTTATACCTATAATATACCCAATTAATTTCGGTTTGTCAATAGGGTATCAAACATTTTGTGTAAAGATTCGGTTACAATGAGAATGAAACTGTAGTGGACAGCTGCAGTCGAGCCTAGGGTGATAACCCAAGTTGAACCCACAGCAGAGCCGAAAAGAAACCCCCTCGCAAGAGGGGATGAGAATGAACCAGACTACGCCATCATCAAATATAGGCAACTTTAATCTACTTGTTTATTCACATAGACTCGCTTCTTGTAGCAGGCAGAACAAATCCAACCGCCATCAATCTTTTTGTAGTAAGTTTTCTTTCCGCAACCTTGACACTTGTGATTCTTATCCCACGCCTTGTGGTCAAAGTCCTTACAACGGTCAAAGGACGGCTCGGTAACAATCTTTGGTATCTCTAACCTTTCCATTATGCCCCCTACTTAAACGAACCACATTCTGCCATCAAATTGGTAATCAAGTGTGCTTGATAAGGGAAGTTATAACCATCCAATACAACACTCTTGTCGCCAATATAGGCACAGAGAACTCCACTTTCATTTGTCAGTGTAAGACGGCTATCTACCTTCATGCACTCATTAACAAATTCAATCAAACCCATTTTCTTACCTCGTTTGTCTAGGTTTCTATGTATAATATAGTCAATTAAATCCGTTTTGTCTACCCATTTCCCAAACATTTGTGTAAACCTTTCGTTACAATCCTCCTCCCGAACTCAATCCTCGTCGCCCGGCGCCATCAGGCAAGGGGTGATAACCCAAGTTGATTATCGGGAGGCGGTGCAAAAAAGGGGTTGCAACATTAGTTGCAACCCCCTACAACGGAAGTAAGAAACCCATTAATGAATTGTCTGAATTCGCTTTTCCAAATCGCTAATCGCACTGAAATTATTTAACCCACCTTGATAGTCAGTCACACTACTCGCCGTGCGAAGCAACACTCCACCCATAGCTCCGCTTGCGTTCACATCAATCATCAACCCACGGAAGTCGCCGTAGCTGTAATAGATAATCTGCCCATCGGCACGCTGAATGTAGCAGTATACATAGTAGTGACCTGTCTTTTGCACCAAAACCTTTGCACCAATCTTTGTGCAAACCCGTTTCATCATATTGTGGAACGAATTAGCCAAACTCATCCCCATAGAACCACGTGGCATCGTAGTCCCACTCTCGGTGAAGAAAACCCCTTGCCATTTGCGTTTGAAAGTCTGCGTTGTATTACCTCGTTGTTGATACCTTTAATATACCTAATTAAACCTACCTCGTCAATACCTAGCTATCATTTTCTTTGTAAACTTTCCCTTACAAAGGACTGCTCAGACCACATCCTGCTGGCGACTGGCTGCCTCTGAAACAGGGTGATAACCCATGTTGAACCCAGTGAGGAAACAAAGTTAAACCCCTAGGGTTAAACCTAGGGGGAGACCAACTACTTACCCAAGCACTCAAACTTAGCAATATGACCGAACGCCAACGGAATCAACTCCTTAAAGTAGCCTATCGCAGTCGGTTCGTATTCGCCTTTCTCGTTCTTCAAGTAGAGCATATACTTATTCATTTTGCTACCGCCTTTACCAAGTAGATTAAACCGATGATTGCATAGAGAAACATAATAGGTGGAAACAACACTCCGAGTCCCACCAACAAGATGAGAACTATCAGTTTCATTTCCTACCCCCCTTGTAAATGCGGAGACCCATTTTGATTGCAGTGATTCTGTCTTTCGTTGTAGGTTTCTTTACCATTGTGTTACCTCGTTGCTTGTATACTTAATATAGCCAATTAAATCTAGTTTGTCAAGGGGTTGCAGCACATTTTTTAACCGCCCGACGCCAGCTGCAGTCTGAAACAGGGTGATAACCTATGTTGAATATCGGGCAAATGCAAAACGAATGGCGGTGGCTATCCGCCATCCGCCTTACTTATCACTATGTTCCCACCAATCGCAATGCACTCGCCTAAACGAATACATATTATCCAAAGGGCTGATGATGATATGGTCTAGCATTTGGAAATCCAACAAAATGCCTGCTCCCATCACGGCTCTTGTTACTCTGTCATCGGCTTCGCTAGGGGACGCATTTCCGCTAGGATGATTATGAACCAATACGAAACTAGTAGCGGACGCATACTTGCGTTTGGAGAAGATTAGCTTGAACAACTTGCGTGTGCAAGTCTGACAAGTGTCCTCGCTACCCTCAGACATAAACTCCACCCCCAAAGGATAACCGCTTGCGTTAAGTGGGATAGCTCCCATCCGTTCCCACGGAGAATTGAACCACTTCGCTTGCACCTTGTGTAAATACGCAACTATGCTAGCTGGGTTTGTAAAAGGTTCATACTTACTTACTATATCGTGCAGTGTTTCCATACAATTCAACTCCTATTTCCTATTACATAATATACCTAATTAAATCTAGTTTGTCAAGGGGTTGCAACAAGTTTTCAATCGCCCGACGAACGGTGCTGCCCCGAAACGGGGTGATAACCCATGTTGAATCCCAAAGTTTAAAACAAAAAAAAGGTTTAACCCATTGGATTAAACCTTTTCACGGAGTTGATTGTTAAAACTTAATCTTGTAATAGGCAAGAGTCTTGTAAACAATATCAACGAGTTCATCCTGCACCGCCTTGACCGCAAGCCCACGTTGCTTAGCCGTGTTGCGGTTACACTCCGCTATGGTGCAATTGCCACCACCGAACATCAGACAAGTGAACCAGCCGTCTTTGGATTCAACCGGAGTGATGTTAAGGTAGTAGGAACTCGGGAAACTGTGCCCGTCATAGTACGAACGTCCACCCTTGCGATAGTCCACTCGCATACGCAGTGCGTTGCACTTGTCTCGACCGCTACTCGTCTCAACTTCCTGCATAGGGAACGGAATGGTGAAGTCCTTGCCAAACTGAACCACAATCCCTTCGCAAAGCTCCTTAGCCTTCTTGTAAAGCTCGCTACTAACATCAACGCCAATCCCAACATTCATAATACTCATTGCTAACTCCGTTGTTTATCCCTTGGCAACATCGCCTTGGGACACCCCTTAATGTGGGGTCGTGTTTTTATATGGAGGCGATACAGCACAGGGTGATAACCTAGGTTGAACCCCGAGGGCAACACAAAAAGAAAAGGAGCCTTACGGCTCCCTTACTTTAAACACGTTCAATCTTGTCTTCGTCAGCATGAACGGCAAGACCGCCCCAACTTCCATGGAGTTGCCCCATATCGTCTATGCTCTCTATTACGCCCACCTTTCCGTTATAATGCGGTTCACCCACCATTTCAACAATGCGGATGTTATCACCGACTTTAAACCCTTTTGTATCGTGCTTCTGCATCTTGCTTTACTCCCTTATTTTTTCTTGTAAATGTTCAAGCCCATTTTCTTAGCGGTGATTTTCCAACTCGTTTTAACCTTGTTTTGTGCCATATTGTTTACTCCATTTGTTATAGTGCCCAACATAAAACACTAACATAAATATACATAATTAAACCCAAAAGAGTATAGCATATTTATAGCTTTTTGTGTAAACTTTCATTTACAAAATAGGTTAAACCACCAGTCTGAAAACCCCGGCGGCAGAACAGTTTCGGGTGATAACCTAAGTTGAAAATCGTGAAGGGTAAAAAAGAAAAGGGAGCCTTTCGGCTCCCTTTTTAACGGAGTTTTGAATTTCTATTTGCGACGGGGGGAATAAATCTTCAATCCCATCTTGATTGCAGAAATCTTGTCTGATTTTGCCGGTTTATGTGCCATAATTTTGCCTCGTTTTGTTGTTTGTTTTTGTTGTTAAAGGAAAAAGGAAAAGGGGAGTTTTACTCCCCCTTTGTTTAGAATTCACATTCTTCTTCGGAAGAAGTTTCTTCGTCAAAAGAATCAATCACGCCTGCCACAAAGGAAAATTCAGCCATGCATTCCAAACTTTCCTGATAGAGAGCGGATTTGAGAATCAAATACAATTCCTTGCGAGAACCGATAATCGGTTTTCCCTTGGCGGTAATTGTTCCCGTAGGATAATCTTTATCCATAAAGGTTTTCAAGATTGCAAGTTCTTTTGTAGAAATCACAGTCTTTCCGCAACGCTTACGGAATCCGAAAAGATTTACCATAGCTCCGACTCCGAGAACTGCATCGGAAAAAGTATCAACTTTTGCCGTTCCGTTCAAGTAATCTTCACCCGTAGGGCAATCAAAGGTTGAAACGCAAGTGATAAATGTTTCTGCAACCTTTGGAGAAGTTGCAAATTCAATTTCCACAAGAAGTTCAGCCGTTGAATCCCAACATTTAGAATCATATCCGCCAATGGACAAACGTTCAAGCAAATTTTCAAAAGTTCTTCCGCAGGAATTGGAATCATTGACGTTTTGTTCGTCATATATCCGAAGCTTGCAAAGATATTTCTCAGCAAAAGCCTTCCAAAAATTGGAAATTGTCGGATTCTTGCGAACCGCTTCCAAAACAGGCTTTTCTTCGAAGACCAATTCCAAAACATCAAATCTTCCGTTGCATCCAACGAGTGCCGGAGAAATTTCGTTTGTTTGCCCCTCAAAACCCCTACGGCGTGAACCGTTGAATGCAATGAAGAAATTTGTATCTTCGTGCAAACTGAAGTTTTTCACTTTTTTGTCCAACGCAACGCATAAAAACGCTTGCTGAACCGCAGGTTTTGCAGAAGAAAATTCATCCAACAAAACCACAGCCGGATGCGGTTCCGGCTCTCCGTTTTCGTTAGTCCAAACGGGGTAGCCCTTGGTTGCGTCAGTGGTTTCAACACGAGTGCCATCAGGGGATACACGATAGACGGGAAGCCAAGGTGGCATTGCGTCTTCGCCCGCAAGTTCAAAGCCGTCCTTAGTCTGCTTGCCTTTGTAGCTGAACGAAACGATGTCAGCTGCATTGACCCATTGGTTAATGCTCACCGTGATACACGGCAGTTTCCAATCATCGGCAAGGCTACGGATGACCGCAGTTTTGCCCGTGCCCGGCGCCCCTTCAAGTGCCCAAGACTTGTGGGCGTGGGCAGTGCGTCCGTCGGGGTACGCTTTACGCCCCAAATTGGCAAGCACCTTGAATTGGCTTGCCGTTACTTTCCGTGGTTTGATTACCATTGTGAACTCCGTTGTTTATCCCTTAGCAACATCGCCTTGGGACACCCCTTAATGTGGGGTCGTGTCCCAAACGGTAAGGGGTGATAACCTAGGTTGGACGTGACGGGGTCATTTTAGGGGGTGGCGCGTATAGGGTATAGGGAGGGGGGTAATTTGATATTTGATAAGCGCGGTACTTTTCTTTTTTTATTTCCATGGGTTTTCAACAGGAGTTTCCAACTCAGGTTTCGACCAAGGGTTTCCAACCAGGGTTCACACCCCGCTTCCAACTCAGCATCCACACAGGGGTTCGGGACAGGAGTCGGGACAGCAGACGCCCGCTGCTAACAATGTTTCAACTTGAAACACACAAGATATCAACAGGTTATTAACAACTTATCAACAAGATATCAACAAAAAATGAGAATCTGAAGTTGGGGGCAGAGTTTAAGATTTTCCCCTTTAATGGAGCACCTATGGTGTTTGAAAAATTTTGGGTGCCCCCTTTTTGAAAAGGGCCCAATGCGACCCCCCACGGGGGTTTATACAATGTTAGGCATCAATCCGTTAAAAAAATTTTTTTGGGGGTATGCCGTCTGTTACCATATAGGGGATTTGTATTGTTTTGCTACGCCGTAACCAAGTCTATTGCATACTTTGGCAAACTTGTGCTGGGTCACATTAAGTTCGACCAGCAATTCATTGTTATACGGTACTTTAGCACCCATAGGGAATTTACGAATATACTCATACAGACTGGTGTTTTTTGGGGGGCAAGACACCGATGAGTCTGCTAGTTTGATATTGATTGATTTGCAAACAGTATTCAGCTTGCTCTTAGTTGTATCTAAGTCCCCAAGTATTGTGGGGTTAATAATAAGTACACCGTCTATAGCGTTCGCTTTAACGAATTCTTTTAGTTGCTGTATTTTGTATGATTTTGATTCAATCATGTAGAAATCGTCCCCATTTCTATATCCATGGTCGTATAGCTGTGCATACAGTTTCATCCTGCTGAAAGCATGCGGTTTTTCTTGAAACGCTATGGGATTGCATTTGGACATTACATTATACGCATCCTCATCGGATATTAATACAGGAGATTGCTTTTCCCGTCTGTTTATGAACCATTTTTCTATTGTTGCCCATGATATCGTGCGGTTATCCAGTGTACGATGTTCACGGTGAAGCAGAAGTTTGATTCTATTGATAGTAAGTGACCCAAACTTATTGGTTAATTCTTTGATATCATATGATGGCTGATTTGTTTCGTTCAGATATTCAATCAGCTTGTTTTCATCATCGAGTTTCGCCTGTTTCATATTAACGATGTCACTGTTCACGAGGGTTATCATTACGCCGCTTCGTCTCATGTATCTTGCTGCGGCGGCAATGACCTTGTATGTTACATTTAGTTCTTCCAGGGATTCATTGGAATATACGAACGTGCCTTCATTCGTCATATGGGTTTTCAGGTAGTTTGCCCATTTGATTTTATCAGAATTGTGTACAGTACTAGATATACGCCATGGAAATTTGATTGCTATTCCTTTTGTTCCATAGGAGTCCATATATCGCATGATTTGCTTGTCTGTTTTGCCGTGTTTCAACATGAACTCTTCGGTACAATCGAACTGCCCGTCTACTGCATGCGTTTCGATATAATCGACAAGCTTCATGGTTTGCAATCGGGTATTATCATCATCTACATACAGGAAAGGCTGTTTATCAATCAAGCCGTCTCTATGCAAGCGATTTACCAGTGAATATATCTGCGTATATGTCAACGCAGACAGTTCCATGATTTCATCAGTCACCTTGAATGTAATACGGTTTACCAATGGCACAGCATATTCATTAAAGTAGTCTATAAACCAATTCCATTTGGACAAGGCGCAATACTTAAATCTACACTCTTCTACAATGGATGCGATAGAGTCCAGTTCCTCGTCGGTTAATTCATCGTCAAGTAAGCATTTAGCACGAAATCCTTTCATCTGTTCTGTTGGAACCATGCATCTAACCGCATGTACTGCAGCCCTTGCAAAGGCATCGCATGATTGGTTAATGCATTTCATCAAATAGTAGTGTGCCCGAAAATGCTGTTTATACGACAATTTAACTAGATTGCTACCATTTATGACAGGAATATTATGGTATGCGTACCAAAACCTTGGTATGATATGATGCTCTTCGGTCAGCTCTTTATTCGTCGTTGATGTAACCACCTCGATATATTTGTCAAGGAATTCGTTATCTTCGCAGAGGCCACATCCTATAAGTTTGTTTCGTAGTTCCATGATATTCTCTTCATTATACCGTTATTGAATAAAACATGTTATAACCGCATCGAATACGACACGGTTATAACATCTATTTGAATTAAGTTTGTAAACACGGATTTAGAACGGGAGGTCATCATCCTCTACTGGTTGAGGCGGGGTTTGTGCCTGTGTTTGACCCTGTGTTTGGAGCATGGAGCTGATAGGGGGTTGGTTGATAGGGGGTTGGTAGTACGGTGGTTGTTCATCCGTCAGGAAAGACTGTTGGTTATTTTGTTGGGCAGGCGGTTGGTAACTTGTGTTCAACTGTCTATGGGCGAGGATTTGGAACGTTTCGATGACAACGTCTGTTGCGTACCGTTTTTGGCCATTCTGGTCATTCCACGAGCGGTAGGAGAGGGAGCCTTCGACAAAGAGGGGCATGCCCTTATGTACTCCGAGTGATTCGATGACATCTGCTGTTTTGCCCCATGCGACGAGGTTATGCCAATCTGTTTGTTCTTTTTGCTCGCCATTCGCGTCTCTGTATCGTCTTGTGGTGGCAAGGGAGAGGGTGGCACGTTTGCGGCCCGTTTGGGTTACGGTGAATTCTGGGTCTTTGCCCGTATTTCCGATGAGGAGGACTTTGTTGAGGTAAGCCATAGTTTGTTATTCCTTTTGTTATTAATTGGTGTTGTCCACCCAAAGTGTTGCTTTGGATGTTTTATGGCTTCTAAATGAGCCAGACTTCTCCTATGAAAGGAATATAGATAACGTTCTGACGATTGTCAACCCATATTTATACAGAACAACACTTTGGGTGTACATAGCCTATTGATTCATGAGGTATTGTCTAATTCTTTCCATTGCCTCTGGAGTAGCATCTATCAGGACATGGTCAGTTCCAGGTTCTTTTTCGACCTTATATGTATGGGCAGTGAGGTTTTCGGTCACGAGGCATCGTCGTTGTGTAACGGGGTTTTCGACGATGAGGGCCATGGAGTCTACACCGTACTCGTGGTAATAGAGCAAATCAAGCTGTTCAGTCCAGGGGTATGCTGTGTTCAGTCGTGTTTTGGCCCCCAGTCTGATTACAGCGATTTCAGCTTCCGAGTAGTCGATTTCGGCATTTTCGAACATATCTGGGAGGGCATCAGCGAGTTCTTTTTCATAGAGTCCTGAAAGTGGGATTACATCTGGGTTTGAATCTTTGAGTTTGATATACTCTTTGATATCGAAGGCGATTCGTTTGAGGGAATCCTTGAAGGAGTCCATGTTGAAGTGTTCTTCGAACTGTATAGGGATAGTGAGTTTGATTTCCATGTTAATATCCTTTTCAGACATGGTTATCGGCTTCTGGGTATGACGTTTTCCATCCAG
>Ga0310695_10003067_pt1 | contig 33592 bp, 34 predicted proteins | sample RumenRJG_04DNA_FD_203882 | JGI IMG/M metagenome (GOLD analysis project Ga0310695, IMG submission 203882) | Bovine rumen microbial communities from Lethbridge, Alberta, Canada - RJG_04 (v2) (version 2) | ecosystem: Host-associated > Mammals > Digestive system > Stomach > Rumen | place: Canada... | reverse complement strand
CTGTTGAACTGGAAGGAAATTCAGGGATAGTCTGTCGCTAGGAAACTAGCAGTTCCGTGTAGAGTATCAGCAATGAGAGGGTAAACGGATCAAGCAGAAACTTTGCTCATAATTAGGAAGGCAACTTTCTAAAAAAGGCAAAGAAGCCCCCACTTCAAAAGCGAAGCTTTAAGTGGGGGTGGTTTTCACTGAAATAGGAGCCGCTTTTGAAAAGACTCATAATGTTGCAAAAGCCATGATTGGAGATGGTCTAGTAAGACTTATTGACCAAATAGAACTTGTTGACTTTGCAGTTGATTGGATTGAGCAAAATCGAAAATAAAGTTTAAAAGAGGCCTAATACAGCCTCTTAAAGCTTAATTAGTTAGTCTCAGAATTTTGCTGCTTTTCCAAGATCTCTTTTTTGATATCCGAAATCTTTGGCTTGTGCTCTTTTACTGATAACTTAGCCTTAGCCGAGAAGATCATACCGATAATTACGATCACCGCTCCTATGACCTCTTTATAGCTAAAGCTCTCGCCTAAGATAGTTACACCAAACACCACACCAAAGATAGGAATTAGATAAACAAAGGTACCACCTTTACTTGCACCAACTTTACCTATAGCCATATTCCAGGTGGCAAAAGCGACGACACCTGCTAATAAGGTTAAAGCTAAGAAAGCACCAATGTAGTATGGAGTAATTGCATAAACTTCAAGAGCGCCGGTTACAGTACCTACTACGATACAGAAAGCAGCACCTATAAAACAGGTCCAAGCTGTTACAGATAGAGGAGATAACTTACCTGAAAGTTTCCAGCTTATGACCACGTAGAAAGACCACATAGCCTCGCAAATTACGACAATGACATCACCGATGTTCAAATCAAGGTTTAATACAGCCTCAATTGAACCTTTAGTTACGATGAAGATAGCACCAAAGCAAGATATAAAAATACCTAGCCATCCAATCTTACTTAATCTCTCGCCAATGATAAAGAAAGCTAACACTGAGGTAATTGAAGGACCAACACTTTCAATTAAAGAAGCGTTTGAGGCAGTTGTGATCTGCAAAGCCTTAAAGAGCATGCAGTTATGTAAAAAGATACCTAAAAAAGCCATCGCAAGTAACACTATAAAATCATGTTTACTTGGCATAAAAGCTTTTTTACCTTCAGTAAAGGCAAGGACTATAAAGATAATTGAAGATGCAATTGAAAAGCGTAGGCCTGTAATTAACATCGGTGACATACAGTCTTTTAAGATACGACCACACAGTGGGGTCAATCCCCAAATAATACAGGCTATAAGTAGTAATGAGTAATTTTTAAGATTTGAATTCATAACACACCGCGTGCCATACATTTTCTTTTTTGAGCAATATATCACGCTGTATCAACGTGTACACGCGGTTTAGTAAAATTTATTTTGCTTGATCTTTTTCTTCAATCTTGGTCTCAACTTCAGCTTCAACTACTGTAGCCTCACCATCGATGGTACGACCTGATTTAAAGCTTGATGCAGAGCCATTTTCAGCTTTTTGATTGCCGTAAAAACTAAAGTTAGAGTGATGAGTTTTATTTTGATAGAAGTTACTTGCCTTAACACGTACCTGTGGGATGAGTAGTAACAGTGCAATCACGTCTGAAATAAAGCCTGGGAATAAGAATAAGAAACCAGCTATTGGCAAAAGTACCATAGAAAAGTCCATTTGCCCTTGAGAAAACAGCATCATCGCCTGCTTGAACTTAAGTTTAATCAGCACAATGCCTACAAACATCATTAAAAACATAATCAAGATAGTGTTTAAAGCACCAATTGCTGAGCCTACCTCAATTAAAACTAAGATCTCCAAAACAAATAAAGCGAAGATACCTAAAAAAATCTTTTGCATAAAAATACCAAAATATAGAAATGGATTTACAAAAAACGATATTGAAGTTTTCTAACTTGTCTTAACTATTATATGGGGATGTTGTCTTGAAATTACAAGTGAACGCTGACAGTTAACAAATTTGGAGAAATTCGACAAATGAAAACACAATATGTACAAAAAGCACGGCTTTTGTTTAATTTACTAAACAAAATTAGACAATTTTCAGATCATAATCACAGTATTTTGCATAAATAGCACTTTTCATACCACAGTCAATCAGCTTTTTAATGCTCTTTTTGTAAAAACATTAAACACTACACAAATGAACAAATTTGTAGCAAATTTTTCTCTTTTGGATCACATTTGAGGTGGTAATCATCAGCTCTTGTTTATATACTTTAAAGACCCTTTGTGAAAACGTTTACTAACAACAAAATTCTAAAAACTTTTCATTGGTGAAGGTATTTCTATGCTTAAAAGCCTAAGCTTAAGAGCAAAACTTCTAGCAAGCTTTGCTGTCTTTATTGTTCTAATTCTAATTTGCTCAGTCTATTCAGTTGTTAACACCGAAGACAATATTGATGACTCTTATAACATCGAGCAGATCTTACGTAAACTCTCAGATTAGCCAGATTGCAACTGCAGCAACTCAGCAGACTACTGCAACCTCAGAGATTTCTAACAACATGCAAGGTGTAAGTAACTTAACTCAAGAAAGTGCAAACAGCTCTCAAGAATCATCAAATGATGTTAAGTCTTTGCGTAAAGACGGACAGTCACTTTTACAGAAGATTGAGATCTTCAAGTTCTAAAGATTCTTTATCCTCCCTCCAAAGCCTCCTTGCGGAGGATTTTTAGTCCTTGAAAACCGCTTACACTTTGTGCAGACTTGATCAAAGTTTGTATATTCTATTATTCTTTTTAAGCATTAACTATTCTTAAAATCCTAGCCATTTCACAAAATTATGACTGTAGATGTGAGTGCTGTCAAAATTAACCTAAACCTCAAGAATATTTAACCGATATCTACGTATAATCATTGACATGCAAATGTTGCAAACTTTGCAGTATAAAAAGCAAAAAATAACAAATTCGGTGACCTTATGAATTTCTTTAGCAAGATGAGTATTCGAGCCAAACTAGTCCTAGGCTTTGGCATTTTAAACATACTTTTAGTGATTACCTCAGTTTTCTCTGTTACCACCACTAAGAGCAATATTGATGCTTCATACAACGTGGAAAGAATTTTAAATAAATCCTACAACCGTGTGATGAACACTCAAAAGTCATTAGAAAAAGCAAATGACATGATCTTATATTATCTACAAGGTAAGACTAATCACGATAGAAACCTTGCTTTTGCTGATGAGTCTTTATCTAAGATTGATGAAATTGCTAAAGTATCTTCAGTGATGAATGAGAACGTCATCGGTGAATTACCATCTTCTAATGCCTATAAAAACAACATTTTAAAGGTAAAAAGACAAGCTGCTAATTTAAAGAATTTATATATGACCACTGTTGTTCCTTTAATTAAAGAGAACAAGACTCAAGAAGCTTTAGATGAGTATATTGCAGATGTATTACCAGTTGCTAACGACTGTCTATTCATCTATCAAGCTTTAATTGATGAGCAAGTAGCCTTATCTACTTCTATTACCCAGGGTAATACCTCAAAAGGACCAATGTACACAGCAATTGGTATTGCTATCTTTGCCGTGATCTTAGCTTTGATAATTTCAAAAGTATTTTCTAGCTATATTGAAAATAACTTGCATTATTTAAAGAAATACATTGGCTTAATGGCTAAAGGTGACTTCTCATTTGAGCTAAAAAATCATTGCCATGATGAATTTGGTGATGTCTTTAAGTCAGCTCAAGAGATGAAAGAGAAGTTAGGCTCATCAATTGCCGATGTAGTACATACCTATAGAGATTTTGATATCCAATTAAAGAAGATCAACGAGCAAATTGATGGAGTTGCAAGTGCAATTGCTGATGCAGAATCTCGTTCTGTAACCGTATCTGCAGCCTCTGATGAGATGGTATCAACTACCTCAGATATTGCTAAAAACTGCGAAAGCGCTGCAAGTAATGCTAACGGTACCCAAAGCATTACCAATCATGGTGTACATGAGGTTGAGCAGGTCATCGATAGCATTAGAAATCAAGCTCAAAAGACTCAAAACGATGCTAACTTAATTGCAGCTTTAGTACAGCAAAGCAATAAGATTGGTTCTATTGTGCAAACTATTGAAGATATCGCAAGTCAGACTAACTTACTAGCGCTAAACGCTGCAATTGAGGCTGCTCGTGCAGGCGAAGCTGGTAAAGGCTTTGCTGTGGTAGCAGATGAAGTTCGTGCCCTAGCTTCCCGCTCTTCAGCATCAACTCAAGAGATCACAAAGATGGTATCTCAGATCCAGTCAGATGCTAATAGTGCAAACGAGTCTATGGTCCAGACTTTAAGTGACATGAATAACCTAGCAGAGCGTGCTTCAGGAGTTACTTCAATTCTAAATGACATTAACCAACACGTAGATGAGGTTAATAGCCAGATTAACCAGATTGCAACCGCTGCAACTCAACAGACTACTGCAACATCAGAGATCTCAACTAACATGCAAGGCGTAAGCACCTTAACTCAAGAAAGTGCTAATAGTGCTCAAGCTTCATCTGATGAGATTGATGTGTTACGTCAAACTGGTCAAGACTTACTAGATAAGTTAGCTTTCTTCAAATTACCTAACAAGTAATTTGTGAAAATTAAAAAAAAGTTTCAATTGTGTGTTAAATGCCTCCTTATCAACAGGGGGCATTTTTATATCATCAATTCTTGTTGTATGATCTTCATGTATTGAGGAGCCTTATGACAAATAAACTATTTAAATTTACTGCACTTATTTTTGCATTTATCTTTTGCTTAAGTTTTACAAATTCAGCTACTGCTAAAACTGAGCTTGATAGAAGTTTGTTTGATATTCCGGATGTAACTACACAGGATAAAGCTACAACTGTACCTTTTTATCTTGACTGCATGCAAGATGGCAAAGCTACTTTAAAATGCGGTATGACTGTAGATAGTGGCGCTTACATCTATCAAGATTCCCTTAAACTTACCTCCAATAATGGCGTGCTATTAACCCTACCAGAGCCTCGTGATCACACTGATGCTAATGGTACAGTAAAAGTTTTTGATTCAAGCTTTATCTTCTATGTGCAGTTAACTCGTGGTGAGGTAGGAGAGTCAGTTAACTTTACCTATCGAGGATGTAATAGTGATGGTATTTGCTACCCAGTACAAAACTATAGTTTTGAAATCCAAAAGAAAGTACAGGCAAGCTTTGAAACAGAAATTTCAAAAAAGGAAGCTCAAGATAGTAATAATCAACTTTTTAATCAAAAAGACAACTTCTTACTTATTCTTTTATTGTGCTTAGTCTTTGGTGCGACCTTAGATTTAACTCCATGTGTATTACCAATGCTCTCTATTTACTCTGCAACTATCATGGGAGGAGACTATCAAAGCTTTGGCAAAAAACTGCGTCAAAACCTAGTCTATCTTTTAGGTCTGTCACTTACCTACTGTGTTTTAGGACTAATCTTTTCTCAAATTGGTGTAGCAGCTCATGGCGTGTTACAGCATCCAATTGCCACGGTAGTTATGGCATTATTACTTGTCATCTTTGCTCTAGATTGCATGGGGATCATCACGGTTAGAGTGCCATCTTATTTTAACAATGCTATTGAAAATAAAATCCAATCTCAAAAAGAAGGTACTTTAAAGAAAGCTTTCTTATTTGGTGCCTTAAGTGCTTTAATTGCAACTCCTTGCACTTCAGCTCCTCTAGCAGGCGCTTTAATCTACGTTATTAACTCAAATTCAGTTTTAAAGGGCGTGTTGATGTTCTTCTGCCTAGGTTTAGGTATGGGACTACCTCTTTTAATTATTGGAAGCTTTGGATCAAAGGTTATCAATGTATTTAAAGGCAAAGGCTCTTTATTTAAGAATATCTTAGCAATACCTTTACTCATTGGTGCTTTGTATATTTGCAGACATCTATTTAACGAATATGGACAGCTTGTAAGTAACTTAACCTACGCTTTCTGTATCGGTTACTTTGTCTTTATCGTTAAAAAAGGCTATGACGTAAAGCTAAGAGCAATCTCTGCCCTTCTTTTCTTTATAGGTGCTTTTACTTTGTTTAGCCATAACTTATCTACTCATTACTTATTACCTTTTGAAGAGGTAAAAGCCGTCTCTGACTTAGACAAGTACAAAGGTAAAAACTTGATAGTAACAGTGAGTGCTTCGTGGTGTACTAACTGTCATGAGCTTGATGATTCGCTTTATTCAACCGATGAGTTTGTAGATATGGTAAGTGATTTTGAATTAGCTCGTTTTGATTTTACTGATCCAAATACTCCTGAGAATAAGGAGCTAGCTGAGCACTTTAAGTTAATCGGTGTACCTTTTGTAGCTGTGATTGATAAGAGCGGAAATGTGGTTTCCAGCTACACAGGTTCAACTAATCTTGAAGGTATTCACAAGATGATGGAAAAGATCAAAGATTAATGATCAAAGAAAAAACGGATCAATGCAAAGTAGTGTGGGATCTTAGATCGTAAACACAAATAAAAAGAGCCTAATGTTATAATTGAGTTGTTCAAGAAACAATCTAACAAAAAGGCTCAATATGCATTGTACAAGTAATGATGAAATAACTCAATTACCTGCGATGACTACTGTCGATTTAGCAGGCAAACTTTTGATCAACTCACAGCTAGAAGGATTTCGTCAGTTATCCTATGAACACATAGTTGGAGAGAAATCATACAAACACGATAATGAAATTTATACAAAGTTTCAGAAGCTGATTGTAGGATGCCTTGAGAAAGCAGATGTACCAACGTGTGAGTGCTGTGGCTGTAAGATGCACGCTCATGGTCAATATGAGACAGTGATAAGGCATCTACCCTTTGGTGACAGTTACTATAGCGTAAAGCTAATTAGGGACCGATACAGATGTCCTAAATGCAAGAGAACTTACTCACATGAGGCTCCATTTAAAGATGGAGACCACAACATAAGCAAGGCTCTTATTAACAGCGTAGAAGACCAATTAAGGATAGGTATTAGGTTAAAGGATATTGCCCAAAATACAGGCCTTCATGAGCACACTGTTAAAGATATTGATAAGCGCAGATTACAAGATAAGCACACTGAGTTAACACCTGAAGGGCGTAAGCTAAAAAGGCCAACGACTTACAGTAAATACATAGGTATTGATGAGTTTAAACTCCATGATGGACATAAGTACGCTACAGTGTTTATAGACCTCATTACAGGCCATATTCTGTTCTTTGATTACACTAAGTGCAAGATGGTGGTAGAGGACTTCATTAACTTTGTAGGCTTAGAATGGATGAGCCATGTTGAGGCTGTAGCTTGTGATATGAATGCAGACTTTGCAAGAGCATTCACCAAAGCTTGTCCTCACTTAGACATTGTGTATGACCACTTCCATATCATTAAGAACTTTAATGAAAAGGTGATCATGCCAGTACGTATCGCTGAGCAGAAGAGATTACTTGAGCAAGGCGATAAGAAGGCTGCAGCTACACTTAAGCACAGTAAGTACGTTCTAATAGCTAATAAGGCCACTAGACTTACTAAAGATGAAGAGGCAAAGCAACCTCCAAAAGAGAAAGCCGATAAAATCTTTAAAAAGCCTGTTAAGAAGCCTAAAGGCAATGTAGAGGAATACTATCAAAAACTCATCAAAGAGAACGATTTATTCCTTAAGATTGATTTTATTAAAGAGCATCTGTATGCAGCCTACAAAGGCACTGATAACTTCTCTATGAGTGAGCATATAGACGCTGTTATAGACATCTGTGAAAAATCAGGTGAAAAGCACTTTGAGTGGTTTGGTAGGTTACTTACAAGCCATTATAAAGGCATTACATCCTATGCTAGACACCATATATCGTCGGGTAAGGTAGAGGGTACTAATAACCTCATAAAAAGTATTAGAAGGAATGGGTATGGTTACCCAGATGATGATTACTTTTTCCTAAAAGTTTATGATCAATCTAGACGTGAATGATCTAGTGATCCCACAGGAAATTGCATTGAACCATTTGCTAAAAAAATTAGTGGGAAGGAAAAGAAATACAGCAAAAAAAATACATTTCAATTAAAAGACCAACTTCTAGTTCTACCTAAAAGTTGGTCTTAAAATTTATTAACCTACAACTGTAGGTTTGGCATTAGCTAATTATTTCTTAGCAGCAGCTTTCTCTTCAGCCTTTGGCTCTTCTGCCTTAGCTTCAGCTTTCTTAACTTGTACTAACTTAACATTAAATACTAAGGTTGAATTTGGCTTGATAACCTGACCTACAGCATTCTCACCATAGCCTAGCTTTGATGGGATGTATAGCTCGTACTCTGAGCCTTCTGACATTAACTGTAAACCTTCAACCCAACCAGGGATCATGTTATCTAATGGGAACTCAACAGGCTTTGACTGCTCATCAAATACCTTACCATCAATAGTGGTGCCCTTATAGGTTACAGAAATGGTGTCACCCTTTTGTGGCTTAGCACCAGTACCTTCGGTGATAACCTTGTACTGTAGACCTGATGCAGTTACTACAACGCCATCTTTCTTAGCATTAGCCTGTAAGAAAGCCTCACCTTGCTTTAGGTTGTCAGCAGCAGCTGCCTTTGAGTGTTGCTCAATCTTCTCTTGGATCTTCTTATCAAGCTCTTTTAAAGTAGCTTCAATTTGAGGACGATCCATAGCACCTTGTGAGGTAACACCATCAGAGAAACCAGCGATGATCTTATCAGTTGGGATAACACCTACTAATTGCTCTTGAGTATTCTTCATCTGAGCAACATAATCACCTAAAGATGCGCCGATTGCATAAGCTGCCTTATCTTCAAAGGTGCTGTCAGCGGTGATTGCGCCTGACTTTGCTACATTGCCGTTTGAAATTTGTAATTTGTGGTCGCAACCTGTTGCTACAACTAAGCCTGCGGTTACAACTGCTGCAATTGCAGTCTTCTTAAATAAAGATTTCACTTATAATCTCCAAATATAATTTTCTTATTTTTAAAAGTGTTCAAACGCTTTTGAAAATTGATGGCATATCTTACCATGTTTTAGCAATTTCATCTGCGCATTTTTAATCTGCCCTATACGGGTGATTTTAACCCCAAAAGACTTAGCTAAGACTTTGATGTCATCTTGAAAGCTTGGATTTGCGGTAAATAAAAGCTCATAATCCCCGCCTCCATATAGGCACAGCTTATCTTGGTAATGATCATCTAGCTTATATTCACTAAACTCTACAGGCTTTGGAAGAAGCTCTAAATCAATTTCACAGCCTACATTTGACCTATCAAGGATATGCTTAATATCCCCTACTAGACCATCAGAGATATCAATGGCGCAAGTGCTGTAATTAAGTAAGCTTTGAGCTAAGTCACACCTATCCTCAATCAACATACTCTTTTGATAGCACTTATTAAAAGCATCCTCTCCTAAATTGAGATTCTTATAGCCTAAGTCAACAGCAAGACCAGGAAGTCCTAATGTGCCGGTAACATAGATGTCATCGCCAACCTTAGCTAAATCGCGGCGCATAGCTTTACCTTTAGGTAAAAGACCATAAGCTGTGATGGTAATTGAGAGCTCACCTTTAGTGGTATTACCGCCAATTAAAGGCATCTTAAGCTTACTTGCAAGAGTAAATAGTCCTTTAGCAAAGCCTTTTAAAAACTCTTCATTTGAGTTTGGAAGTGAGATACTTAAAGTAAAGCAATAAGGCTTAGCTCCCATGGAGGCAAGATCACTTACATTTACTAATAAAGATTTATAGCCAATGAATTCAGGATCTGTATCTTTGAAAAAGTGCACACTCTCAATTTGAGTGTCGGTGGTGATAGCAAGAGTTTTATCTTGTGGGATATTAAGTAAGGCACAGTCATCGCCTATGCCTAACTCAATGCCTTCACCGCTATCGTAGGCGGTGAAGTATTTTTTAATTAAGTCAAATTCGCTAAGTGCCACGAATTATGCCTTTTTGCTGTTAACAACCTTATCTAGAACGCCGTTAACAAACTTATGGCTATCAAGCTCAGCAAACTCTTTAGCAAGTAGAATTGCCTCATTGATAACTACGCGGTAAGGAACTTCTTGACGATACATTAGCTCAAAGGTAGCTAAACGTAAAATTGCCTTATCAACTTGATCAAGATCATCTAAAGGTCTTGTTAAGTGAGGAGCAAATACCTCATCGATATCAGCAACATAGTTAATTGTGCCAGATACTAAGTCATGGAAGTAGTCTAAATCAGCACCTTGGATTGGCTGATCTTCTAAAAACTGCTTTTCAATCTCAGTTGGGCTAGTACCAGTTAACTGCCACTGATAAATTGCCTGCATTGCAAAATGTCTTGCCTTATGGCGCATTGCAGGGGTTACTTTGCCTTCAGTTGCATCCATTTTAAAATCCTTTAAAAGTAGCAGAAATTAAAACTGCTTAATTACATTAACCATCTCTAAAGCAGAAGATGCTGCTTCTGCGCCCTTGTTACCAGTGTGAGAGCCAGCTCGCTCTAAAGCTTGCTCTAGAGTATCTACAGTTAAAACACCGTTTGCAACAGGGATACCATACTTTAAGGTAACTTGAGTTACGCCCTTAGCACACTCATTAGCTACAATCTCAAAGTGGTAAGTAGAACCACGGATCACACAGCCTAAAGCAATAATTGCATCGTATTTTTGAGACTGAGCAATCTTCTCACAAACTACAGGGATCTCGATAGCACCTGGAACACGAACTAAAGTGATGTTATCCTCTGAAACTTCACCTTCACGCTTTAAAACGTCGATTGCGCCTTCAACTAATCTTTCACAGATTAAGCTGTTAAAACGAGAAACTACGATGGCAAATTTGCCGTCACGGCATGGTTTATTACCTTCAATTACCTTGATAGACATATGCTCTCCAAATATTAAATAAATCCGTTTTTAAGCAAAGTTTGCATGGTAATACCTGAGCCTTGTGACTTATTAGTACCATTTTTCTTTGCATCAAAATTAAATAATCTTTCTAAATAGCGTGCTAGAACGTCAACTTCTAAATTGACCTTACATCCTTCATCAAAACCATCAAAAGAAATGGCATCTTGAGTGTGAGGAATTAAGGTTAATCTAAAAGCATCATCTTTAATTTCATTGACAGTTAAAGACACGCCATTGACTGCAATTGAGCCTTTAGGTGCGATGTAGCGAAGTAGTTCAGATGGGGCTTTAATCCAAATGTTATAAGCATCATCTAAAGTAGTTTTTGAAATAACAGTACCTACGCCATCGACATGACCTTGCATAATGTGGCCACCTAAGTGAGTAGATGGAGTACAAGCAAGCTCTAAATTTAGCTTTTGACCAATTGCATAATTACCAAAGCAGGTGCAATTTACAGTCTCGGTTGAGACATCAGCATAAAAGCAATTACCTGATAATTTAGTAACTGTTAAACACACTCCATTGTTAGCAATTGAATCACCTAATTTGACGCGGTCTGCTAAACCAAAAGAGTGTGGAGTTTCAACTAAAACTTCAAAACCACGGCCATGTTTTTTTAAGGCCTTTAAAGTACCTACAGCTTCTACAATACCTGTGAACATGCTATTCCTTTACGTAATGAAGAAGTACATCTGTACCGAAAGTTTTAACTTTATGAAGTTTTAATTTTTGGCATTTATCAAGTGATACAGGATCATTTACATTAAATGCACTCTTGCCATTGCCACCTACAAATTTAGCAGCTGTAAAGGCATAAAGCTCATCATATAGACCTTGATTGATAAATGATGATAATAAGGTAGCGCCAGCTTCAACAAAGACACGTCTAATCTTTAAAGCACCTAAATGCAATAAAAGAGAGTGTAAGTCGATATGCTCTTCATCAATTGGCAATAAGATCTCAGTTACAAACTCATTTAACTTTCTAACCATATTGTATTGTTCTTTATCGGTGGTACCACGACAAAGGAGCACTTCACCTTCTTTAAAGATCTGATATTTATTGATATCAAGTTTGGCGTGAGTATCTAAAATCACTTTCAAAGGTTGACGAATAAACATCTTATCAATCTTATCTAGTTTCTTTTTAGGAAACTCTTCATAGCGCACATTCATCTTAGGGTTATCAGCAATGACAGTATTGCATCCTGTAATAATGCAATCAGACTTTGCTCTTAAATCTTGCACCTTAAGACGAGATTTATCATTGGTGATCCATTTGCTTGAGCCATCAAACATCGCAGTCTTTGCATCAAGAGACATGCCTACCTTTAAAGAGATATAAGGGTAAGGAGAGGTAATACTCTTCATGAAAGCTCGGTTTTGGAATAAAGCTTTTTTCTCTAAAACGTGCTGAACTACTTCAATTCCAGCATCACGTAAGATCTTAAAGCCTTTACCATTAACCTTTGGATTTGGATCATCGGCTGCAACTACCACCTTTTTTACTTTCATCTCAACGAGCTTTAAAGCACAAGGTGGAGTTCTTCCATAATGAGAGCATGGTTCTAAGGTAACGTAAGCAGTGGCGCCTTTAACGTCAAAGTTAGCGTCAGTTAAAGCCATGACCTCAGCATGTGGCTGTCCGGCTTTGTGGTGGTAACCTTTACCTAAGATTTTTCCATCACGCACAATGACACATCCTACCGCAGGATTTGGGTAGGATGTGTACAAGCCGCATGAAGCAAGCTTCAGTGCTTGCTTCATGTATTTAATATCAGTTTTAGTAACTGTAGACAAGAGATTAGTCCTTGTAAACAGGGAACTTAGCGCAAAGAGCCTTTACACGCTCACGGCACTTTAAGATAACTTCATCATTTTGATAGTTATCTAAAACGTCACACATGATAGATGCTAACTCTTTGATCTCTGCCTCTTTGAAACCACGACGGGTACAAGCTGGAGTTCCTACACGGATACCTGAGGTGATAAATGGAGAACGTGGCTCACCAGGAACTGTGTTCTTGTTTACGGTAATAAATGCCTTACCTAAAGCAGCCTCTGCGTCCTTACCAGTCATCTCACGGCCAATGAAGTCCATTAAGAATAAGTGGTTGTGGGTACCGCCTGATACAACCTTGTAACCACGCTTTTGAACTTCTTCAGCAAATAACTTAGCGTTAGCTACAACTTGCTTTTGGTAATCAACATACCATGGCTCCATAGCCTCTTTGAATACGATTGCCTTAGCTGCAATGATGTGCTCTAGAGGACCACCTTGTGAACCTGGGAAGATAGCTGAATTTAACTTCTTGTAAATTGCCTCATCGTGGCAGTTTGATAAGATGAAGCCTGAACGTGGGCCACCTAATGACTTATGGGTAGTTGAAGTCACAACGTGAGCATAGTCAATTGGGCTTGGGTATACGCCTGCTGCAATTAGACCTGCAACGTGAGCCATATCAACTAATAAATAAGCCTTAACCTCGTCAGCAATTTCACGCATCTTAGCCCAGTCAACGATGCCTGAGTAAGCAGAGAAACCACCGATGATCATCTTAGGTCTTACAAGCTTAGCTGCCTTGCGGATCTCTTCGTAATCTAACTCACCATTCTCATTTACTTCATAGCTCATTGAGTGGTAAATCTTACCTGAGAAGCTTACAGGGCAACCGTGAGTTAAGTGACCACCTGATGCTAAAGATAAACCTAGAACAACATCACCTGGATTGCAAAGTGCTTGGTAAACAGCAGCATTTGCCTGAGAACCAGCGTGTGGCTGAACGTTAGCGTAGTCGCAGTGGAATAACTTGCAAGCACGATCAATTGCTAATTGCTCAACAACGTCAACATATTCGCAACCGCCGTAGTAACGCTTTCCAGGGTAACCTTCTGCGTACTTGTTAGTTAATTGAGAGCCTTGAGCTTCCATTACACACTTAGAAGCGTAGTTCTCAGATGCGATAAGTTCGATGTGATCCTCTTGACGCTGACACTCGCCGCTCATAGCAGTCCATAACTCTGGATCGTACTCGGCAATTGACTTAGCTTTGTTCATGAAGGCCATTGAATTGTTCCTCAATAGTTTATTTAAGGTTAAAAGATGCCTTTTAAGCACCTTTTGAAAGAAAGAAAAAAGTTGTGTGCACATTGTAGCATTTTTGTGGGCTCAATCATAGATTTTAAAGGTAATTTCAACCTATATTTGCGAGTATGACAAATTAGAATTAAATTCATATTAGTAACGCTCAAAACTGAAGTTAATTTTGAACAGTGAATTGATAATTTTGCGTACTTTTCGCATAAAAATCGGCTAATTTTAATAAAAAATGAGCTACTTTGTGTTAAAAATGATAAAATGCACCAATTCATAAATTTTGGAGTTGATTTTGGCTAAATATTCAATTTTAGTGGTTAATGGTCCAAACCTTAACCTTTTAGGCACAAGAGAGCCAGAGATCTATGGTCACGAGACTATCGTTGATCTAGAGAACATGCTAAAAAAAGTAGCAGGCGAACTTGATGTTGAACTTGAGTGTTATCAGTCAAATCACGAAGGCGATATCGTCGATAAAATCCAAAATTCCCGCAACAAGGTAGATTTCATACTATTAAATGCTGGTGCTTATACTCATACAAGCGTAGCCATTCGTGATGCACTAGCTGGCATTGATATGCCATTCTATGAGATTCATATTTCTAACGTACATAAAAGAGAAGAATTTAGACATCATTCATTCTTATCTGATGTGGCCGTTGGAGTCATTGTAGGTTTCGGACTTGATGGTTACGAATTTGCTTTAAGAGGCGCTGTCCGCTTCTTAGACCGCAACCGTTAAGATTAGAATCAACTAAATTAGGATATTTACATGCAAATTGATATTCATAAGATAGCTAAGCTTATCGAAATTGTATCTAAGTCAGATGTATCTGAGATCAACTTAAAGCAAGGCGATGAAGAGCTTAAGATTACCCGTGAAAAGGCTGTAGCTCAGTCAGTTCAGACCGTAATTTCAGCTCCAGTTGCAGCTCCTGTTGCCGCTCCTGCACCAGTTGCAGCTCCAGCTGCTCCTGCAGCAGCTCCAGCAGCACCAGCACCTGCTGCCGCTACTGATGAAGCAAAACTTATGAAGTCACCAATGGTTGGTACCTTCTACCGTTCAGCAAGTCCTACCGCTGCTCCTTTCGTTGAGGAAGGCGCTACTGTTAAGGAAGGCGACACTCTATGCATCATCGAAGCTATGAAGATGATGAACCAAATCCAAGCTGACCGCTCAGGCGTTATCAAGAAGATTTTGGTTGAGAACGGTTCTACCGTTGAGTTTGATCAGCCATTATTTGAGTTTGAATAATTCAAAGGTATCCTTAATTTTATGAAACTTGAAAAAGTTCTTATTGCAAACCGCGGTGAGATTGCATTACGTATTTTACGTGCATGCCGTCAGCTAGGTCTTAAGACTGTTGCTGTACACTCAACAGCTGACCGCGATTTATTACATGTAAAGCTTGCTGATGAAGCAGTTTGCATTGGCCCTAATGCTCCTAAGGATTCATACTTAAATATTCCTTCAATTATCGCAGCAGCAGAGGCTACAGGTGCTAACGCTATTCACCCAGGCTACGGTTTCTTATCAGAGAACGCTGACTTTGCCGAGATGGTTGAAAAGTCAGGCTTTATCTTCATTGGCCCTACCGCTGATACCATCCGTTTAATGGGTGATAAAGTTTCAGCTAAAAAGGCAATGCAGAAAGCTGGCGTTCCATGCGTTCCTGGTTCAGCAGGTGCTTTAGGTGATGATCCTGAAGAAAATCGCGCACTTGCTAATAAGATTGGCTACCCAATCATTATTAAGGCAGCAGGTGGCGGCGGTGGTCGTGGTATGAGAGTTGTAAGATCAGATAATGAGCTTGATGACTCAATTGCTCTAACCCGTCGTGAAGCTGATATGTTCTTCAACAATCCAGCTGTTTACATGGAGAAGTTCTTAGAGAACCCTCGTCACATTGAGTTCCAGGTGCTATCAGATGGTCAAGGCCACGCTGTATACCTAGGCGAGCGTGATTGCTCAATGCAAAGACGTAACCAGAAGGTTCTAGAAGAAGCTCCTGCTCCATTTATCTCTCAAGAGCAACGTCACACCATTGGTTCACGTTGTGCTCAAGCATGTATCGATATTGGCTATCGTGGTGCTGGTACTTTTGAGTTCTTATATGAAAACGGCGAGTTCTACTTCATTGAGATGAACACCCGTGTTCAGGTTGAGCACCCAATTACCGAAATGATCACTGGCGTTGATATCGTTCGTGAGATGATTTCAGTTTGTGCAGGTAATCCATTATCAATCACTCAAGATGACATCAAGATCAAAGGTCACGCATTTGAGTTCCGTATCAATGCAGAAGATCCTGCTACCTTTATGCCATCTCCTGGTGAGATTAAGTACCTACACGTACCAGGCGGCCCTGGCGTACGTTGGGATAGTCATGTATATCAAGGCTATAAGGTACCACCTTACTACGATTCATTAGTAGGTAAGCTAATTGTTTACGATGATACTCGTGAGCAGGCTCGTATCCGTGGTTTAGAGGCATTAGATGAGCTATTACTAAATGGCATTAAGACTAATATTCCTCTACACAAAGATCTACTAACTGATCCAGTAGAAATCAAAGGTGGCGCAAGCATTCACTACCTTGAGCAAAAGCTTGAGGCTGCAAAGGCTGCTAAAGAGAGTAAATAATTTTCTTTAAACCTTACGAAAAACCCAGCTTAAAGCTGGGTTTTGTTTTAATAGCTTCTATTGCTTTTCTATTATACAGTCATGCTTTTTGCTTTTCTCATCATAGTTAATACCGACTAAAAGCACATCTCCACGGTATTGATCTAATGCTTCTTGATAGTGTCTATCTTTAATTTGATTTATAGCATCCTGAGCTGTCCTATTCCATTTAAGCTCGACCACCATGGCTGGATATTTACCTAAATAATCTGCTCTTGGCTCTAGGATTAAATCTGCAAAGCCTTTGCCTGCTGGCATCTCAGCAACTGGCTTTTTATACATTCTTTGCGCGTACACAAAAGCAAGCATCATTACAGATCGTAAAGAATCTTCACTGTTGTACTTATTTTTAGGAATTAAATTGTCGTGAATGTATTCAATTATTGATGCAACTGGTTTTGAGTCATGAGATATGATTGCTTCAAAGAGTCTCTTTGATAATGAAACGATATCATTGTCGTCATCAATTGGATCACGCAAAAAGATATCAATAAGCTCTCTGCGTACGTCCTCATTTGGTATAAAAATGGTGTTGTTATCAGCGTTGAAGGCAAAGTAACCTAAATATATTAAGCATGCAAAAATTGCTTGTTTTGAATCTAAATTATACAGTGCGTTAGAGCTTTTACTTGGAAGCTCGAAAAATAAAGCTTCTCCATTGATTAAAGAAGCAAGATCTTCTCTTAATCCATCAAAATTGAGTCTAATTTTATTGATGATTTTGACATTGCTTGCTGTATTTGACCAAGTACTGTCAAAAACTTTTGAAGAAATCAGTTCAGTAATAGCATATGGATTATAAATTTCAAAACCATCTAATCTGTAACCATCATACCAATACTTAGTCTTTGCAAAGTCAATATCATATTGTTCGCAAAGGTCTTTAACTTCACCTTCAGTAAATCCCATATACTCGCCAAGCCCATAAGTCTTGAGCATGGTGATTTCCCTAAAGTTATTAAAAAGAGATTGGTTTGAGTACCTTTTTATAGGCAAAATACCAGTCATGTAGGCTAATGCAATACCATCTTCTGCGAATTGACTTTTAAAAAGAGATGTCAAGAATTTTGCATATTCTTGTTGTAGCAAGGTATTGTTTTCGTAGACTCTAAAAATACAATCCCATTCATCAATAATGAAAACAAATTGATTTCCATAAACATCGATAATTTCTTGAAATACAGATTCTACTTGAGGATTTTCATCAAGATTAACAAAAGCTTTAGGGAAAGTATTTTTTAAATCTTTTAGAAGAGTTGATACTAGCTTTGATAAGAACTTATCACCATTAGGATCATCTAAGCCTACAAAATTATTCATATTGATGTAGACTGTATCGTACTTATTAAGATACTTATGGTAGGTCTCATCTTGCGAAATTTTTAGCTTATCAAAAATGTCAGAAGTGTCGCTACCTTTTGAATAATAAGCATTGATCATGTTTGCAGTAATGGTTTTACCAAAGCGTCTTGGTCTTACCACGCAAATAAAGTTATCGCAGTCTTTTATGCAGTTATTAAGTTTAGATAAAAATCCTGTTTTATCTATGTACTTACTATTTACTCGTTTTTTAAAAGGCTGAGTACTACGATTAACTAGCATAATTTGACTTTCCTATATAAGAGCATTCTTCTCTAATTATAGCTAACACACATATATATGCAAATTATCTTATTTAAGCTTTTACTGCCTTATTGAATCCATGCTTTAAAAGCCTTGAGCTCTTATCACTATCTCCTACCGAGCTAAACTTCACCACGCCATCTTTAATTAAGCGCCCCACTCCACTTTCTTTTTTAAAGGTGCACTTAGCACTTTTAGCAATACAGTTATCTAAAGCAGTCTTTAAACATTCAATATGTTCATTAGAGCTTAAAGTAAAGTCCTCTAGGGCTTTACCAAAGTTTTTGTAGATAAACTCACTTGGAGACTTACCATCTAAAAATGATAAAACCTCAATTAAGGCGGTGATCTCCAAACTTGGTCTTACTGATACTACTTTATAGCTATTAACAGCCTCGGCTTTAAGTCTACCTTCATCTAAAGCTTTATTTTGAATTTCAGAAATGATGCTCATAATAACTCCTAACTAATCCTTTCCTTTGAGCTTACTATTCCAAGCCTCTAAGCTTTTAAATAATGCCTTATATTGAGGAGTATCAATTAAATTCTCACGCTCACAAAACTGTAAAAGCTTAATACCAACTTGAAGATAGCTCTCTGAGTGCTCGGTAATACTTAAGATACTGTCACGTCCATGCTTTGAAGAAATGACCTCATTTTCCCAAGATACTATTTTAAAGTCAGAGGAGTTTTTAAAAGTGTACGCATCAGCAACTAAAGAGATAGCTAATGCTACATCATGAGACACCCCTTCTTCGTGCAGGGAGTTTTTAAGAAAGTTAGATAAGATAACTTCGATTAGATCAGACTTATTTTTTAAGTCATATTTATCTTGTAGCGCGGTTACTAACTCAAGATCTTCGTTATCAAATTTAACGTTATATTTCTTTTCAGAGCTTGTCTTTAAAGAAAAGCTAGATTGCTTTTTAAAAGCTTTAGGATTGATGTTTGTTTGAATTTTTGAAGTCATAAAAGCCTCACTTGTTTACATCAAGTATAGGCTAAATTTAGTATTCTTCAAGTCAAATTTTGACTTAATTACAAGCCAAGTTTGATACAGCGCTCTTTAATCTTTTGAAGTTTATCTGAGCTATACCAATTAGGAACAGGTTTAGTGTAATTTGCAAAATCCTCACGAATTCTGTCACAGTTTTGCTGCATTTTAATAAGCTCTTTGCTGTCTTTTTTTGCCTTTAAACCACATTTCCAAAGTGAGTATAAAGCACAATATAAAGCAAAGTGTAACCAAAACTTTGTAGGGATCTTGCCAGAGAAATAGCCATCAATGACACCTGCACACAAGACTGGATAGATACCTGCACTTTCACATTCAAGGGAGGCTAGATCTTCACATAAATCGCCAGGGCCGAACGAGTAGCTTGGCAAGAGAATTAAAGAAGAGTCTTTTCTAATCATCACCTTTTGATGCTTTAAAGAGCCATAACGCATCACAGGACGGAAGATTTTAAAATGATCATAACGCATGGAAATAGCATCCATAGCAAACTTATCATTTTTAAAGTGAGGGAGATCTGCTACATAGGTAGCTAAATGCTCCATAAACTTTGAGTGTCTTTCTATGGCCTTTTTCTTTTGAGTATCAGTTAAATGTACACTGTGCAGCTCTTTTAGAATGCGTCCTAGTTTCTTACCTGTTGAGTATTGCCACTCAAGTGGTGCCATTTGCAAAAAGGTTTTAACAAAGCTTGCATCAACATTAGTAAACAAGGCATTAACAATGCCATCAGTTGAGGTGGTGTTAACTGATAATGGCTCAAAGAAAGAATCTGTAGCTTGTGGGTAGAAAGTTTTCGCACTTAAAAAAGCTTTTTTAATTCTAGGCAATAATTGACTCTTACCTTGCAGACATAGGCATTGCGTACTGTCGGTTTTCACCACACAATACTCAACTTCATTTTCATCTGTAAAAAGCTTTTTATAAGTTAATTGCATAAGAATACACACTAAGCACGTTTGTATTTAGTATATGCAAAAATCAAAATTAAAACTAGGAGCGAGGATGCGATTTGTCGTATACCTGATGCATTCTTTGAGTGGCAACGTGGGTATAAATCTGAGTTGTAGTAAGTGATGAATGACCTAAGAGCATTTGCACTGATCTTAAATCGGCATCATGATTTAATAAATGAGTAGCAAAAGCATGACGGAATGTATGAGGAGAGATATCCTCACTTAAACCTAAAGCTTTAGCGTAAGATTTGATGCGATACCAAAAGGCAATGCGACTCATGGCTGCTACGCCTTTTCCAGATAAAAAGATGTAAGGGCAAGTACGCTTTGGATCTTTTTTTAATCTTTCAGTGTTGATGTAAGTTTCCATCCAATAGATGGCCTCTTCACACAAAGGCACTAATCTTTCCTTATCACCTTTACCACGGACAATGATAAAGCCATCAGTAAAGTTCACATTATCAAACTTTAAGTTGATAAGCTCACTTATGCGCAATCCTGTAGCATAGATAGTCTCAAGCATAGCCTTGTCACGAAGACCGGTGTGATTAGAGAGATTAGGTGCGTCTAAAAAGGCTCTGACACAACCTTCAGACATCACTTTAGGAATAGCGCGAATAAGCTTTGGATTTTCAATCTGAGCGCAAGGATCGTTTTCAATAATGTGCTCTTTTTTAAGGTAGGCACAAAATGAACGCAATGAACACATAAAGCGAGCATTAGAACTTGCTTCATGATTTAGATGTTCTTCAAGATAGGCTTTGATGTCTTCAGCAGATAGATTTTCAAGCTCCACATTGCACTTATTTAAAAAAGCAATAAAAAGTTTTACATCGGTGGTGTAGGCTTTAATTGAAAGTTGAGAAAGTCCATTTTCAAGTAAAAGATAATCAGAAAAACCGACTATTGTAACTTTCTCATCAATCATAAAAGACCTAGTACCTTTAGTCGATATCGCGACTTGAAAGCTTAATTAGCTGTGCCATAGTAGGTAGTTCTTTTTTAGAGCTACGAGTTACAGTCACAAAGTACTTACCATTTTGAGGAATTAAGCAGAAACGATACACGCCATCTGCTTTTGGAAAGTAGCTAATCTCTTCAAACTTAGAATTTGGATTAAGTTCAATTGCCTTGATGCCATCTCGAATTACGCCTGGTGGATTCATGTAGCCAAAAGAAGTACCCTTTGACCAGTTTTCATCAGCAAACTTAAACTTGTATGGAGCCCAATCTGAACGTAAGGTAGCTAGAGTACAAAAGCCAGCACCTGATTTACGTAAACGATAGGTTTCAGATACCTCGTAGTCATTCATCTCACCACGGAGGTAAATACCTTTATCGTTGATTGTTAAGGCATTTGAAACGATGTTTTTAACATGCTCGGTTTGCTCTGAGCAAGAACATAGTGACGCACAAACAAAAACGGCGCCGAAAAATTTAGTTATAGTTTTCACATTACACTCGAAAAAAAATTATTTTTCTAAATTAGAGCCTATTCTACACATTTTAAGCGTAAATTGCTTAAACTATGGCTCATTAATGCGCATTTGATAATTTAACTATGACTTTAAAAGGATTTTTATGCCTAATACGCCTAATACACTAAACAGACCTTTTGTAGTAGGACTTACAGGAGGCATTGCCTGTGGCAAAAGTAGTATTTGTTCCTTATTTAAAAAGTTAAATGTACCTATTGTCGATGCCGACATTGTAGCTCGCGAAGTTGTTGAGGTAGGCTCCCCATTACTTAAAGTTTTAGCCTCTCGTTTTGGAGAGGACGTTCTGCACGCAGATGGCTCGTTAAATCGTCGTAAATTACGCGAAATTGCCTTTGATAAAAGTAAGCCAGAAAATTTAGAAGACTTAAACAAGATCATGGCCCCTGCCATTCAAGGTGAGCTTAAAAGACAAATTGAAGAAAAACAATCTGCCTATGTAATTGTGGCTATTCCCCTCTTGTTTGAACACCATTTAGAACACCTTGTGGATAGGATCTTAGTTGTTGATGTAAAAGAGGATTTACAGCTTAAAAGGCTCTGCAGACGCGATAGTATCAATGAGACTTTAGCCAAAAGTATCATTGCCTCTCAGGTAACTCGAGAAGAGCGCTTAAAAAAAGCTGACGATTTAATTGAATCTGATGACTCTCCTTTAGATAAAAAGCTCAATGTCGTGGTAAAATTACATAACATGTATTTAGATTTTGCAAAATAAAAATAACGGTACCTAACAGGTTATGTTTAATTACGAATTTCCCCTAAGCCCAAAGGCTAGAACATACCTCAAACTAGAACAAGTTTTTAAAAATGCTGAGACCAGTTTTGATCTAAACTCAATTCAGCATGTCATGTTTTTATTACGTTCAGTTGTAGACTACATTGATTTAATTGATGGTTATAGCGCTATCAAAGTGGAGATTTTAAAAGATCTTGAAAAGTGCGATGGCAAACTTCGCATGTGGCTTGATGACGTTGAGTGTGATAAAGACTTTGTAAACAATTTACGTCAAAAAATCGTGGAGGCTCGTAAGTATCTTGATACCTTTACCCGCGAGCGCACCGTATTAAAAGACGATCCTATTATTGAACTTATCAAACCACGCTTTTTAACCCCAAGTGGTATCAATTGCTTTGATACTCCAATGTTTACCTTCTGGTTTAATCAAAGTCTTGAGAAAAAGCAGGCTAATGTTGATAAGTGGTTACACGAATTTGATTGTATTAAAGTCCCTGTATACACCCTTTTATACCTATGGAGACTTTGTGCTAACTACTCAGAGCGTGTAGCTAAACTTGGTTTTATGCAAGAAAGTGCTGATACTTGTGATTTAATCAATATTCAGTACGAAAATGATGTTAAAGGATACCCTGTAGTAAGTGGTTTCCAATCACGTGTTAACATTCGTTTCTTACCTTTTGATAAAGGCGCTCCTGTAGGCGACATTCCATTTAAGATTGCCTATATCAAAAGTAGCTTAGAGCAGTAATCGAGCTGTAGAGATGAGTTTAAAGGATTTATTATCTCCAGAGCTCTTTGATGAGATTGTTAAAGATGCTCATGATAGTGGAGAGAGTATTACCCAAAATGAAGGTCAGGTACTGAAGGTTAAATGCCCAATGTGCCACAAAGAAGTGGTCTATGACACTAATAATCCTTATAGACCATTTTGCTCAGAGAAATGCCGCCTCTTAGATTTAGGCGCTTGGGCAAGTGATGAAAGAGCACTGAAAGGTCGCCCTGTAAATGAAGACGAAGATGGAGAGTTACTAAATTCTCCTAATCTTAAAAAGTATCACTTTAAAGAAAACGATTAAATAGGATTTACCTTTGAAAAGTTCAAAGATTAAAACATTTACTAAAGCAAGTTTAGCTATTGCAGTTAACCTCTGCCTTATTAACTATGCTTATGCTGATGAGGCTAATGCTAACTTTAAAGTTGCAACTACCCGTCTTCCAAGCACCAAGCCATCATCTGCTAAGGCTACAGCTTCATTTACCCAAAAAGCTGTTGAGCAAATGAGTAGCGCAGCTAGTGCTAAATATATTAAAAATCCAAAGTTTGCCCAGGCATCAACCTTCCCTTTACGTTTACAAAACAAGCTTAATGAAAATCCATGGAGAAGCTCTCCTAAAAATCCAATTCAACCTCATGATTTAGCTTGTTTCTATGGTGTTCCAAGTTATAGAACTCCACAAAAGATTGATGCAAACAAAGAGCCTGTTAAGATCACAGCAAATTATGTAACAGGTGATTTAGCCGAGGCTAAAAAGCAAATTCTCACCTACTTTGGTAATGTACAAGTAACTCAAGGTGATAGAGTTTTAAACACTGAAAAAGCAATTTACTCAGGTGTTGAAGAGACTATTACCTCAAAAGGTGATGCTACCTATACAACTGGCGAGTACACCTTTACCACCTCTGATGATGTTATTCATGATCTTAAAGCTAAGACTTTAAAATCAACTAATACTACCTATATTTTAAATGGCTCGGTCATATCAGGTGATGCTGAGGATATGCTCATTGATAATGAGGAAGGTAGTAAGAAATTAAAACATGCATCTTTATCTGGCTGTCCTATTAACAAGAGATCATGGCATCTTGAGGCGACCTCAATTGATATTGATAAAGACGCTTACTTTGCTGATGCCTGGAACGACGTTTTATATTTAGGTAAGGTACCAGTGTTCTACACCCCTTATGCTAATTTCCCATTAACTAATCGTCGTAAAACAGGTCTGTTGCCACCTACTCTTGAATACAACCAGAAAAATGGTTCTTCATACACACTGCCAATTTATCTCAACATTGCTCCTAATTATGATGCAACTATAACTCCTGGCCGTGATGTAGAGCGTGGTCAAATCTATGAGGCACAATTTAGATATATGCCTTTTAGAAATTTCAGAGGTGAAATCAACGGTGTTTATCTACCAGATGATCCTAAGTGGTCTCCACTAAACGGCGATCATAAACGTTGGTTATTTAACTTAAGAAATGATGTGAATTTCTTTAAAGGCGACTTAAACTTCCACGTTGATTTTTCAAAAGTACGTAATGACGACGTGACGTTTATGTCTGATATTTCAGAAAAGAGTGCCGCCATTACCGATACCTCGCTTCTACAACAGTTTAGAACTACTTATTCAAGAGACAATTTTGATACTAGCTTAGAGTTTAGAAAGTATCAGCAGATGTACTCATCAGCTGCTACCTGGACTGTGTTCCGTCCATTTGCTATCTTGCCTCAGGTTAAATTTAACTACTACGATAGCTTTAACGCTTTCTCTTATAAAGTTAAGACTGAAGTTACTCGTTTTAACCTAGATAAGATGGTTGATAATAAGCAGATCAACTCTTTTAGAACTCACATCGAGCCATATGTTGATTACCATGTATATGACGGTTATGGTGTGAACGTCAACGTAGGTGCTACAGGTTATTTAACTCATTATGATCAATCTGATCTAAAGTACTTATCACCTTACTATGTTGAAAGACTTGGTTTTAAGAAATACGATGATAATGTAACTCGTGCTCTATACTCTTTAAGAGCAGGCGCTAAGGTTACATTTGAAAGACAAATTTGGGATATGAACCATACCCAAACTTTAGAGCCAGAGCTTAAGTATCAATATATTCCATATCGCAATCAAGATAATATCGCGCTCTACGATACTACATCTCGTTATGATGATTACTACACCTTGTTCTCATCAATGCGCTATGCTGGAGTTGACAGAATTTCAAATCTAAATGCCCTAACAGCAGGTTTAACTACCCGTATCTTAGATGGTCATGACAAAGAGATGATGCGCTTTGGTATTGCTCAGGCTTATAACTTTGAAGATCAAAAGGTCAAGTTATATCAAACTGATAAATTAAATACCGAGGGTAAAACTCCAATTGAAGCTACCTTTGCGGCAGTGCCATTTGATTATTGGTCATTACACGCTCAGGTAAGATACGCTCCAAATAACGATACTTTCTATAACTACAATGGATCAATTCGCTATGAGGATAATAAAGGTTACCTCTTTGGTACCTCATATCGTTTCTACAAAAACAAGAACTACTTAATTGGTTCAACACAGCAAGTTGATCTAAAACAATTTGGTTTTGAGTTTAAGATCCCATTAGGTCCTGATTGGAAGTTTTTTGGTGCGTCATATCGAGATTTAGAGCAATCTTATAATATTGATACCAAATTTGGTTTAAAGTATGAAGATTGCTGTTATGCAGTTACCTTCTTGTACGAAAACTACATGAAGATGAACTACTCAACTCAAAAACATGATAAAGAAAAGCTCCTAGGAATCAAGTTTGAGCTCAAAGGTTTATTTGGTATTAACGTTCGTGGTATTGAAGATCCAAATGGTACTAATACCCACTTTATTCCAGCGGTAATACCTGCTAATTTGAACAGATAATAAGGTACAAATAAGGTTTAATTTTTTATGACACTTAATAAAAGTTTTAAGATTTTAGCACTAGCTCTAGCCTTAGGGACTGTAAGTGCTAATACCATGGCTGCAAACACTGTCTCTCAAGGTGAAACCGTACTAGATGCAACTGCAGCTGTAGTTAACAATGGCATCGTGCTTGAAAGTGAGTTAAATGATGAAACTAATAAGCTTTTAGCTCAGTACAAAGCTCGTGGTGCTAATGTTGATCCAATTACAGCTCGTAAGCAGGCTCTACAAACCTTAATTACCAATTCTATTATTCTTCAGATTGCAAGAAACAATGGTGCTGAGGTTACCGACATGCAGTTAGACTCAACTTTAGAGAATGCTGCAATGCGTAATAACACCTCTGTAGATAATATCTTAAGAAGCATGGGCCCTAATTTAACTAAGGCTCAAGCTCGTGAGAAGTTTAAAGAGCAATACTTAATTAACGAAGTACGTCGTTCAAGTGTTCGTCAGCGTATCAACATTTCTGATACTGAGGTTACTACTTTAGCAAAGGCTCTACAGCACCGTGGCAACGTTGAGCCTATGTATCACATTGCCCAAATTCTAATTCCACTAAGCTCAACTCCAACTGAAGCAGAGTACCGTCGTGTTGAGCAAGAATCAAAAAATGCTCTTTATGCTTTAAGAAATGGTGCTAATGTTCAAGAAGTTGCAGCAAAGTTTGCTACCTCTGAGCAAAATGCTGATCTTGGTTACGTACCAGAAACAGCTGTACCTCTACCTTTCTTACCAGGTATCTTAAATGCCAAACCTGGCGATGTAATTGGACCATTTAGATCATCTGTTGGTATGCACATCATCAAGTTATTTGATGTAAGCCACAGCGCTATCTCTCCTATTAAGACTTATAACGCTTCACACATCCTAGTAAAGACTTCAATTATTTACTCTGATGAAGCAGCAGTTGCTAAGTTAAATGATATAGCTCAGCAAATTAAATCAGGTGCTATTACCTTTGAACAGGCTGCTAAGAAGTACTCTGAAGATCCAGGTTCAGCAATTCGTGGCGGTAACTTAGGTTATGCAGCAGCAGAAACTTACGATCCAGGCTTTGCTCAAGGTCTACAATCTCTACGTGTAGGTCAGTTAAGTCAACCTATTAAGTCTTCATACGGCTGGCACTTAATTTTATTAAATGACATCAAGGTTGATAGAGACTCTCTTGATGCTTACAAAGAGAAAGCTAACTCAATTTTATTTGAGCGTGAATTCTCTGAAGCTGTAGTTAACTGGGAGCGTTCAATGCGTGAGATGGCTTATATCCACGTTATCGATCCTATCTTAGTTAACAATGGTGTAAAACTAGATTCTGATAACAAAGAAACTTTAAAAGAAAAACCACAATATGATGACGCTGATTCTCAGAGATACTCTGAAGATGCTGTCATGAGAAACTAATTTAAAGGAATCAGTCAACGACCCACCGCTTAAAGCTACGCTTTTGAAGCGGGGGCTTCACAGCCTAGTTGACTAGACTAAGTGCTTAGAGCACTACGTTATTTGAGAAATTGATATAGGTACCTACAGATGTATCGTCTAGTCTGTAGCACTACGGTAAGTGTTTAAACAGTTTTGATAGGGTAAGAAACAGTGATGCTTGCACATAAACCTCAAATAACATTGTCGAAGGCGACCTAACAGTTAGATATGTACTGATTTACCATATAGAACATATCAAAGAACTTTTATTCATTAACTTTTATTTTGGAACACTCTAAGTACTCAACATGGTATATGTACTAGACATAAATGGAAATCCACTAATGCCTACAACTAGGTATGGTCACGTTAGACGTTTGTTACGTGATGGCAAGGCTAAGGTTGTAAGCACAAGTCCATTTACCATTCAACTTACCTATGAGAGTACAAAGATAACCCAAGATATCAATTTAGGAGTAGACGCTGGCTCTAAGATAATAGGTCTTAGTGCAACTACCAAAGACAAAGTACTATATGAAGCTCAAGTTGAGTTAAGAAACGATATTGTTGATTTAATCTCAACAAGACGTGAACAAAGGAAAACTCGTCGTAACCATAAGACCAGATATAGAGCACCACGCTTTGATAACAGAAGAAGAGCTGAGGATTATTTAGCCCCATCAGTTAAGCAAAAGGTAGATTGTCATCTCCAAGTAGTAGCTAATATCCACAAGATATTACCTATTAGTAAAATCATAGCTGAAGTTGCCTCCTTTGATATGCAGAAGATTAAAAATCCTAATATTAAAGGTACTGAATATCAACAAGGTGAGCAATTAGACTTTTGGAATGTTAGAGAGTATGTACTCTTTAGAGATAACCATACATGTCAATGTTGCAAAGGTAAGCGTAAAGATGACATTTTAAATGTGCATCACCTAGAATCAAGAAAGACTGGTGGTAATGCTCCTAATAACCTTATCTGTCTATGTGAGACTTGCCATAGATTATTACATCAAGGCTTAATTAAACTACCTAGCACAATTAAACGTGGTATTAGCTTAAAAGATGCTACCTTTATGGGTATCATGAGATGGGCATTCTACAATGAGTTAAAGAAGACTTATAAAGATGTCTCTTTAACCTATGGCTACATTACTAAGCATACAAGAATTGAGAACAACTTACCTAAAGACCATCACATTGATGCTAGATGTATAAGTCAAAATCCACAAGCTAAAGGAGATGGTACTTATTACTATCAAAAGAAGGTACGTTGTCATAATAGGCAGATTCATAAATTTAATATCATAAAGAAAGGTATTAGAAAACTAAACCAAGCCCCTTATGAGGTAAAAGGTTTTAGATTATTTGATAAGGTCCTATATCAAGGCAAAGTTTACTTTGTCTTTGGTAGAAGACAATCAGGTTACTTTGATATCAGAGATTTATCTGGTAACAAGGTCAACAAAGGGAGCATTAGCTTTAAGAAACTAAAACTCTTAGAGCGAGCTAAACATTATTTAGTAGAACGGAGGACGGCAATTCCTCCACGACCTACAGAGGTCGTGGTCTCCTTGCCTTAATAAGATGAACTATCGTTTAGCTATCACACCTGGTGAGCCATCAGGTGTGGGTCCTGAGCTGATGTATCACATTTCAAAACTTGATTTGCCTGATACTCAGCTTATTTTAATTGCCTCAATTGATCTAATTAAATCCCGCGTTGCCCTCTTTCATGAAGATGTAGAAATCATCGAGTATGACAAGGACAAATTTGTACCACAGAAAAAAGGTACCTTATGTGTTCTAGATGTGCAACTAGGAGCTCCATCAGTTCCAGGAAAACTTGATACAAGAAACGCAGAATATGTCCTAAAGACACTAGATATCGCATCTGATAAAAGTGAGTCTGGGGAGTTCTCTGGCATCATTACAGGCCCAATTTCAAAGGCCGTAATTGCAGATACTGGTCTAAACTTTACAGGACACACTGAATACTTCCAAGAGCGTACTCACACTCAAAAAGTTGTGATGATGTTAGGTTGCAAAGAATTTAATGTAGCTCTTGCTACTACTCATTTACCTTTAAAGGATGTATCTGCTGCAATTACTCCTGAGCTTTTAACTGAGATTGTAACTATTCTAAACCATGACTTAAAAACTAAGTTTGGTATTGATAAGCCTTGCATTATCTCTGCAGGTCTAAATCCACATGCAGGTGAAGATGGCCACTTAGGCATGGAAGAGCTTGAGACTATCATTCCTACCTTTGAAAAGCTACGTTCTCAAGGTATTGATATCATAGGACCACTTCCTGCTGATACCATGTTCCAGCAAAAGTTTATTGATAAAGCTGACGCATTTCTAACTATGTATCACGATCAAGGTCTACCTGTACTTAAATACGCAGGCTTTGATTCTGGCTTTAACACCACTTTAGGTTTGCCTTATATTAGAACCTCTGTTGATCACGGTACTGCTTTAGATTTAGCAGGTACTACTAAAGCCGATCCTGGTTCTCTATATGCTGCAGTTGAGCTTGCTATTCATATGGCAAAGCGTTCTAAAAAATAATTAGGAGATCATATGGCCCTGCCACCAGTACACATGCGTGCAAGAAAGCGTTTTGGTCAAAACTTCCTTGTAAATGACCACATCATCTCTCAGATTGTTGATGCAATTACCCCTAAAGAGGGTGAAACTTTAGTTGAAATTGGCCCAGGTCACGCTGCTTTAACTAGACCTGTACTAGAGCGTGCTAAGACTTTAACCGCAATTGAGCTAGATAGAGACTTAGTTGAGATTTTAAAGCACGATCCTTTCTTAAAAGGTCTTAAGATCATTGAAGGTGATGCATTAAAGGTTAATTTTGAAGAGTTAGAAGGCGCTGGTAACTTACGTGTATTTGGTAATCTTCCATACAACATTACCTCCCCTATTATCTTCCACCTACTCTCTCAAAGAGGCATTAAAGATATGCACTTTATGCTTCAAAAAGAAGTAGTTGAAAGATTAGCAGCAGCTCCTAGCACCAAAGATTACGGCAGACTTACTGTGATGACACAATTCCATGCTCAAGTAATTCCAATGCTAATTGTGCCACCATCAGCATTTAGACCTGCACCTAAGGTAACCTCTGCGGTAGTACGTCTAAAGCCAAAAGATTTAACTGATGAAGAGCGCTCATTAGTACCATATTTAAATAACATTACCACTACTGCTTTCTCTGCTCGTCGTAAGACTATCCGTAACTCATTATCTAAGTTCTTCACAGAAGATGAGCTTACTAACTTTGGCTTAGATCCAATCTTACGTGCCGAGAACATCAGTGTTGAAAAGTATGTTGAGCTAGCTAAAGCTCTTAAATATAGAGACAAAGTTTAATGGCAGCTGCAACTCCTTTATTTGAATTATTGCAAAGAAATTTAGAGATCTTTGAAGGTCACGATGTGGTGATCGCAGGTGACGTACTAGATCCTCAGATTTTATCTTTAGTAAAAAACTGCAAGAGCGCTAGCTTAATTGTAGATAACTATGTAGTAGCTCAGACCATGGCTGCAATGATTGGTCAAAGCATGGACACAACTTGCCCACAGGTTATTGAGTACAAGCATGTAAAGCTATTTTTCAGCGATGTAGAAACTGCTCTAAAGTCACTTGATAATTACGACAGCTTAGTACTGTTGTTATCTAAAAATAAGCAGCAAAGCTTAAAGCTTTTAAATAAGCTTACAAGCAAATTAAACAAAGATGGTTTTATTTATACTGCAGGAACCAACGATGGTGGCGGAAAGAGTGCTGATACTTTACTAAAAGTTGCAGGACATACTAAAAAACTAGATTTAGCTCGTAAGTGCACCTTATTTAAAGCAATCTTTGAAAATGACTTTAATACCTTTAAAGAGCCACAAGATCTAAAGCTAGATTTAGTTGGCAATAAAGTTACCTTAAAACAAGATCCTGCTGTATTCTCACAAGGCAAGCTTGATAATGGTACTGCCATGCTTATTGAGGCACTTCAAGAGGTAACACCTTTTGGCTGTGCTTTAGATTTAGGCTGTGGCTGTGGTGTTGTAGGTATTGCTCTTGATAAGATGGGCTTTAAGAATATTACATCATGTGACGTGTCAGCAGCAGCCCTAGAGCTTACCAAGATTAACGCAGAGACAAATCAAGCTTCAATTAAGGTTGTAGCATCAGATATGTTACAGGCTGTAGATAAGTACGATTTAATTGCAGTAAACCCACCTTTCCATGTTGGTCTTCAAACTACCATCGCACCTACAGTTAATATGATTATGAACGTAAAAGATCACTTAACTGAAAATGGTGTGTTCTATATGGTTGCTAATGGTCATTTAGGCTATGAAGAGTTCTTAAAAGAGAATTTTGCAGAAGTTGAGGTTGTGAAGAAGTCTACTACCTTTGTGGTGTATAAAGCGCACAACTAAGACCTTATCAAAAGCTCTTTAGACTTAAAGCCTGTAGAGATGTCTACAGGCTTTTTTGATACTCACAAAACATCAATAAGCTGCATTCTTGCGATTTTGCTCTAATTTTAAGAAATACCTATCTTGCTAGCAAGCCTGCTGCGAAAGCACAAGTTAGAGCTGTTTTAAGCTCTCCATTGATTAGACGTACTATTTGCTGATCACTATCAAGTGCTAAATATCCTAAATGAATTAAGTAAGCAAACATTGCATCAAGACCGTATAAATCAGAAATATCTCCATTAAAGGCCGTGTAGTGGGATCTAGAGTCAGAATAACCTTTATTTAAAAGCTCAACAAATAATTTCTTCCCCTTAGGCACCATTTTTCTAACAGCTTTAGGTACATGTTTTAAGATCTCATCTTGCTTGATTTCCAAAGCAAAATTTTTACTTTTACAAATCTTAACTACGTATTGAGGGTTAAATATTTGTTTTCCACTTAATGGATAAGCGCCGATCCATTCTTTAACTTCCTCATAAGACATTCCACTTTTTAAACAAAGAGCTTTGGTTTCATCTTCAGTAAAGCCTAAGCAATCAGGAAGTTCCATTGGATGGATCATGGTATATTCTTGGAAATTGTTAACATCACTTTGAGTTTTGCCTTTAACAAGAGGATAGATACCAGTCATATAGACTAAAGAAAAGCAATCTTCACATTGTGATGATTTGAATAATTCACGCCACAAGCCCATAAGATAATTTGTAAGCTCTGTATCATGATATTTTCTAATGATGTAGTCCCAGTTATCAATCAAAAATATAAAAGTTTCGTGATAGATTTTATTAACACGAGCAATTGCATCAACAAAATCGTATCTGTCACAATTATCAAAAGCTAGAGGATACTTAGTTTTGAGATCTTCACAAAGATCTTTGTGAAAGTTATCAAAGTAATCATCTGCACTGCTATTAGGATGATCAAAAGACTGCATATCTACGCATAGAACGTTGTGCTTATTTAGATTTTCTTCATATGTAGGATCTTGAGAAATCTTAAGCTTATCGAAAATATCAGAGCAATTACAGCTTTTAGAGTAATAGGCATTAAGCATTTCAATGGTTACAGACTTTCCAAAACCATGAGGTCTAGACATAAAAATAAAATGTCTTAATTTGCCTATTGCTTTGTTATTTAAATGAGCTATTAGACCTGTTTTATCAACAAATCCAGATTCAATTATGGCTCTGAATGTTACATCATCTTTGTCTATAATCATGTCATACTCCAAGCTATTTTGATTACTTCAATTATAGTGAAATTAGCTAGTTTTATTTTAACAAATAGCTGCTTTGTTTATTTTGATTTATCGATTTGTTTAATAAATTCAGAAAATTCTTTTTGTTCATTTATGGAAGGACATGTTACTTTGTACTCTTTTACACTTGCTGCAGATAAGTTAGGTTGAGAACTTCCATTATTTGC
>Ga0310695_10003066_pt1 | contig 33598 bp, 26 predicted proteins | sample RumenRJG_04DNA_FD_203882 | JGI IMG/M metagenome (GOLD analysis project Ga0310695, IMG submission 203882) | Bovine rumen microbial communities from Lethbridge, Alberta, Canada - RJG_04 (v2) (version 2) | ecosystem: Host-associated > Mammals > Digestive system > Stomach > Rumen | place: Canada... | reverse complement strand
CAGACGGCGGCCGCCCTCTTCAGCGGAGTGGGGCTTGCCGTACCAGAAATCCTTCAGCGCTTTCTTGATATCTTTCTTTGCCATCTTACTTGCCCTCCTGAATCTGCTTGATCTCAACGCTCTCAACGAAGGCCTGGAAGCGGGTACGCAGCTGGCCGGAGGCGGTGTTGATGTATTCCTTCTCGATGGAGCACACAGGGATGCCAAAATCGCGGTTCATGATGACGGTGTCGATGACACGCTCATAGCTCCAGTACTCGCAGAACTTGTTGGAGGCGATGATGATGCCGTCGGCCTTATACTCCTTGACCAGCTCCGCCAGTCTCTTCTTTCTGGCGCGCATCTCGTCCTGGGGCATGAAGCGGGGACAGTTGGAGGTGGTCAGATAGTGCTTGGCAATGGCGAACAGGGGATCCACGCCCTCGGGCAGATCGATGATCTGACGGCTCTCCACCGCGCCGTAGCAGTAGCGGTCGCAGACCACGCGGGCGCCGCAGCTCTCCACCAGCTTGGTGAAGTCGGGATCGTCGTTCTCGGAGCCGGCCAGGACCACCTTGCAGCGGAAGTCCTTCTTGCGGTCGGGCTTACGGGTCTTCATCTCTTCGACGGTCTCGCGCAGGTAGGGCAGGATCAGATACTTGGGACAGGCCAGGCTCACCAGCTGGATCACATGGAACTCATAACCGGTGATGGTGGGGTTGTCCAGCTTGCGGTACTCGCCGATCTCGTTGATCAGGCGGCTGACCTCGTTCTGCTGCTCCACGGCGGCGCGGATCGCGTCGTCGGAGATGTCGATGCCGAAGTGATCGTGCAGGGGCTGTAGCACATGGGCGCGCAGCTGATCGGTAAAATGCTCATAGGCGATCTGGTTATTCTTGAACGGGACGTCGGTGAATTCGCAGAAGAAGTCATCGTTGTCGATGATGCGCATATCCTGCACGGAATCCAGATGCTTCTGCTGCAGATGCTCCTGGAAACGGCAGGTGGCGGTGCAGGTCTCGGTGGCCATCTGGGCATCCAGGAAGTTGAAGCCGCCCTCCAGGGCGCGCTCCAGGAGGCTGCGGGCGTAGTGACATACGCGGGCGGACATGTAATAGGTCGCGATGTCGGGGGATGTGCAGCGCGGCGCCCTCAGACGGACCGAGAAGCAGCCGGGCAGGTCGAGAAGCACTTCAGGCATGAAATAGCAGGTATAGCCCACAGCTCTCTTGCCCTCGGCCTTGGCCTGTTTGACAAGATCGTTGTTGGCTTCCTGAAGCAGATTCTCAAAGAAGATCAAGTGCTTGAGATCTTTCACGGTAACCCTCCAAATTCTTTCCTGTTTTTGGCCGCCCTGCCGGTTACCCGGCAATGCGGCCACTCTCACGCTATTTATTATAAAGAAACGTCAGTTAATTGTCAATCGGCTTTTCGTCAAATTTGCTAAAAAATGTTGTTGTAAATAGGGCATATATTATACATCTTGGTGGAAAGTGTCTAAATACTTGCGCTGTCAAAATATGCCCGGATCTCTGCGGCTTTGGCCGCCGCGCGGCCCTGGATCATGGCGGGCGAGCCGCCGCCCCGGCCGCCGATGGCGGCGTTGATGTTCCGGGCAGCGGCGCGCAGATCCGTGTGCAGGCTGCCGATGATATAGCGGTAGCCGTTTTCGTCGTCTCCGCAGAAGACGGCGGCAGCACCGGAGCAGCGCGCCATCAGCAGATTGACCAGCTCCCGCTGGGCCACCTCGTCCAGGACAGTGTCGAAGAGGCACAGATTGCCCTCCGTGGGCAGAACGCTCTCCGCCCGCAGGCGCACCAGCTCCATGCTCAGCGACGCGACGCGCTCCTTGAGCCGGTCCCGCTCCCCCAGCAGCCGCTCCACCGCCGGGGCCACCTCCTCCCGCTTGGCGCTGAGCAGCGCGGAGATGGCGGTGACGCTCTCCTGCCGGGCCCGGTAGTCCTCCATGGCGTCCATGCCGCAGAGGGCAGTGATGCGGGTGCCGCCCCGGTGCCGCTCCGCCGTCAGGATCTTCACCGCGCCGATTTGCCCGGTGCTGGCCACATGGGGCGCGCAGCAGGCACAGCGGTCGATGCCGGGGATCTCCACGATGCGCACGTTTTCCGTCAGCTCCAGCTTGCTGCGGTAGACCAGCTCCCGCAGCTGCTCCAGCTCCGGGTACCAGGCGCGGATGGGCAGGTCGTCCCGCACGGCCTCGTTGGCCAGAGTCTCCACCCGCATCAGCTCTTCCCAGCTCAGTTCCCCGCTGTAGTCCATGGTCATGCAGCTCTCTCCCATGTGAAAGCCCACGTTGTCCCAAGCGTACAGGCTGTGGATCAGCCCGGAGATCACATGCTCTCCGGAGTGGTTCTGCATCCGACGGCGCCGCTGCTCCGCGTCCAGGGCGCAGGAGACTTCCGCGCCCGCGGCGACAGGCCTGTCGGTATAGTGGCGGATCTCACCGCCCTCCTCCTGCACGTCCAGCACCCGCGCGTCGCCGATACTGCCGGTATCCGCCTGCTGGCCGCCGCCTTCCGGGAAGAAGGCCGTCCGGTCCAGCGTCAGGGCATAGCCCTTCCCCGCCGGCTCGCAGCCGGTGACACAGGCGGTGAAGGCGAAGATCCCGCTGTCGATATCATAAAGCTTTTCCGTCATGGCGCACCTCACAAATCGAAATCTCTGGAGAGAGCATATCATGTTTCCGCCCTTGGGGCAAGCGCTGAGCGGCAAAAAGGGCCTCTGCAAGCTCGATAGATTGCAGAGGCCCTTGTTCTTTGAAACAGGAGATTATTGCAGGATGTACTTCCTCACCTCGTCGGAGACTGTGGCGGGATCGGCGGAAACACTGATCACGAAGCTGATGTTCTCCGCGGCGGAAAACTTATCCAGCCAGGCCAGGAAGCTCTCGAGGGCTTCCACGGATTTGTCGTTGACCAGTTTATAGAAATTATCGATGAAGAAATGGGTGATGTCATAGTTGCCGGCGTGCACGCCGCAAATCAGCCCCTTCAGAAACTCATAGTTGCCCACGTCATAGCTGCCGGCCTCGATCAGCCGCGCCTGATAGGGGATATCGAAGGTGAGCTTCCGCTCCTTCTCGATGCACACCACATCGCCGGTCTCCTCGTTGACCGCCGCGCGGACCATGTCGACCAGTTTTTTCGTCTTGCCGGATCCTTTCAGACCCATAATGATTTGAACCATGGTGATCACACTCCTTTTTGAATTGATTCTATTCTAAATCGAAAGGTGCAAAATCATATCTCTGTCTGTAGCTTACCATTTTTCTTGTCGCTGTGCAAGAGAAAAGCGTCCGGAAAAATGAACCCCCGGTAAATTTCCAGAAAATATCCCAGCTTTTTACAATCGGCATAGATTGTCTAAGGTCCGGTCATTGACGAATTTGTCCCGGCATGATAACATTTTGATGTATACCCACCTTGGGTGGGAATCCGCAAATCTTTAGAAAGAGAGGTGTATGGCATGAAAGACCTGAAGCATCTGATCTACTTTGAGAACCTGCTGCAGAATGCACAGAATGAACTGGTAGACCAGGCCAAGGCGGCCGGCCAGCACGCCCTGGGATATAACTGCTATTACGTCCCCGAAGTGCTGCTGAACCTGCCCGGCTGCTTCTCCAGCCGTCTGCGTGCCCCCCGCTGCACATCCACGGATATCGCGGGTTATTACATGACCAACCGTTCCTGTCCCTACGCAAGATCCATTCTCGAGCGCGCCATCGAGGGCGGCTACAACTATCTGGATGCCCTGCTGGGCGCGGAATCCTGCGCCACCATGGACCGGATGGAAGAACATTTCTTCCTCCTTAACCCCGTGAAGAACGACAAGTTCTTTGTCACCCAGCTTGACCCGCCCATGAAGGGCGACAACATCAACCTGGAGTATTACAAGGTCCAGCTGCGGGTGAAGGTGCTGGAGCCCCTGCGGGACAAGCTGGGCGTGGACATCTCTGATGAGGCCATCCGTCAGGCGGTGGAAAAGCACAACCGCCTCTGCCGGGTCATCACGGAGATCGGCAAGCTGCGCAAGCTCGACAATCCCCCCATCACCGGCTATGAGTTCCATGTGATCCAGCTGGTCAGCCAGGTCTGCCCCCACGACCTGATCCTGCCTTATCTGGAGGAGACCCTGGAGGAGCTGAAGACCCGCGAGCCGGAGCCCAAGTTCCCCTTCCGGGCCAGAGTGGTCGTAGCGGGTTCCGAGATCGACGATCCGGACTTTACCAAGCTGATCGAGACCTGCGGCGCCATGGTGGTGGCCGACCGCTACTGTTTCGGCAGCTTCCCCAGCCGGGAGGAGATCGAGATCTACGCCAACGAGAGCGCCTTCGACGCCATCTGCCGCCACTATCTGCACTGGAACCAGTGCGCCCGCTTCATGGACGGCGGCAAGATCGACCAGCGCACCAGCGAGGTGCGGCGGCTGTATGACGAGTTCAAGGCCGACGGCATCATCTATGAGAACATGAAGTTCTGTGAGTTCTGGAGCTATGAGAAGGTGCTCAAGTCCCACATCTTCATCAACGAGCAGCACATCCCCACCTGCACCATCGAAAAGGAATATGCCCTGGGCGCGGTGGGTCAGCTGCGCACCCGCTTCCAGGCCTTTATCGAATCGCTTGAGATCAAGCAGATCCAGGGAGGGAAATGAGATGAAATTGCTTGACAAAATGATCGCTCCCGTGGATAAGGCGCTGGAGCGCTTCGACCCCCTGTGGCAGGCCGAGCATGGCGTCGGCGGTCTGAGAAGCCGCTATTATGACAAGACCGGCGTGGCCAAGTGGCGTGAGTGGCGCGGTGTGAAGTCCACCCTGGTGGACTATGTCGCCTGGATCAACAACCTGCTCGCCATGGCGCAGATGGTGGCCTCCGCCCCTGTTCCCATTCTGAAAGGCTTCTGGGAATACCGGTGGATGGGCTCCTACCTTGGCACCTTCATGTTCATCGACCGGCTGTTTGAGGGCTTTCGCGGCCCCGAACTGAAGATCGCCCACATGAACATGCACGCCATCGTCCAGTCCCTGACCAAGAAGATCGCCTTCGGTCTGAAGAACGACGGCCGTCTGGGCGGCGGCCCCGACACGGAGAACATCATCCCCTATGACGAAACCATCTCTCCCCTGTTCCTGATGGGCTTCAAGGGCCTGTATCCCTTCCCCATGCAGACGCTGCCGGAATTTATCATCTGCGATATCGACCAGCATATCGAGCCCTATTATATCGACGTGGCCGAATCCTTCGGTCTTCCCGCAGACGTATGCTCCCGCTGCGCGGCGGAGACCGGCGTCGCCCTGGATGATGCGTTCCTGAAGGTGGGCAAGGTCATGCTCTCGACGAATATGCCCTGCAACGCCTCCGAAGCCACCTCCATGTTCCAGCGCCGCCGGATCGACAAGCCCGACTTCCCCATCACCCTGGCCATGCAGCACCAGGCGCCGGAGGCGATCCCCTATTCCCGCGCCACGCTGGAGGCGGCCATCGCCTTCGTGGAAGAGCACTACGGCGTCAAGTATGACTGGGATGAGTTTGCCAAATATGCCAGGCTCCTCAATGAACAGAACAACATCGAGCTGGAAAAGTGGGAGATCTTCAAGACGCCGTATTCCGCCCTCTGCGGTATTGCGGAGACCCTGTACCGTCTGTATGAGTGGCAGAGCGTAAACGGGCAGGAGTCGCATTTCAACAAGAACGACCGCAAAGTCATCAAGCTTATGCGCAAGTGCTATGAGCAAAAGCATGAGCCCTTCGGCGGCAAGACCCGCCACCGCGCCTTCCTCTGGGGGCCCTCCGCCGTGTACTATTGCGACTTCCCCACCTGGGTTCAGAACTGCTGGGGCATCAACATCGTACTGAACATGGACTCCACCATGGGCTTCAACATGATCGACACCGAGGACCGGGACAAAGGCATGGACGATCTGACCGCGCTCACCCAGCGGGCCACCATGCGGCATCACGCAGTGGGCGGATGGGAAAACGTCAACGCCGTCTGGGAGTGGGCCAAGCGCTTCAACTGCGACATGGTGCTCATGAACGACAACATCGCCTGCAACGGCATGCTGGGCGTCCACGGTATGATGGAGGAGCAGGCCAGGGATCTTGGCTTCCACTTCATCTTCATCGAGCATGACCTGCAGGACAGCCGTACCGTCTCCCGTCAGGACATGCGTAACTGCGTCAACAACTACATGTCCGTCGTCCTGGGCGAAAAGCCGCTGGATCCCACCATCGTGGAGTTCGACGACTCCGACGCGTATTAAGAAAGGCGGTATCCTGGTATGAAAAAAGTCTGTAAATTCCTTCTGAAAGTGCTGGGCAAGCTCACCGTGATCGGCCTGGTCACCTTCGCGGTCACCTTCACCATCTACATGACCAACGCGGAAAACAAGCTGATCTACTATGTGGTCCGCCCCTTCCTGAACAAGCACTACGATTCTCAGGTGCGCGACCGGCGCATCGTGTAAGCCCAAAGCACAGCCGCGGCATGGCAGGTCCATGCCGCGGTTTTTTCTTGCGCGGACCGCTTCGCCGTGTCATAATAAGGAAAACGATACTGCGAGGTGCGCCAATGGATACTCTGTATGTCAAATCCTTTCGGGAGCTGGATATCGACCAGCTCTATGCCCTGCTGAAGGCCCGGCACGACGTGTTTGTGGTGGAACAGCATTGCCCTTACCCGGATCTGGACGGCCGGGACCAGGACAGCCTGCATCTGTTTTACGCCGACGGGACCGGCCGCGTCACCGCCTATATGCGGATGTTCCCCAAGGCCGACGAGCCGGGCACCGTGCGCATCAGCCGGGTGCTCACCGTGGACCGGGGCACCGGCCTGGGCGGCCGGCTGCTGCATGACGGGATCCGCACCGCGCGGGAGCGGCTGGGCGCGCGGGAGATCTATGTGGAGGCCCAGAGCCACGCCGTCGGCTACTATGCCCGGGAGGGCTTTGTCCTTTGCTCGGAAGAGTTTCTGGACGACGGCATCCCCCACAGGCAGATGCGACTGAAGCTGGAATAAGGCGCGGTTTTTTTCTGCTGAATGAATTCTAGAAGTTGACATTTTCCGCGCCCCGCACTACAATATTCTAAAGTTTTCAGGCGCGTAAAAGCGCGCTGTGATCCCCGCAAAACAGAGAAATCAAGGAGGAAGCTATGGCAAGCAAAAAAGTCTTCAAGTCCATGGACGGTAACGAGGCCGCGTCGTACATCTCTTACGCCTTTACCGAAGTGGCAACCATCTACCCCATCACCCCGTCCAGCCCCATGGCCATGCACGTGGACGAATGGTCCGCCCACGGAATGAAGAATATCTTCGGCAGCCGGGTCAAGCTGATGGAGATGCAGGCCGAGGCCGGCGCCGCCGGCGCTGTCCAGGGCGCGCTGGAAGCGGGCTCGCTGGCCACCACCTATACCTCATCCCAGGGCCTGATGCTGATGATCCCGCCCATGTTCCGGATCGCCGGCCTGCATATGCCCGCGGTCATGCACGTGGCGGCCCGCACTGTCGGCACCCACGCGGTGTCCATTTTCGGCGATCATCAGGACGTGATGGCATGTCGCCAGACCGGCTGGGCGCAGCTGGCGTCCTCCAGCGTTCAGGAGTGCATGGACATGGGCGCTGTGGCCCATCTGTCCGCCATCAAGGGCCACGTCCCCGTGCAGCATTTCTTTGACGGCTTCCGCACCAGCCATGAGATCCAGAAGATCGAAGTGCTAGACTTTGACGACATGAGCAAGCTGGTGGATTGGAACGAGCTGAAAAAGTTCCGCGACCGGGCCCTGAACCCGGAGCATCCTTCCATCCGTCACACCGGCGAGAATGACGACATTTTCTTCCAGCACAAGGAAGCCGTCAACCCCGTGTACGACGCCTTCCCCGCCGTGGTGGAGGAGTACATGGAAAAGATCTCCGCCCTCACCGGCAGAGAGTATAAGCTGTTCAACTATTTCGGCGCCCCCGACGCCGAGCGGGTCATCGTGGCCATGGGCTCTGTCTGCGACGCCGCCCGGGAAGTGGTGGATTACCTGTGCGCCCAGGGCGAAAAGGTGGGCCTGATCCAGGTGCATCTGTTCCGCCCCTTCTCCCTCAAGCACTTTATCGACGCCATCCCCGCCAGCTGCAAGGTCATTTCCGCGCTGGACCGCACCAAGGAGCCGGGCGCGCTGGGCGAGCCGCTGTATGAGGATGTGGGCTCCGCGCTGATCGAGAGCGGACGGGCCATCCGCCTGCTGGGCGGCCGCTACGGTCTGTCCTCCAAGGACACCACCCCCGCCCAGATCAAGGCCGTTTTCGACAACATGAAGGGTGAGATGAAGAACCACTTCACCGTGGGCATCAACGACGATGTGACCTTCCATTCCCTGCCCGTGGGCGAGAATATCGTCACCGCCGGCAAGAGCATCATCTCCTGCAAGTTCTGGGGTCTGGGCTCCGACGGCACCGTGGGTGCCAACAAAAACTCCTGCAAGATCATCGGCGATAACACCGACCAATATGTGCAGGCCTACTTCCAGTATGACGCCAAAAAATCCGGCGGCCTGACCCGCAGCCATCTGCGCTTCGGCCATGAACCGATCCACAGCACCTACTATGTCACCATGGCCGACTTCGTAGCCTGCCACAAGCAGAGCTACATGCACACTTACGACATCGTCAGCGAGATCAAGCCCGGCGGCACCTTCCTGCTGAACACCCGCTGGAAGGGCGAGACTCTGCTCGCCAACCTGCCCAACCGGGCAAAGCGCCTCCTGGCAGAGCGGAAGATCAACTTCTACACCATCGACGCCACCGACATCGCCGCCGAGATCGGTCTGGGCAACCGCACCAGCACCATCCTCCAGGCCGCCTTCTTCAAGCTGGCCAACGTCCTGCCCATCGAGGAGGCCGTGGAGCACATGAAGGCCGCCGCGGTCAAGACCTTCTCCCGCAAGGGTGAAAACATCGTCAACATGAACCTGGCCGCCATCGACCGGGGCCTGACCGACACGGTCAAGATCAATGTGCCCGCCGAGTGGGCCGAGCTGCCCGACGATGTGGAAACGGTGGACGAGAGCCTCCCCGAATTCGTGCGCAAGGTCCTGATCCCCATGAACCGGGCCGACGGCGACAACATCCCCGTCAGCACCTTCACCCAGTATGCCGACGGCATCATGCCCATCGGCATGGCCAAGTATGAAAAGCGCGGCGTGGCCGACAATGTTCCCGTCTGGGACGCGGACAAGTGCATCGGCTGCAACCGCTGCTCTCTGGTCTGCCCCCACGGCGCCATCCGCCCCTTCCTCTTTACCAAGGAGGAGGCCGAGGCCGCGCCGGAGGGCTGTGTCACCAAGAAGGCCCTGGGCAAGGGCTTTGAGAATTACACCTACCGCATCCAGGTGGACGTGCTGGACTGCCAGGGCTGCGGCAGCTGCGCCAATGTGTGCCCCTCCAAGGAGAAGGCCCTCAAGATGGTGCCGCTGGATGAGCAGCTCCAGGAGCAGAAGAACTGGGATTACTGCCTGACCCTCTCGGAGAAGAAGAATCCCATGAGCAAGTTCTCCGCCAAGGGCAGCCAGTACGAGAAGCCGCTGTACGAGTTCTCCGGCGCCTGCCCCGGCTGCGGCGAGACGCCGTACATCAAGCTGCTGACCCAGCTCTTCGGCGACCGCATGTATGTGGCCAACGCCACCGGCTGCTCTCAGGCCTACGGCTTCTTCACCCCCACCTACCCGCAGACCACCAACTCCAGAGGTCACGGCCCCGCCTTCTCCAACTCCCTGTTTGAGAACAACGCCGAGTTTGCTCTGGGCATGAGCCTGTCCGCCCAGCAGCTGCGGGAGCAGGCCAAGATGCACGCCGAGGCCATCGTGGGCGTGACCGCCGATGAGAAGCTCAAGGCCGCCCTGGAAGCCTGGCTGGCCGAGGGCGACGATGACGACAAGACCGTGGTCCTGTCCGACGCGGTACGCGAGGCGCTCGCGGCGACCGCGGAGAGCAGCGCGGATATCGAGTACCTGCGCCAGCGGGAGGACACCCTGACCAAGAAATCCATCTGGATGTTCGGCGGCGATGGCTGGGCCTACGACATCGGCTACGGCGGTCTGGATCATGTGCTGGCCTCCGGCCGGGATCTGAACGTGCTGGTGGTGGACAATGAGCTCTACGCCAACACCGGCGGCCAGGCCTCCAAGGCTACGCCCATCGGCGCCAGTGTGCAGTTTGCCGCCGCGGGCAAGACCACGCCCAAAAAGGATCTGGGCCTGATCCTGTCCACCTACGGCTACATCTATGTGGCACAGGTCTGCATGGGCGCCAATCCCGAGCACGTGATCAAGTGCCTGAAGGAAGCCGCCGCCCACAAGGGCCCCTCCATCGTCATCGCCTACGCGCCCTGCATCAACCACGGTCTCAGCAAAGGCATGGCCAAGGTCATGGATGAGGGCAAGGAAGCGGTGGAATGCGGCTTCTGGCCCCTGTTCCGCTACAATCCCGACGTGGAAGCCGAGGGCAAGAATCCCTTCTCCCTGGATTCCGCCGCGCCCAACGGCAAGCTGCGGGACTACATGATGGGCGAGACCCGTTTCGCCTCCCTGACCCGCACCTTCCCGGAGATCGCCGAGCGGCTCTTCGCCGAGGCAGAGGAATTCACCAACAAGCGCTACGACAAGTACCGCAAGCTGGCCGGCAAGTAAACAGCACAACCCGATCCAGCCCTGTGTCATGTGAGGCACAGGGCTGGGTTTCATATGGAAAAGCTATGGCGGCCATAAGGAAAAATGTACAAAGCGCGACTTGACTTTTTGGGCAGTTCCACCTAAAATAGGCCCATCGAACAAAGGCGTTCCGAGCGATGCTCGGAGCGCCTTTTCTTTGTTTCAGGAGGAAATCACCATGGAATACGAAGTCACGACTGTAAGCTGGGTCCTGCTCTGCGCCGCTCTGGTCTTCTTCATGCAGGCGGGCTTTTCCCTCTGCGAGGCCGGCCTGACCCGGGCCAAGAACACCGGCAACATCCTGATGAAAAACCTGATGGACTTCTGCATCGGCACCCCCTGCTTCTGGCTGGTGGGCTTCGGGCTGATGTTCGGCGGCACCGGCGCCTTCCTGGGCGGCCTGGACCCCATGATCCGCCACAGCTACACCGCCGCCAACAGCGTGGTGCCCCAGACCATGCCCCTGTGGTGCTATGTGATCTTCCAGACGGTGTTCTGCGCCACCTCCGCCACCATCGTCTCCGGCTCCATGGCCGAGCGCACCAACTTCAAGGCCTACTGCGTGTATTCCGCGGTCATCTCCCTGCTGGTCTATCCCATCAGCGGGCACTGGATCTGGGGCGGCGGCTGGCTGTATCAGCTGGGCTTTCACGACTTTGCGGGCAGCACCTGCGTGCATATGGTGGGCGGCGCCATCGCCTGTCTGGGCGCCTGGATGCTGGGGCCCCGCATCGGCAAATATGACAGCAGCGGCAAGGCAAGAGCCATCCCCGGCCACAACCTGACCGCCTGCGCCCTGGGCGTGTTCATCCTCTGGTTCTGCTGGTTCGGCTTCAACGGCGGCTCCACCGTGGCCATGGCTGACAGCGCCGCCGCGGAGAATGCGAGTCTCGCCTTCATGACCACCAACCTGGCCGCCGCGGTCTCCACCCTGACCGCCATGATCTTTACCTGGCTGCGCTACGGCAAGCCCGACGTGTCCATGACCATGAACGCGGCTTTGGCGGGACTGGTGGCCATCACAGCCCCCTGCGACTGCGTCTCCCCCTTCGGTGCCTTCTGGATCGGTCTGATCGCGGGCTTCCTGGTGGTGCTTAGCGTGGAATTCTTCGACAACAAAGCCAAGATCGACGACCCGGTGGGCGCCGTCTCGGTGCACATGGTCTGCGGCGTGTGGGGCACCGTCGCGGTGGGGCTCTTCTCCACCGGGGCCGACGGGGTGGGCCTTGGCCTGCTCTACGGCGGCGGGCTGCGGCAGCTGGGCGTCCAGCTGCTGGGCTTTGCCGGCGTGATGGCATACGTGCTGGCCGTCATGTTCGCGGCTTTCAAGCTCATCGACAGGACCATCGGCCTGCGGGTCAGCGCCCAGGTGGAGATCGACGGGCTGGACATCCACGAGCACGGCCTCCCCTCCGCCTACTCCGGCTTTGCCATCAGCGACCCCACAGGCATGACCATGGATGTGAACGAAAACACGGACCTGGGCGAGAGTGACTATGACAAGGCCGGTGCCTCCCTTCACGACGCCGCCGTACCGGTGCAGCAGGAGCCTCCCCTGGCCGCCGGCTTCGACAGCGGCATTCACAAGGTCTGCATCCTCTGCCGCCTGAGCATGTTCGACGCGCTGAAAAAGGCCCTCAACGAACTGGGCGTCACCGGCATGACGGTGACCCAGGTCATGGGCAGCGGCATCCAGCGGGGCTCCTCCGAGCGCTACCGCGGCGCAGCGGTGGATCTGACGCTGATCCCCAAGATCAAGGTGGAGGTGATCGTGGCCAAGATCCCGGTGCAGAAGGTCATCGACACCGCCAAGAAGACCCTGTATACCGGGCACATCGGCGACGGCAAGATCTTTGTCTACAACGTGAGCCGGGTGGTGAAGATCCGCACGGGCGAGGAAAACTACTGGGCCCTGCAGGACGTGGAGTAAAAAGGGATAAACAAAAAGCGAGCGGTCCGTTTGGACCGCTCGTCTCGTCATGTTAAAACCTAATCGTCCGCGAAAGCCGGACGGCGTTTCTTTTTGGCCTTGCAGGTACGGTACAGGGTGCACACCACCCAGACCATCACCAGCAGTGAGATGCTCTGGATGATATAGCAGCGGGCATACAGGCCCGTGCGCTGGACCTTGTATTCGCCGAAGTAGCCCGCCCCGATGAGAGAGCCCAGGTACATCAGCAGCAGCACCACATGATACCACTTCCAGCCCCTGGCCTTTACCGAGATCTTCAGGTAGTGGATCAGCACGCAGAGGATGGTCACCGCCGCGAAGACCTGGGCCACGCTGATGAAGGAGGCGTAGGGATTGAGGCGTTTGATGAAGGTGAAGTGATACAGGTGGGAGTCGTAACGGGTGGAATCCATGATGATCTCCACCGCGCCGTAGTACAGCAGAAAGTGCCGGGCCACATTGCCGCCCTTGTTGCCGCCCCGCAGCCGGTCGTCCCGATGGTCGCAGTAGAACACCAGCAGCAGGATGGCCACCAGCAGCATCAGCAGGGCCTGCACACAGAAGGTGGCAAAGCGGTAGTTGGTGTTGCCGGCGGAATCGGTAAACGCTATCGCTGTGGGCAGACGCTGAAACACCTTGTCGGTGATGATGATATGGCTGCGCACGGAGTTGTTGAACAGGGCGCTCAGGCGGATGATGCCGATGCACAGCGCCATGCCCGGGGAAGCCGCGTCCAGCAGCCGTCCGGCGCTGTCGGTGAGATTCAGCATCCGGGCCACCAGCGCCCCCAGCCAGGTGCCCAGGATCACGCCCGGCAGGCAGAAGCTGCCGGTGGAATAATCCAGCAGCGCCTGGCGGATGGATTCGTACTGCTCGATGTGGCAATACCAGTAAATGATCCGGGCAAAGATCACGGAGAAGAACAGCGCGAAGGGGAACATGACCCACACCGCCGCATTGTTCCGGCCGCTCATGGGATACAGAGCCAGGGTCATGGTCAGGGCCACAGCGATGCCGATGGCGATGATGATGCCGCTCCAGTAGATGGTGAGGTCGCCGGTATAGATGGCAATGGGATTCATGACGTCACCTCCGATTCCGGAATGGCCGTGGCAAAGTAGATGATATCCGTGACCTTGCGCTCCGCGCCGAAGTCGATGTAGTTGTAGGGCTCGCCCTGGAAGACGATCTCGCTGGTCTGGCCGCCGTCCAGGCAGTAGGCGCTGCGCAGGCCCTTGTTGTACATCTGTCTGCCGAACTCATTCACCGTCCAGCGGGCCGCCCGCTCGGGGGAGTGGTTCAGGGACATATAGTAATAGTGCAGATCGTCATAGATGCCGATGCCGGCCCGGGAGTAGCCCTTGTCGATCTCGCCCGCCGGGTACCAGTCGCAGACCTGCAGCTCGCCGTTCTCGATCAGGACAGGCCCGAAGGAGATCGAGAAGAGCACATTGTTGTCCTTGATGTACTGCTCCATTTCCTCCCAACTGTATTCATCCAGCCGGTGCACATACAAGAACTCACCCTCTGCCGTGACAAAACAGGTGTCCACACAGTTGTACTTCTTGTACATGCCGGTGTATACGCTGTTATCCATCCGGTACAGGTTCCGGTTGTAGGCCATGATGCCGAAATCGCGGAAGCCGTAGTAGTCCGCGTTCATGGCCACCACGGCGTTGACGCTGTTGGAAAGCTCCGTGGCAAACAGCTGCATGGCGGAGCCGAAGGTGTCATCGGTGATCTTGCGTCTGAACTGGGAGGCGTCGGCGATCTTCACCTCACAGCAGCTGCAGGTATAACCGTCAATCAGCTCCTTCCAGCAGATGACCAGGATGGTGTCGTCACAGTAATACTGGATGGTGGAATCGTAATAGAAGCTGACGTTGGGATCGAAGATCACATCCTGTCCGTCCAGCAGACCGGAATCCCTGGCCTTCTGGATCACGTCCAGCACTTCCTCCGCCCGATCGATGCTCAGTGTGCCGTAGCAGGCGGGATTGGGCTTGGGCGCCACCAGATCTTCCTCCGGGATGGTGTACTGCTTGCGGATATAAACGATCTCTCCCAGGGCGGAGGCCTTGGAGTTGTACACGCTGGTGTTCAGCCGGGAGACGATGTTGGCGGTGGCGGTGCCCCGGCTGACCTCCACGGTGGTGGTCTCCGGGTGGATGTTCTGCACGCACCAGGCCAGGCACACCAGGGAAACGGCCGCGAAGATCAGGCTCAGCAGGCCCAGGCCGATGCGCTTGCCCACGCTTTCCTTTCTGGGCTTTTCGGCGGAGACCTTCCCCGCCGGCGTAGGCTTGACCGGCACGGCGTCTTCCTCCGCGTCCGGGTCTTCGTGTCTCTTTTTCCTTTTCTTTTTCTTTTCGGGCTTTTCCTCGGGGAGCTTTTCCGGCTCCGGCTCCTTTGCCGGCGCCGCATGCTTCGGCGCATGTACGATCTCAACGACCGGCGGCTCCTCAGCCGGAGGGACCTGGTCCTCCTGGATCACCGGCGGCTCCTCATGTGCCGGTTCCTCGTAGACCGGCTGCTGCGGAGTGGGCTCCGCCTGCGGGGGCACTGCGGTCTCCGCCGCGGGCACCGGCGTCCGGCGGCGGCGCTTGCGGGGTTCGGGGATGGTGTAGTCGTTGAACTCCGCGATGATGTCTTCCAACTCGAAATCGAATTCCTTATCGCTCAAAGCCGTTCACCTCCCCCCTCAGCTTTCGCCGCCCATAAGGGCGTTGAACAAGGACGGATTGGTCTTCATCAGCCACTGGCCGTCCATATAGGAAAGCTCCACGTCAAATTCCACGGTGCTGTAGTAAAAGCCGGGGTTTTCCAGCACCTGCTGCAGGGCCAGGAGATACACCTCATCCGTCAGCTCCGGCAGATACTGGCCGTTGGCGTCATAGACCTCGTTGCGGGGCTTCTCCGCCACCAGCAGCGCCAGCACGGTGTTCACCCGCTTGCTGATCTCCGACTCCACCCGTTTGACGTTCAGATAGGTAAAGCTGACCCGCTGCACCGCTTCCATCTGGTTTTCCTCGCAGCGGCCCACCAGCTCATAGGAATAGCTGTCCTTCAGCGCCTGATAGACCAGCTTGGCCTCCTCGCTCTCCGGCTCGTTTTCCAGCCCCAGGGTGGTGTAGTCGCTCAGGCAGTCATAGGCCTGCTGATACTTCCCGTCCAGCAGAGCATCAAAGAAATTGGACACCGTGTACTGGGGATTGCCCGAAGGCTTGATGTACAGCGAGCCCCGCCAGGCTGCGAAAATGCACAGCAGCACGACCGCCGCGATCAGCAGGACCGTGATGGCGATCCAAAATTTCTTGACTCTTCCTTCCATATGGATGTCCCCTTCAAAATGATCATACTATTACTTTACATAATATCAGGTTTCAAGCCTTGAATCAAGATGTACTTGCCTGGAAAACGCTTAATTCTTATAAAGAAACCGCAGGGCGGCCGGCGGGCCTCCCTGCGATCACGCACGTTTTCTATCGCGGGCGGCTGACACTGTCCGCCAGGGCCAGGATCTCCTGCCTGCTCATAGGCCGGGGTACAGCCTCCGGCTGCGCTTCCTCCGCCTCCTCCGCCGCGGCCGCCGCCAGCTCCCGCCGACGCCGGATCTCCCGTCGGGCAAAGAGTCCTGTCACGGTGCCAAGCACCAGCAGCACGCCCACGGCCCGCACGACGTTCTCGATCCGGGTATACTCCGTCCAGAACAGCGGCACCGCGATGTCCGCCGCTCCCAACAGCACCGAGCCGATGATCAGGCCCAGCACGCTGCGCTTATTGAGGATCTTCTTCACCGGCAGATCCGGGAACAGCGTCTTGCCCGCCAGCAGGAAAGCGCCCAGCAGCGCCCCGATCAGCAGCAGCCAGGCCAGGGCCTTGCCCAGCACCGGGGACAGCACCGCGCCCCACAGGGCAGAAAGCCCCGTCAGCAGCAGCCAGCCCAGAACCCAGAGAGGCAGCACCACCAACAGCCGCACCGCATAGGGCAGCTGAAGGATCCGCTGCCGGAGCGCGGCGCGCCGCCCGCTCTGTTCTTCCTCTTCCTCAAGCTCGCTGCCCTTGTCGCCGCTGTCTTCATCCCCACCGTCACCGCTGTCCGGATCGTCGTCGTCGGTATAGACCGCCTGGGGCAGGATATCCTGCGCCTCCAGCAGATCCGCGGGCGACTGAAAGATCCCGCCCGCCACCATGCTGGCGGAGGTGACCACAGCCACCGCGGCCGCGGCGGCCCGTTTCTTTTTCCCTCGGTCCTTTTCCGCCGTTTCCGGGATTTTTGCGTCCAAATTCTTTTTCATGGCCTCGTCTCCAAACGCTGATCGCGTTCACAGGATTCCTTAACTTTCCGCTGCCAGTATACACGGTTTTTCCCGCAGCGCCAAGCAATAGACGCCGCAGCGGGCGCAGATGTTCCAAAAACTGTATTTGCGCATTGACATTGCTTTTTCGGCGGGTGTATCATAAATGCAGTATTTTACATGGCAGGTGAAAACCATGGATAAATATAAGTTGAAAGAATACATCGACGCCAATCCCGACGCCAAGCTCCGTGATCTTGTTATGAAGCTGCTGTACGATGAGATCGTGGGGCTGCGCATCACGCCGGGCTCCAGGCTGAACATCAACCAGATTGCCTCCTCCCTGGGCATCTCCCGTACCCCTGTGGCAGAGGCCATCAGCAGCCTCAGCGAGATCGGTTTTGTGGTGTCCAAGCCCGGCCAGGCCGGCAACTACGCCCTGGAGCTGAGCCTGCCGGATATGATCCATCTCTACCGGGTGCGGGACGCCATCGAGTGTGAGGCCGCGGCCCTGTGCGCCTACAACGCGGATGACGGCGTGGTCCGGCAGCTGACCCTGCTGGCCGATGCCTTCCGGGACAGTGTGGAGCAGCGGGACATCCGCGGCATGAAGGATACCGATATGCCCTTCCACCGCCTGATCATCGACTCCTGCGGCAACCCCTACATCGTCCAGAGCTATGAGCAGATCCTGCCCAAGCTCATCATGTACCAGGCCTCCATGCTGGAGTTCGTAGTCCGGCAGGGCAACGAGCACAATCCCTGGCTGTCCAGCGTGAAGTTCAACCACATCTCCGTGGTCTCCGCCATCCGTATGCGCATGCCGGAGCTGGCCCGCCAGTGCATGCAGGAGCATATCGGCACCAGCCTGAATTTCACCAGTCTGTCCGGTGACGTCGAGGATCCCTTCTCCGCGCTCCAGCGCCGGGCGCGGTAATACCGACAAGAACCGAGACCCCGGTCAAAGCGATCGCTTTGACCGGGGTCTTTTCGTATTTCCCGTAATGCTCAGTCCACGCGCTCGCTGCCCCAGAAGAACAGGGCCACGGTGCCCGGCCCGGTGTGGGAGCCGATCAGATTGCCGACGTTATTGATCAGCACTTTACCGTTGAGTTTGGGGAAGCGCGCTTCCACCAGATCGGCCACGGCGCGGGCGTCGTCATAGCAGGCGGACATGCTGATGTAGCACTTGCCGGAATAATCCAGCCCGTCCTGGGCAAACTCCTCCATCTTCTTGACGATCTCCTTGATGACCCTCTTCTTGGTGCGGATCTTGAAGCGGGGGATCAGCCGGCCCAGGTTGTCCATATTCATCAGCGGGCAGATCTCCAGGATGCCGCCGAAGACGCCGGCCGTTTTGGAGATACGGCCGCCCCTGACGAAGAAGGTCAGGTCTGAGGAGAAGAACCAGTGGTGCAGCTTCAGCTTGTTGTCCTCGATCCACCGGACCAGTTCTTCCGCGCTCATTCCCTCATCCCGCTTGGTGGCCGCGGTGTCCATGATCAGACCGTAGCCGGAGGAGGCGCCCAGGGAGTCGATAATGTAGATGTTCCGCTCGGGATAACGCTCTTTCAAAATCAGCGCCGCGTTGCGGGCGGAGTTGATGGTACCGGACAGACCGGAAGACAGGCACACATGGACGATGTCCTTTCCATCCTCCAGAAAGGGAGTGAAGTTGTCCACATACTCTGACACATTCACCTGGGCGGTGCGGGTGTCGGCCCCGGCGGCCATGCGGGCATAGAACTCGTCGAACGGGATCGTCTGGCCCAGGTCATCCGGGTACTCCACCCCGTCCAAGGCGTAGTGGAAGCAGATGTAATTGATGTTGCGGCTTTCAAAATGCTCCTTGCTCAGGTCGGCGGGGGAGCAGCAGCTGAGAATGTAGCTCATGGCGGTGTTCCTTTCCTGATCGTTTTATGCTTTCAGCATACACCCGCTTCCCGCGCATCACAAGCTACGCTTGTGCCCGGCGCTCTACACATAAAACAGGATGGGCTTTCACGCTCTACCCATCCTGTTTTCGGACTCTACGAATCGTAGAATCATCTTATTCCGCCTTTGGTTCGGCTTTCTTTTTGGGTTTGTGCGGCCGCCGCTGTACGTTGCAGCTGAGAAACACGATGACCTCCGCAAAGGCGGCGACCAAAAACAGCTGCCAGGGCCAGCCCGGGAGCAGCAGGAACATCGCCACGAAGACCGACAGCACAAAGGCCGCGATCACGAATTGCAGATGGCGGCGTTTGTTGAAGGAGCAAATCAGGATCAGGTAGACCAGGACGGATACCGGCAGGGCCACCACAAAGATCTCCCATCGGATCATGTCCACCAGCCACAGCGCCACGAAGGCGGTCAGCGCCAGGGTCCACACCCCCAGCACCGCGATGGCGATGATCATGTTGGTGCTGTAGCTGTGCTCCTGCTCGGCCTCCTCGTCCCCAATCGGCTGCCAGCTGTCGTGGGAGGAGAGGATATTGTCCACCGTGACGTCGAAGATCTCCCCCAGCTGGGTCAGCACATAAGCGTCGGGAATGGCCTCGCCCCGCTCCCACTTGGAGATGGTCTTGTCCGAATAATTCAGTTTTGCGCCCAGCTCCGCCTGGGTAAGCCCCGCGCCGGTACGCAGCTTGATCAGGTTGCTGGCCACCACAAGCTTCAGTTCCGATAATTGCATCATACTCTATCCAAACATATGGTCATATGGATTCGTTCACATCAACGTAGGTGTTTTATTTTACCATACCCGCATTTCTTTTTCAAGCGCTTTCCTGTCGGCCCTCCCGCAGAGGGGGAAGACTTGCCAAGCGGGCCTTTCCATAGTACAATCGGCTTATTACCATCTGTATAAAGCCAGTCGGAAACACGGATGCCGGAGTGAAAAACCATGTCGGAAGAACGTTCCTATATCGCCTTTATCAGTTACCGCCACAAGCCCCTGGACGCGAAGGCCGCCAGGATGATCGAGAAGCGCATCGAGTCCTATCGGATCCCGAAAGAGCTTCGAAAAACGCCGGACAGCGACAGACTGGGCTACGTTTTTCGGGATGAGGATGAGCTGCCGCTGTCCTCCTCTCTGTCAGACAGCATCCTGGAGGCGCTGGACCGGAGCCGGTTTCTCATCGTGATCTGCACGCCGGACCTGCCCCAGTCCAAGTGGTGTGAGCAGGAGATCCGCTATTTCCTGCAGACTCACGACCGGGACCATCTGCTGGCCGTGCTCGCGGACGGCTCCGGGGAAATCTCCTTTTCCCCGCTGATGCTGCACGAATACGACGAAAACGGCAAGGCGATCTCCGATATGGAGCCCCTGGCCGCCAACATCGTCGGGAAGAACCACCGCATCAGCCTCAAAAAATACCGCAAGGAGAGCCTGCGCCTGCTGGCATGCCTGCTGGGCTGCTCCTTTGACACCCTGTACCAGCGGGAAAAGCGGGCAAGGACCGTGCGTATGATGGGCGCCGGGCTCCTGGTCTTTGCCGTCCTCGCCGCCTTTGGCGCCTATGCGGCCGTAAAGGCCAATCAGATCGCCCAACATCAAAAGCAGATCGCGGAGCAGGCGCAGATCATCGTCCGGGAGCAGAATGAAAAGATCTCCAGTCAGGCCCGGCTTCTGGCAGAGCAGGCACAGGAAGCCTATGACCAGAGGGATACTTCAAAGGCTGTCGATCTGGCGCTGCTCTCTCTGGAGCTCTCGGATGAGGACCCGGCGCAGCACGCCGCTTTAAAGCGGATGCTGCTCTCCTGTCTGAATCTCTACATCCGTCCGGAGGAGGCCTCCATGATCGCCGTCCCCACAGGCACCGCCGACGACGGCAGCGGGGCGGAGATCCGGACTTTCTTTTTGAACAGCGACGGCAGCCGGCTTTTTGTACTCTCGGACAAGAAGCTGACCGTTTGGGACACGGCGGACTGTTCCCTGCTTTCCTCCTATGAAAGCGGCGACGCGATCCGCTCCGTGGATACTTACGACGCCGAACACCGCCTGTCGGAGGAACGGGGCCGCCTCATTTTGTGGACAGACACGGCGATCCTGTGCTTCGCGTATCCCTCAGGGGAGCCCCTTTGGGAAACGGCCTTTGACCCCGGCTCCCGCGCCTCGGGAACCGTCTTGCTGTCCCCGGACCGTGAGCGGCTCTACAGCGTCTGCAGCGTTTCGTCCACAGCCGTCAGGATCGACGAGCTGGACTTCTCTGACGGCAGCGTACTGCGCACCCATACTTTCCCCTCTGATACGTTCCGAAACTTCCGAAGGGCCCGCGCTGTCTCCGCGGACGGGGACCTGCTTGCCTTCACCGGAAGCAACGGAAGCATGATGCGGACGCTGACCGTGTTCGGCCTGAGAGAGAACAGCGTATCGGAGCTGGTCCTGGGACCGGTGGATCCCTGGACCGCCACCACAACAGAGTGCCTCTGTTTCGGCGCGGATTCCCGGATCCTTGTCTTTGACTATGACGGATCTGTCAACATTCGCAGGTCCTTGACGCCTGAGTATTATCTGGACATGGTCGGGCAGAAGCGCTTCCGGGTCTGGTGCTGCGATCCCGCGAACGGGGACTGCGTGTGGTCCTACGATTCCGGAAATGCAGCGGCGCCGACCGACGCCCTTTCCGTTTCGTCCGGCGAAGACGCCGTCACGGGAGGGCTCTCCGATCTGCGGAGCCTGAAAGTGCCGCTCACCCTGCAAACCGAGATCTCCGGCGTGGAGTGCGTGGCTGCGGCCGTGGGCAACAGCCTCTGGATCCTGGAGGAGGAAAGCGGCGTCTGCAGGATGGAGATGCTCTTCGACGCCGCCATCGCGGTCCTGGAACAGCGTGAGCAGGCTCTGGATCTGATCCTGGAAAACGGCTACAGGGTGATGATCCCGAAGGAGTTTGACACCCCGGATATCATCACCGTGAAGAACTTCCCCCCGGATATCATACAGGCAGACCACAACGGAAACAGCTTTTATATCCAGACCGAGGAGAACCGGATCGTCCAGTACACCACGGGAAAATACGATGCGAGCTATGCGGAAACAGAGATCACCGGTCAGAGCGTCCGGGAATACATAGACAGTCTCCCCGCCGATGACCGGATCCTGGAGGCCGGCGGGGTCCGGCTGGTATACAGCGACGACAGGACCGCCTTTCTGATCCAGTCTGATCCTGTGGCCCGGGTGACGGTGGGCGAAGAGATCCAGGCCATGAGCTTCACCCCCGACGGGAATCGGATCCTCGTGGGGCTGCAAAAGCGTGTCCTGCTCTATGACCTGGAAGGGACGCTCCTGTCTGCCGCGGAGTTGCCGGATACCATCCGCTCTTACAACGATAACGCGTACCTGTACTTCCCCGAGACGGACGTTTGCCTCTATGGCTCCCTGTTCGGCGGCTATCTTCTGGATCTCCTCGAGGACGGCATCGTTTGCAGCCAGTACATCAACATGGCCGTTGCTTACGATCATGCCGCCGAGCGCTTCCTCGTCTGCGACTATTATGCCTATGATGCAGGCGAGACCGGTTTTACCCTTGGCTATCTGAACTATCACAGCATGGAGGAGATTCTGGCCATGGCCGCCGGGATCGGCCTTTGAAAGCGCCGTAAGCCTCCCCGGCGGCACAGTGTTGGGAAGCATAAAGAAACGCCCCGGCGGCCGTCACCCGCCGGGGCGTCCCTTGTGAGAGGGTTTTTATAAACGCATGCGAAGACGCGATTTATACAGATTTACAGCCTACAGGATCACGGACATGATGCATACGATCACACCGAAGCCGATGCAGCAGCCCACCGTCCGGCGCATGATCTTGCCGTCCACACCCTCCAGGCCACCGCACTCCCAGAGATTGGAAGCATCCCCGAAGCGTATTTGCGCTGGGGACTTTTCCCTGTGCGGTTTTCAGAACCCGGTCTGTTTCGATCAGAGGCCCAGCTTCTTATCCGCGATCCGGATGATCAGGTCCACCGTGCCGTCGATGCCGAACATGCTGCTGTCGACGGAGAAGTCATGGCAGTCCTTGCCGCCCCAGACCTTGCCGGTGTAGTACTCAAAATACTCCTTGCGCTCCTTGTCGATCTGATTCATCTTCTTCTCCGCATCCTTGTCGGAGTCCAGGCGGTAATAGTCCTTCACCCGGGGGATCTTGAAGGAATCCGGCGCGTAGACGAACAGGCGCAGCGTGTTGGGATCACTCTCCAGCACGGGGTTTGCGCCGCGTCCGATAATGACGAAAGATTCCTGCGCCGCCAGGCGCTGAATAATGGCCCGTTCATACAGGTACATCCGATCGGAGTCGCTGAGCCGATTCATCAGATCCTTGGTCTTCTCCTGGAAGCCGCCTTTGCGAGTGGGCAGCCACCCGGAAACGGACTCTTCCAGCTTGGCCAACTCCCCGGGATCCTTGCCGGTCTCCTCGGCCAGCAGGTCCAGGATGTTCTTGTCATAGAGCTTGATGCCGTAATGCTCCGCCAGCTTCTCACCGATCTCGTGGCCGCCGCTGCCACACTCTCTGCCGATGGAGATAACAAAACGTTTGTCTGCCATTGTGATACCCGTCCTTTCTTGGTCTTCTAATTGGTTTACCAATTTTCATTTCAAAAAATTCGGCCAATCCATTTCTTTCTTAAAGTGGTTGACCAATTTACGGTTTCAGTATACGCTTTTGTTTTTCATTTGTCAATAGCCTGCGGCAACTTTTTTTGCGCATTAAAAAAGGCCTCACGAACGTGAGACCTTTTGCTTTACAAAACGTATGCTGTTTCTTCCAGCCTCTCAGGTGTCGAAGTTCCGGGTGATGAACACAAAGTGCCGGTCCAGGGCTTCCTTCCCCTTTTCCAGATCCCCGTCCAGCACTGCGGCCACCAGCTGCCGGTGGGCCGCCTGGAAGGCCTCAAACTCCTCCGGGCCTTCGCTTCGGATCTCCTTGCGAATCTGTCCGATGAAGCGATTGATGATCCGGTTGAGGGCCACATAGTTGGCGACGACCAGCCGGTTGCCGGACATCTCCACCAGGGTCTGGTGCAGGAGCCGGTCGCTCTCGGCCTGCTGCTCATCTGTCTCCCCGTAGAGCATACCCTCCAGATGCTGCCGCAGCTCCTTCTTTTTCTTCTCGTCGCTGCTGCGCACCGCCAGGGCCAGAGCCTGCCGCTCCACCGCGTAACGAAACTCCCGGATCTGCTCATAGCTCAAAGTGTCCAGGGCGTACATCATGGTCAGCACCTGCTCCAGCGTCCGGTCGAAATGCCGGGCGATATAATTGCCGCTGCCCTGACGGCTCTCCACGATGCCGATGGTCTCCAGCAGGCGGATCCCCTCCCGCACGGCGGAGCGGCTCACCTGCAGGGTCTGGGCCAGGTCCCGCTCGGCGGGCAGCCGGTCGTCCACCTTCAGCTTGCCCGCAAGGATCAGGGTCTCGATATATTCGATCACTTTTTCGGAGGCTTTTTCCGTCCCGATCATGGTCATACACCTCTGTCCTCAGCTTTTTCATTGGGAAAAATACAAATTCAGAACTTAACGAGATACTATCATCCCCGGCCCGGGAAGTCAAGCCGCGCAAAAAAAGAGCCGCCGCAAAACGGAAGGTCTTGCGGCGGCTCCACGGGATCCTGTTCTCTTGTCTTATTTCAGCTTTGCCATGGCCTTGGCCAGGAAGCGGTCGTTATACACGATGCAGCGCTGGTGCCTGCCCTCGCCGATCAACTCGTCCCCGGCATAGGCGCGGACCTGGAAGAAGAGCATGCGCCCCTCCACCTTTTCCAGCTCGCTCTCCGCCCGGACCGTCATGCCGACAGGCGTGGCCGCCAGATGGGCCACGTCCAGATGCAGACCCACGGTGCCCTGTCCCTCATCCAGATAAGGCTGCACCGACTGCAGCGCCGCCTTTTCCATCAAGGCGATCATGGACGGGGTCCCGAACACCTCCAAAGCGCCGCTGCCCACAGCGGCGGCGGTGTTTTCAAATACCACTTCCACACTGGCCTCACCCTTGAGGCCAATTTTCAATTCCGCCATTTACTTGATCGCTCCTTTGAGGACTTCGGCCAGGATCTTGATGCCGGTGACAATCTTGTCGTCCGTGGCGCAGGAATAGTTGAGGCGCATGCCGTTGTTCACGTCGCCCTTGGGATAGAAGCCGGAGCCGGGCACATAGGCCACCTTCTTCTCCATGGCCAGAGGCGCGAGCTCTCTGGTGTTCACATACTCAGGCAGCTCCACCCAGGTGAACAGGCCGCCGTCCGGGTCGGTGAACTTGGCCTCCTTGGGGAAGGTCTCCCGCATGGTGTTGATCATCAGCTCGCAGCGGTGCTTGTACACCGGCAGGATAGTGGCCACATGGGCGTCGATATCGAACATATCCATATACTTGGAGATGGCCATCATGTTCAGCGTGGCGGTCTGCAGCACCGCCGCCTGGGCGATGTGGTTGACCTTCTCGATGATCTTGCCGTCGGCGATGATCCAGCCCACCCGGAAGCCGGGGGTCAGGATCTTGGAGAAGGAGCCGAAGTACACGATCAGGCCCTCGGTGTCCATGCTCTTCAGGCTGGGCAGGAACTCGCCCTTGAAGCGCAGGTCGCCGTAGGGATTGTCCTCGATGGCGGGCACACCGTACTTGTTGATGATCTCCATGAACTTCTCGCGCCGCTCCCTGGGCCAGGTGCGGCCGGAGGGGTTCTGGAAGTCGGGGATGATGTAGATGAGCTTCACGTTGGGAGTGTTGGCCAGGACCTTGTCCAGCTCCTCCATGATCATGCCGTTTTCATCGGTGGGCACGGACACGAAGTTGGGCTGGTACTGCTTGAAGGCGTTGATGGCGCCCAGATACGAGGGACTCTCCAGCACCACCACGTCGCCGGGATTCAGAAACAGCTTGCCCAAAAAGTCCAGGCCCTGCTGGCTGCCGGCGGTGACAAACACATGCTCCGGGTCTGTGTGGATGTTGTTCTTGGCGGCCACCCGCTCGCAGATCTGCTCCCGCAGGCGGAGATACCCGTCGGTGGGACCGTACTGCATGGCGGCCCGGCCCTGCTCGTCCATGACCGCGTCCAGGGCGGCCTTCATGTTCTCCACGGGGAACAGCTCGGGCGCGGGCAGTCCGCCGGCAAAGGAAATGATCTCGGGGCGTGCCGCCACCTTCAGCAGCTCGCGGATATCCGAGGCCTTGATGCCGCTCATTCTGTCGGCAAAATTAACCATGTCGCATTCCTCCTGTTGATTTTATATAGATTTAAATGGATTTATATGCCTCTCAATTGTGTATTATAACGCAAAAACGCGGGCCTGTAAAGCCGAAAAGCACCGGCTCGTCTGTTATTTTCATGTCAAAGCACCGCAGCCCTTGTCCGGACTGCGGTGCTGCCTTTCCCTATTTGCCTCGCCGAAGGAGCTTCCCCAGCAGCGTCGTCCTCTCCCGTTTTTCCTCGGGCGCGGCCAGATCGCCGAAGGCTGCCGGGCCCAGGTATTTGAGCACCGCCACCTGGGGCTCCATGTCCGGCGTCACGCTAAAGGTGTCCGTATCGTAGCGGTGGATGAATTCCGGGGACTCGAAGTAATAGGCGAAGTCCTCCACCGTCTCCAAGCGGTGGCCGCCCATATTGCCGTGGCGGTAGTGCATGGGGATGATGACCTTCGCCATGATCTCGTCGCAGGCCCGTTTGGCCTCCTGGGCAGGCAGGGCCGTGGCGGAGCCTGCGCAGATCATCGCCACGTCCGCATTGCAGAGCCGGGTGATCTGCCCGCCGTCCAGCTGGGTGCCCAGATCGCTCATGTGCACCAGCTTATAGCCGTCGGCCTCCAGGATATGGATGTTGCAGAAGCCCCGCCAGTTGCCCATCTTGAATTCATGGGGCACCTGCAGGGTGCTGATGGCGAAGGGGCAGTCCGATTCCGGCCGTCCGGACAGGAGCACGCCCTCCCGGTAGTTGTGGCCGAAATGCTCATGGCTGACCAGCACCTTGTCCGCCTTGACGCGCAGCTTGGGATAGCCGTTGATATAGTCGCTGTTGTAGGGGTCGATGACGATGGTATAGCCCTGATAGCGGATGGCAAAGCAGGCGTGTCCCAGCCATTTGATCTCCATGCTCATTGTTCAGCCCTCCATGACGTGTAGCGCCCGGATCTCCGGGTTTCCGATGCTGTCCATGATCGCGAAGGCGTGGGGCTCCAGATAGTCCCAGTCCCCGCCGCTGAGGCCCTGAACCTGCAGCTCACGGATAACGGCGGCGCAGATGTCCTCGATGACGCCCGCCTTGGTCTGCTGCCCGGCCGCATCGTTCTCCCCGGTGAGCAGAAAGTCCAGCGCCGGACGCAGCTGACCCAGCAGCGGCAGTGCCTCCAGGCCCCGGAGCATCCATTTATAGTAGGGCATGTGCCGGCGGTTGAGCAGATAGAGCATGCCGCAGGCAGCCCTGACAAACTCCGCCGCCGCCAGCATGGCCGCCCCCTCCTCGCCGTGGCGCAGGCAGCGGCTGTAGTTGTACTGCCCGCTCTGGGCCATCTCCACCGCTCTGGCCGCCAGCTTCTTTTTGCGCACATCCTCCGGCATGCCGTGGAGGATCTGCTCCCGCACCGCGCTGAAGTGGCCAAGCTCATCCCGCCAGACCTCGCCGTTCGTGGCCTCGGCCAGGGCGTGGGAGGGCAGGTACAGCCACTGCTGCCAGCTCTCCGGCGCGCCGGGGCTGCCCGTATAGCGGCGGTAGAAAAAGCCCGTGCGCAGCACGCCCAGGTGCGCTTCGCTCATGCTGCTGCGCTGCGCGGCGCCCGGGTGGGGCAGCGCCCGATAGGCCCGTGCCAGCTCCACGCCGATACGCAGATCGTCCACGTCCTCCAGCCACAGGCAGAAGCCCGGCTCAAAATCATGGTCCCGTGAGACCTCGTCGTCGTAGCCGAAGCACTCCGAGCCCCGACCCGCCAGACCTGCGGCGATCCGGCCTTCATAGTCCGGGAATTTCTCGTGGAGCATGGGTCTGCCATATTCCTCATAAAAGGCGCGGGCCTCTTCAAGTCCTTTCACGGATCTCCTCCAGCCTTTCTTTCAGTTCCTTCACGTACAAAAAATAGCCAAAATAGTCAAAGCAGGGCAGGCACTTGCGGATGGTCAGGGCGTGGTAGCCGTCATGGGCCAGGTCCGCCGCGTTCAGATGGGCCCAGGCCCGCTCCATGCACTGGCCCACCCGCTCATCCAGGGGGTCCTGCTTGTCGTACAGCTCCGCCAGGCTGCACCAGGTCACCGCCATGTCGTTGTCCTGTCCTTTGCCCATACCGAGCACATTCAGGGCCATGCGGTAACAACGCTCCGCCCCGGCGTAGTCGCCCAGATCCGCACAGGCCCCGGCCATGTTGTTATACAGCCCGCCAAAGCGATAGTCGCCGGGATCCAGATTGTCGGCATAGACCCGGCCCACATGTCGGAAGATAGGCAACGCCTCCTCCGCCCGGCCGAAATGCTTGAGCGTGGTGGCGGCGTTGAGCATCACCGTGGCGCCGGAGACGGTGTGCCCCAGGTGATGCAGGCGGATCAGCTCCATGCCCTCGCGCACCGCGGCAAAGCCCTCCTCCCGCTTGTTGCCGAAGCGGTACTGGCCCATCATCTCGTTGAGGATGCTCAGCTCCGCCCGCCAGTCCCCCAGCTGCTGCGCCTCTACCCGGCGCTTTTCCAGAAAGTGCTGGGCCTTGACGGCCCGGCCGGCGTGGATCAGCTGGTCCAGCTGGCGGATCATGGCCGGGACGTTCATCCGCTGCCCCGTGGGCTCCGCGTCCGGCGTGCCGGTATAGGCGCTGGCGTCAAAGGGGCAGATCGGCTCGATGTAGTCCATGAGAATCTCCTTGTAAGATTGCGTCCAATCGGTATATAATAATTAAGATACAATAGTTATTATAAACGAAGTCGGTCGGTATGTAAATAAGCATCAAATCGGAGGATGTGAGGTTTTTATGCGCAACCATCTGCGAAACGAGCGGTCCCCCTACCTGCTGCAGCATGCGGACAATCCGGTGGACTGGTACCCCTGGGGGCCTGAGGCTTTTGCCAAGGCCCAGGCGGAGGACAAGCCCATTTTCCTCAGCATTGGCTATTCCACCTGCCACTGGTGCCATGTGATGGCGGAAGAGTCCTTTGAAAACGAAAAGGTCGCCCAGATCCTGAACCGCCATTTTGTACCCGTCAAGGTGGATCGGGAGGAACGCCCCGACGTGGACGCGGTGTATATGGAGGTCTGTACCGCCCTCAACGGCAGCGGCGGCTGGCCCCTGACCGTGATCATGACGCCCGGTCAGCAGCCCTTCTTTGCGGGGACCTATCTGCCCCGGGAGAGCCGTGGGCAGTATATGGGGCTGATCCCCCTGCTCACCGCCGTGGCGGTCAAGTGGGAGACGGACCGGGAAGGCCTGCTGAAGGCCGGCACGGAGATCACCGAACACGTCCGCGCGGCCCAGCCCCTGGGCAGCGGCGAGCCTGACGCCGACATGCTGCAAAAGGCCGTGCTGCAGCTGGCAGGCTCCTATGACAAGGAGTACGGAGGCTTCGGCACCGCGCCCAAGTTCCCATCGGGACACAACCTGCTGTTCCTGCTGCGCTTCGCCGCCCTGTCGGACACGAAGAAGGTCCGCGCCCTGGTGGAGCATACCCTGCAGCAGATGGTCCGGGGCGGGATCTTCGACCACATCGGCGGCGGTTTTGCCCGCTATTCTACCGACCGGGAATGGCTGGCGCCCCATTTTGAGAAGACCCTGTACGACAACGCCCTGCTGGCCCTATGCTATACCGAGGCCTGGCAGGACGGGCATCTGGCCCTGTACCGGGAGACCGCGGAGGCCACGCTGGACTACTGTCTGCGGGAGCTGCGCTCCGACTGCGGCGGCTTCTGCAGCGGCCAGGACGCGGACAGCGAGGGCGAGGAGGGCAAATATTATCTCTTCACTCCTGCGGAAGTCAAGTCGGTCCTGGGTGAGGACGACGGGCGGCACTTCTGCGAATGCTACGACATCACCGAGGAGGGCAACTTTCAGGGCAGGAACATCCCCAATCTGCTGCTGAACACCCGTTGGAATCTGCTGCCTGAGGGCTACGAGGACTTTCGGGAGCGGCTGCGCCTGTACCGGGCGGAGCGCTGCCCCCTGCGCGCGGACGAAAAACTGCTCACCGGCTGGAACGGGCTGATGCTCATGGCCCTCAGCCGGGCCGCCCGGGTCTTTGACGACCCCCGCTACGCCGCGGCGGCCAGGGAGCTGGCGGTCTTTCTGCTGAATACGGCGGGGGCCGCCCGGCCGGAGGACCTGCGCGCCGTCTGTTATGGACAGGACCCGTCGGAGCTGCCCGCCCAGCTGGACGATTACGCCTTCTGCGCCCTGGGCCTTCTGGAGCTCTACGATCTGGATTACGACAGCTCCCTGCTGCTGCATGCCGAAGCCCTCGCCCGGCAGATCCTGTTGCACTTTGCCGACGGGGACGCGGGTTTCTTCCGCACCGCCGACACCGCCGAAGCGCTGATCAAGCGCCCCAAGGAGGGCTTCGACGGGGCCCTGCCCTCCGGCAACAGCGCCGCCGCCGTCCTCTTCGACCTGCTCAGCCGCCTGTCCGGCCGGGAGTTTTGGCGGGAAGCCGCTGACCGACAGCTGCGCTATCTGTGCCGCCACGCCGAAAAATACCCCGCCGGCTCAGCCTTCGGCTTTATCGCCCTGCTGCACCTGCTCTACCCCACCCGGGAGCTGGTCTGTGTCTGTCGGGAGCTGCCGGCTCTGCTGAGAAGCATCACCGGCAAGTACGCCCCGGAGCTGAGCGTGCTGGTGAAGCGCCCGGGAGATGAGGCGCTGGCCGCCTTCGCCCCCTTTACGCAGCCCTTCGCCATGCAGGGGGAAAAGGCCGCTTTTTACCTCTGCACCGGCGGGGCCTGCAGCCTGCCCTTCACGGAAGAATAATGCCCTGAAGAAAACAAGCGCCTGTACCATTCGCCGGCACAGGCGCTTTCTTTTTTATCATGCTTTACTTGTCCCGGCGCTCCCGGAGCTTTTCGCTGAGACTGGCGGCTGCCTCGCTGCCCTTTTTCAGGGTGTTCTTTACCACGCTCCCGCCGATCTTCAGGCTGCCCTTCAGGGCGGCCTCACCCACGGCCATGGCCTCCTTCAAGCCGCCGGTGACGCCTTCGTTGCCGAAACTGCGCACGCCCTCCGCGGACATGAAAAACAGCGCCAGGGCGCCGGGTCCCACATGGGAGCCGGTGACCGGCTCGTACTCCACGGTCAGGATCTCCCTGGGCGGACGGTTGCGGCGCAGCAGCTCCGCCAGATACGCGGCGTCCTCCCGGCAGCCCGCCTGGGCGATGCCCACGGTCTGATACTGGGGCTGCACCGCCAGCTTGTCATAGAGCTGGGCCAGGGCCTGGATGGACTTCTTCCGGCCGCGCAGCTTGGCGAAAGCCACGATCTTGCCCTCCTCGTTGCCCTTGAGCAGGGGCTTGATCTGCAAGACGGAGCCCACGATGGCGGATAGGTTGGACAGCCGTCCGCCCCGGCGCAGGTGCATCAGGTCGTCCACGGTGAAGACGTTGAACATCCTCTCCGCGTTTTCCTCCAGCTGCCGGACCGCGCTGTGGGTGTCCCAGCCGCTGTCCCGCAGTTGGGCCGCCTGCACGGCGATGATGCCCTCGCCCAGGGACGCGCCCCGGGTGTCGATAATGGCCACCTGCCGGTCCGGGTAGGTCTCGGCCAGCATGTCCGCCGCGATATGGGCGGAGTTGCAGGAGCCGCTGATGCCTGAGGACATGCTCACAAAAATCACGTCCCTGCCCTCTTTCAGATAGGGCTCGAAAAATTCCATGTAGCTGTTGGGGCTGATCTGGGTGGTAGTCACGGCCAGGCCGCCCCGGATCTCCTCGTAAAAGGCGTCGCCGTCAAAGGTGTCGGAATCGGTGCAGGTATAGTCCTTCCCGTTGTGCGTATAGGTAAAGGGGATGACCTTCAGGTCGTACTCCCGCAAAATCCGATTTGGCAGGTTGCCGGATGTGTCGGTCAAAACAACAAAACTCATACCGTAAATGCCTCCTGTTTGCTTTTGATAATACCAGAGACATGATACCCAAAAATGTCTGAAAACGGCAAGCTACTCCACCGCGCTGCCGCTATACCCTCCCGGCGCGGCGGGTAGAATCAAGGAAACCGGACTCTACGAAGCGTAGAGTCCGGTTAAAAAACGCTGTCTCTGCAAGGCTTTCAGGCCATGAGCTTTTCCATCTCGTCCAGCAGCTCGCCAAACAGAGCCAGGGCGGAGTTGACCGGCTCCGGCCCGGACATATCCACGCCCGCGATCTTCAGCAGGGAGATGGGATCGGCGCTGCTGCCGCCGGAGAGAAAGCGCTTATAGTCTGCCACAGCGGACGCGCCCTCGCTGAGGATGCGGTTGGCGATGGCCACCGCGGCGGAAAAGCCGGTAGCGTACTGGAACACATAGTAATCGTAGAAGAAATGGGGGATGCGGGCCCACTCCAGGGCGATCTGCTCATCGGAGATCATGTCCGGCCCGAAATACAGCTCGTTGAGGGCCTTGTACTTCTCGCACAGCGCCTGGGCGGTCAGCGTCTCGCCCGCCTCGGACATGCGCCCCAGCTCCAGCTCGAACTCCGCGAACATGGTCTGCCGATAAACGGTCCCCTTGAACTGATCCAGGAAGTGGTTGATCAGATAGGCACGCTCTTTCCTGTCTTCCGTCCTGCCCAGCAGATAGCGCATCAGCAGCACCTCGTTGCAGGTAGAGGCCACCTCCGCCACAAAGATCACGTAGTCGCTGTCGCAGACCGGCTGATTGCGGCAGCTGTAGTAGCTGTGCAGGGCGTGGCCCATCTCGTGGGCCAGGGTGAACATGCTGTCCAGGGTGTCCTTGTGGTTGAGCAGCACATAGGGATGGGGCCGGGAGTTGCCGGAAGAATAGGCGCCGCCCCGCTTGCCCACGTTTTCATACACGTCGATCCACCGATTGTCAAAGCCCTCGCGCAGCAGGGCCAGATAGTCCTCGCCCATGACGGACAGGGCCTCCAGCACGGTGGCCTTGGCCTCCTCAAAGGAGATCTTCACCGCCGCGTCCGGCACCACAGGCGTGTACACATCGTACATGTGCAACTCCTCCACACCCAGCAGGCGCTTGCGCAGGGCCACATAGCGATACATCTTATCCAGATTGGCATGCACTGCCTGGATCAGATTGGTATAGACCGCCGCCGGTACCTCGGTCCGGTCCAGAGACGCGGCCAGGGTGCTGTCGTATTTGCGGGCCCGGGCGAAAAAGCGCAGCTGCTTGAACTGGGCGTCCAGGGTGGCGGCCACCGTATTCTGGAAAGCGCCCAATTGGGCGTAATAGGTCTCGAAGGCGCTGCGGCGCAGGGCCCGGTCCGGGCTCTCCAGCAGGGGCACGAAGGAGCCTCCCGTCAGCTGATGGGGCTTTCCCTCCCCGTCCACCGCGTCGGGGAATTTCAGATCCGCATCCCGGAAGATCCCGGCGATGCTGTCCGGGCTGTCGGCCATCTCGCCGGCGGCGGCCAGCAGTCTCTCCTCTGCCGGGGACAGGATGTGGGCCGCCCGGCGGCGGATCCGGTACAGGCTGCGCCGGTAGGTCTCCAGCCCCGGCTGGGCGATATAGAACAGATTCAAGGTGTCCTCATTCAGGGCCATGATTTCCGGGGCGGCGAAGGCCGCC
>Ga0310695_10003064_pt1 | contig 33611 bp, 32 predicted proteins | sample RumenRJG_04DNA_FD_203882 | JGI IMG/M metagenome (GOLD analysis project Ga0310695, IMG submission 203882) | Bovine rumen microbial communities from Lethbridge, Alberta, Canada - RJG_04 (v2) (version 2) | ecosystem: Host-associated > Mammals > Digestive system > Stomach > Rumen | place: Canada... | reverse complement strand
CTCAATCTGTCTATTTGCGCTGCCTGAAAAATGAAAAGAGACTGAAGATTTTGCTTCTCCAGTCTCTTTTTGGTTTGTTTTTGAGATCTCTTTAAGTTAATGTCGTCTTAACTTAATGACATTGCTCGAAAATGAGACGGCCCCTGTATATTTATGATAATGCGGCTTTTTATCAATTATTATTGACCGGATGTTATAATGAAATCACTCTTGCAAAGGAATAGGGATAAGTTTATGGCAAAAGAATGGTCTAATGAGAGCGGCGATATTTTCGAGAGATTCGCAGCAGGGATCGATGATGCGATCAGCAAGGGCGGGAATCTGGACGCAGCTGACCGCGATCTGAATTACGGCATCAAGCTTCAGCACGACAGGCTTGAGAAGCATGGCGTGACCATGAAGATGGATATAACGCCGAGAGGCGCATGGACGGAAGGATTTAAGCTGGGGCGCTGCCAGGGCGACGATCATTTCGAGTTCTATAAGGAGTCCCGCACCTGCAAAAAGGATGAGTCCTATTACAAGAACGGCAGGCGCATCTATAGAAATGTGGACAATTACAAGCTTTCCCAGACGGTAACGGATTTTGCGACGGAGGAGAATCCTGCTGACAGACAGTACAAATGTCCTTCGTGCGGAGCTGTATCTACAGTTGCGCAGCTCGTTGCAGGGTGCCCTTACTGCGGAACCAAATTCAAGACATCTGAATTCTATCCGAAGATAACCAACTACTATTTCAATCTGGACATTGGATACAAATCAGGAAGGACTGCAAAGATCTGCAAATGGTCGATCCCGATCACATTTGCAGCCATATTTACTCCGTTTATTTTCTTCGGCGGCTTTAATGCGCTTACATATCAGCACGTTTCCGGCTTCATCGGAATCGTTCTTATAGGATTGATCTTGGCTTTGATCTTCGGCCCCACTATCGGCTACTGCATTGCTTACTGGACAGATAAGATGAAGTATGAGACCAACGATGCCAGAAGCAACAAGATGTCCACGATCTACAAGGGGTCGAGAACGGCCTTCAAAGATTATATGGAGAAGCTCTCTCAGGAGTATTCATATGAATACTTTGCCGATAAGACCGTTGCACTGATAAAGATGCTCATATATTCCGACAAGCCGGAAGAACTGACATTCTATAACGGTCCGGCATTAGATCCGTCACTCCAGAATATCCTGAATGTCACGTCATTAGGTGAAGTAGGTATCACGAGGATGGAAGTCATCGGTGATTACGTTGTCGTTAATGCTAATGTGCATCTTGATGACACTTACATAAACGGAGAACAGATCCGGGTTGTAAATGACATGTTCAGAGTCGTCATGAAGAAGAACATTACAAAGCCGGTTAACCTGGGCTTCAATATCACGAGCCTTCATTGCCCGAGCTGCGCAGGTTCTTACGATGCCACAAGGACAAAGACCTGTCCTCACTGCGGCTCTGCAAACAGGATCGAGGATGTCGACTGGGCCGTGGATTATCTCGGAAGATAAGCATCGTTTTAAGGAGGAGATATTATGGGATTATTCGATAAGTTTAAGAAGAAAGAAGAACCCGAGAACATCGGCCCTATGTTCCTCTACAGCGAAAAGGAGCTGGAGGAAGTAGATGCCTATATCGCGAAGGCTTTCGGAAAGTTCGATAATGTCTTTCATGAGATTGTATCTCCCGACATCCATCTCGATGTCTGCTTTGTTCCGCCCACGGACGATGAGCCTTTCTATAAGCTTGTCACAATGGGTGCGGGCGCTTATGAGATGAAGATCCCGGAGAAGTGGAAGGAGTGGCATATCGAGCGAGCCGAATATGTAATCTATGTTCCAAAAGACTGGAATCTTAGCAGCGACAAGCCTGATGATTACTGGCCTATAAAGGTTCTTAAGGACACTGCGCGCCTGCCTATATGGTGCGATACGTGGCTTTCCTTTGGACATACGCTGCAGGCAGATGAGGCGGGAACCGCATATGCTCCGGGCACGAGGTTCAACAGCGTGATCCTGGATTTCTGCGAGAACCATCAAGGCGAAGTCAGGTTCGAGACATCCACCGGCAAGACGATAACTTTCTATCAGGTTATACCGATGTTCCCTGAAGAACTGAAGTTCAAGATGGACACTGGCGATGCAGGTGCTCTTTTCGACAAGTTCGAAGAGAAGGGAATCGAATACAAAGTCGTGGATAACAACAGAAGAAGCGCAATCGATTAATATTGCAGAATGGCACGAAGTTTTCGAGTCCCGGGACTGTATATTCCCGTTCGTTCCGACAGTTAGGAATTGTTGCTCTAAATGTTGCTCTTTCTGTCCGCCCGGAAGGCAACAAATGAGGCAACATTGGCGATGTTGCTCTAAATGTTGCTCTTTTTGTCCGCTTAGAAGGCAACAAATCCTTAACTAAGGATTGCCCTGGCCCTGAAGCAAAGTAATCCGGGCTGTTCTACCCAAATTGAGACAGCTTTTTAATCCTCAGACAAGACCGATCATTACTTCTTGTTATATGTTTCCGTGATCTCCTTGCATGTGTTGATCACGTCGATGTTAAGGACTCTTAAGCGGTATGAGAGCTGCTTTAAGATAAGTTCGATCTTGACGGGACAGGAGAGGAATATCGGCTCCAAGTATTCGGGAGTGATCGTCTCAACATATGTGTCATCAGATTCGGAGACTGCGGTAGCTTCTCTCTTCTCTGATGCGAGCATGCCGAGTTCACCGAAGAGTGATACGGGCTTGAGCTCTGAGATCTTCTCACCGTCGCTGTTATACATTCCTACTGTGCCGCTCCTGAGGATATACATTGTATTCTCGGATGCGCCCTCTTCGTAGATGATCGAATTTGTATCGTAATTCCGGATGTCGCCGGTGCCCTCATCCGTGATCGCTTCGAAGGCTTCGTTGATCGCTTCTGCGCTCGGAGGGGCAATGTATTCCTTGTTGTTCTCATACATGTCGACATGCTTCTTGATCCTTGAGAACAAAGATTTTTTCTTGGAAGCTTCAGCCTCTTTGACTTCCTTGAGGAGGGCCTTGGCTTCGTTATAGTCATTGGTCATGGCCTGAACTCTTCTGCCCAGGTGCTGCATGAGCTCTAAGATCTGATCGGGATTTTCCTGGAAATATGTGGTGAGCTCATCCTTGGGGATCTCGATGACGCGCACGTTGCCGACTGCAACGATGGTCGCATTTCTGGGGATCGAATCGATTATCGCCATCTCGCCGAAATATTCACCGGTCTCAAGAAGCGCGATGCGGAAAGGCTCCTGGTCCTTCTTGTCCCAGTCTGCGTAGACACTTGCCTTACCTTCAAGCAGGCGGAAGAAGCTGTCGCCGATGTCACCTTCTTTTACTATTACTTCACCCTTGTAGAAAGACTTCTCAACAACACTCATAACAATACTCCTTCCTCGCACTTTGAAATTTTATTCTTACCCAAAAAGAATACTTGCAACATATATATTATATCCGCTGGAAATCAAAAGAACATCACCGTGAATGACCGTTTTTCAGACATTTTTGCCTTTCAATCCCATTGGCTCCCACATATAATGGTTTTATGAACGGCAAGTTGCAGAACAAGACAGCTATAGTGACCGGAGCTAATTCCGGAATGGGCATGGCTACCGTGAGAGCATTAAGCGACATGGGAGCCAAGGTCATCATGCTCTGCAGAAGTGAGAAGCGCGGTACCGAAGCGCTCGAAAAGCTCTTGTCCGAGAAATACCGCGATCTTGAACTTATCCTCTGTGATCTCGGCAAATTCGATTCCATAAGAGCATTCGCGAATACTGTCAGAAGAGGCTACGACCACATAGACATCCTGGTAAATAATGCGGGCTTTATCTCGCTCGACAGACAGGAGACCGGGGAAGGCCTTGAGAGGCAGTTCGGAATAAATCACATCGGACATTTCCTTCTTACGATGAGCCTTTTAGATCTTATGGGAGAGGGAGGAAGGATCGTAAATATCGCATCAGGCGCGCACAAGACCGGCAAGATCCATTTTGACGACATAAATCTTACTAAAGGCTTTAATGTCATTAAGGCATATTCACAGAGCAAGCTCGCAAATGTGCTATTCACGAGAGAACTCGCGCGCCGCGTTAAGGACAGGGGCATAACGGTCAACTGCTGCCATCCGGGTGCTGTTGCGACCAACATCGGAATAGACCGCGATACGGGCTTTGGCAAGACCGTAACAAGACTTCTTAAGCCCTTCTTCCAGACACCTGAACAGGGTGCAAGGACTGCAATATTTCTGGCTTCTGACGATTCCGTATCGGACGTTACAGGAGAGTATTTCTATAAGTGCAGAATAGCGAAGTCTTCCAAGCGTTCGAAGGACATGGAACTTGCAAAGAAGCTTTTTGAATTCAGCGAGGAACTGACAGGGCTTCAAGCGTGAAGTACATACAGAAGATCAAACACAAAGGAGATATACCATGAGCAGAAAGAATTTTGGCGCAAAGCCCGTTATGTATCCGCAGCCGGTGCTCATTATCGCTACATACGATGAGAACGGCGTTCCCAATGCGATGAATGCCGCATGGGGTATTACCACAGACTATCAGGAGATCACGATTAGCTTAGGCGAGCATAAGACCACGGATAATCTTGCAGTGCGGAAGGCCTTCACGGTCAGCATGGCGACGGAAGACCAGGTCATCCCCTGCGACTATGTCGGAATAGAATCAGGAAGAAAAGAACCTGATAAGTTCGCCAAGGCTGGCTTTCATGCGACAAAGAGTGAATTCGTTGACGCGCCTCTTATCGACGAACTTCCGATGGCTTTGGAATGCAGAGTAAAGAGCTTTGAAGACGGCATACTTGTAGGTGAGATAGTAAATGTATCAGCTGATGAGAGCGTTCTTACGGACGGTAAGGTCGATCCGAAGAAATTGAAGCCGATCACTTTCGACCCGATCAACAATACTTATATCGGATTGGGTGAGGTAGTAGGAGAAGCGTTCAAAGACGGCAATAAGATCAGGTGATCAGCCGAAGACTTCGGCAAATCTTTCTGGGTCGGTCTGATAGAGTTCTTCACCAAGCTTGTCGCTTGCTTCGATGAGCATCCTCTCGTATGTGCACTGCAGGGGAGATACCTTGTTCTCGTCACCGGTGTTCATCCTGTTGGCACATCCGCATGAATTCGTGCAGCGCTTTACGAGGTCACATCCGGTGCATGTCTCAGGCGTGGAAGATCTCTTCGCGATCTCAATGACCTTTGCTTCGTTTATCCCCTCGAAAACATTACCCAGCAGATAATCCTCATCGCCGATGAAAGACGTGCAGGGATAGAGGTCACCCTTAGGTGTTACGGGCATCTGCCTGACGCCAAGATGACACCGCTCAGCGGGATTTTTGTCCTTGATGCACTCGCTGATCTTGGAATAGATGGGGCCTATGAAGACCTTATCGCCTCTGATAAACAGTTCTTTGATGTATCCGCAGGTCTTTTCGAGCTGGCCCCTCAATGTATCAAGATCCTCATCGGTCCAGTTGACCTTTCTTCCGTAAGCGATGACGAAGGAGAGGTGCTTAAACCCGAGCTCGTGAAGATACTTAACTGATTCAGCGTAATAGGGAACTGCCTGCGGAGCGATCGTAGCGAGAGCCGACGCTTCTGGCATGTAGCTTAAGAGAAGTCTTGCTTTCTCTTCCACAACGGAAGATGTGGGCTTGCCGCCTGCAAAGATCCTGCAGATGTCCTGGGCTTTGCCGTCAAATGAGAGGCCTATGCCCATCTTCGCTCTTACGGCGCGCTTTAAGAATTCCTCATCAAGCAGCGATCCGTTCGTGGTCATCTTGCAGTCGAATCTGATGCCGGTCTTCCCGGACTTCTCTTCGCAATAATCCAATGCCTTGTAGATAAGGTCCTTTTTGAGCAAAGGTTCGCCGCCGAAGAAGCAGAGGCCCGCCCGTTGTCCTCTGGAGAACGCCAGATCACAGGCCGCAAGGAGGACGTCTTCGGTCATGTCCCTGGGGCATTTCTCACGGATGCAGTAGCTGCAGTCCATGTTGCAATTGTCTGTCAGATGCAGTGTCAGATTCATAAGGGCATTATAACTGATTTATCGGGTCATATATCCGGTTTAATTCTCCTGACCGGGATCGGCAAATTCAACACCGCCATCGAGAGTTACCCGCTCGGTGCTCTGACGGGTATTAACAGGCTCGGTCTCATCGGTGTATTCTGCTACGTCACCGGCATATTCTACTGTGGTCTCGCCTTCCAATTCGACTTCGTCTGTCGTCTCTGTCATGGGCTGGATGTCGCCTGCGTAATATACGGGCTTATCTTCGCCGCATCCGGTAACCGCAATTGCCGTAAGAGCTACCGCTACGCCTATTGCGTAAAGAGGCTTCTTATAATCTTTGGTCTGTATTATCTTCATTGTGCTGCCCTCCTTGTGGCTTTCTGTCCTGTAAACAGATATGGACGCGAAAATGTTGCAGCTTCTTTTAAATTATTCGTCTTGAGTGTACACTCCAAAGTTTGTAAAAACAAATTTACATTTTAAACTCTTTGTTTTCATTTGCTTAATACTGAGTATTCATAGCCACCCTATAATCATAATTGTTATTCGTAAAGTGTATAGCGGACCTGTTCCGCGTCAGGCAGATTTCTATTGTGATTTATATGGAGGATGGCACTAATGGCAAACAAGAGTTTGTATGATTACACCTTTGATGATCTTTCCGGGCTTTTGTTGGATACTGTTGACGCTGTTGTCGTCGTAGATCCTGCGATAGATGCCTACAAGAGCATTATCCGCAAAGGAATGTTTGAGACGTTCTTAAAGGAATCCGGTATCTATCATGACCTCATCCTGGATCTGTGGTTCCACTTCAATGAATCAAACGAGAAGGTTGCAGGCGATTATCAGATCTTCGCTGACAACACCGGTGTTTTTAAGAGCAAATACAGCCGCCGCTTAAAGCTAGTTCTTGAGGATGAGAAAGTATCCCATCTCGTGCAGCTGACGGTATATCCTTTCGATGATGCGAGCAAATATATCTTCGTAATGGATGAATTCAATGACAACGAATCGCTGCAGGAATCCCTTACTACCAAGAAGATCAATACTATCCAGAATACTTACCTGTTCTCGATGTATATCGACCTCGTTGCCGATACCACGAGCAGCATCAACGTTACGGAGATCTCCGATGACGTAGTCAACTACAATCTGAAGTATTCCGACTGGAGAATGATGATCGTCAACATGATCTGGCCTGAGGACCAGGAGCAGTTCCTCCGCCGCACGGATCCCGAGTATCTCAAGAAGAACTTCACACCCGGCCGTACTTCATCTTATGACTGCATGATGCGCAACCTTGAAGGTAAGTTCATCTGGGTCAAGCTCATCTTCAGCCGCGCACAGACATATAACGATGACGATTACAGATTCGTATTCATGGTCCAGGATATCAATGACAGATCCATGGAAATGATGTCCACGCTCCAGAGATATGAGGAGAAGGCCATTAAGGATCCTCTTACGGGAGTTCTTAATCACGGTGAGATCGAGACACAGCTCAACAACGCTCTTGCACGCCGCCAGAACGGAGGGGAAAAGGTCTCCGTCATGATGCTCGACCTGGATAAGTTCAAGGAAGTAAACGATAACTACGGTCATGCTGTAGGCGATACTACTCTGAAGCATTTTGCAAAGATAATGCTCGACTTCTCTGCTGAAGAGAAGGGCATTGCAGGACGCTGGGGCGGCGAGGAATTCGTCATTATTTGCCGCGATAAGGACGGTGACGCCGCCTATGAGATGGCTGAACGCTTAAGAGAGAAAGTCGCAGCTTACCAGTTCCCTGATATCTACCACATTACCTGTTCGATCGGCGTAACTGAACTTACTGACGGCGACGACTTCCAGGGAGCATTCGACAGACTTGATAAGGCTATGTATGCTTCGAAGCACAACGGCCGCAATAAAGTAACAAAACTATAAATATTTTTTGACAAAATGCTGCTCGGGCGTGGTAACATATCGACAGGCAATTTAAGTATTCCAAGGGAATAACATGATCGACGGATTTAGTGCACAGCTGAGTTTTCTATTATTTGAAGCAGTACTATGCTTGATATTGACTCCGCTTTATGTCGTAACAAAAGATCCTCTCCGCGTCCGCAAGTCAGTGGTCATTTCGCTGAACCTGACCTGCAGCGCCATGTTGTTCTGCGAATATCTTTACTACGTTTATTACGGCAGCAGGACTCCTGTGGACATTGTCATCATGTATGTGGTAAATGCCGCAGTATACTATCTCATCCTGCTTCTTTTGTTCTTCTATGCGATGCTGGTCTACTTAAGGCTCTTCGGAAGATTTGATCTTAAGCCTGACATGCCCTGCAGGAAGCGTCTCATAGCCGTATGTGCCATCGTAGTCATTGGACTTATCCTTGTAGTCATATCGAACTTCACGGGCATCTACTATTATTTCGACAGCAATAACTGCTATCAGAGAGGACCTCTTTTCTGGCTCGCAGCCACGCTGCCGACATTGGGCGCTCTTCTTGTCGTAACGGTAATAATCAATCACAGGACGAAGATGACTCTGGTCCAGCGCATGGTGCTGGTCTCATATCTCGTTCTCCCGCTCATCGGTGAGATGATCCAGATCTGTTTCTTCGGCAGCTCACTCATGAATATCTGCATGGGTCTTTCAGTGCTCATGATGTTTTTCGAGAACGTCATCAACAAGGAAAAAGAGCTCGTCAGGGCGACCAGGACTGAGGTCAGGACAGGTTTAGCAAATGAGCATGCCTGCATCGAGTGGCTGAATTCCATGAAGGGCAACGAAGAGCTGAAGAAGTACGCTGCAGTATTCTTCGACCTGCGCAAATTCTCCGACATTAACCGTGTCCATGGCATCGAAAACGGCAACAGGATCCTTGCAAACTTCAGTAACATTATGCTGGACAAGATCGAGAAGGACGAGATCCTTGGAAGACAGTTCGGCAATCAGTTTGTCGCGATAATCAAGCACAGAAATCTTGACGGCATCCTGAAGATCTTAAACGGAGTGGAAGTTCCCTTTACCGACAGCGAGACGGGGGCCTCGAACAAGGTCACATTATCTGCAAGAGTCGGCGTTTATGAGATCGACAGAGTGGATCTGGATGGCGAGGACATCCTGGTATTTGCCGCGCAGGCGCTCGTTATCGCAAAGTCCAAGGACAGCGACGATATCGTGTGGCTTACCAAGGATCTTCTGGACAGCCTGGCCGAGCGCAAAAAGCTCGAGAGCGATATAAAGCACGGCCTTGAGAATGGTGAATTCAAACCGTACTATCAGCCAAAGGTCAATACCAAGACAAGAAAGCTCTGCGGCATGGAAGCCCTGTCGCGCTGGGTTCATGACGGAAAGCTTATGTCACCGGGCTCTTATATTCCGATAATGGAATTCAATGACACTATCCGTCTGCTCGATCTTCATATCCTGAAGTGCGTCTGCAGTGATATCGCAGGATGGCTTAAGGACGGGATCGAAGTGCCTGTCACATCAGTCAACTTCTCGAGGCGTAATCTTGCCGATCCGGATCTTTCCGATAAGATCGATTCCGTGGTCAGAGCATCCGGTATTCCCAAAGATCTTATTGAGATCGAAGTCACGGAGACCGCTGATGAATTCTCAATAGGCGATCTCAGCGCTTTTGTTGACAGACTTCATAAGCTCGGGTACAAGGTATCGATAGATGATTTCGGAAGCGCCAGTTCGTCGCTTACCCTGCTTCGCGAAGTATCCTTCGACACGCTTAAGATCGACAAGGGCTTCATCGATAATTCCAAGATGAGAGATCTCGCTATCCTCACATACATCATAAGGCTTGCAGAAGAGATCGATACCGATATCGTCGCTGAAGGCGTCGAGCAGCAGAAGCAGGTAGAAATCCTTGATAAACTCGGCGTTGATGTCATTCAGGGATATTACTTCGATAAGCCTCTGCCGAAAGCGGACATGAGCGCCAGACTTAAAGCACCTGTTTACAGTCATAACTGAATCTGCCGCAAAAAATACCATGCCTGAGTGTTCATATATTGTGCCGCTGTGATATATATATGTAAAACTCTTTGCGCGGGTAACTTAAGATGATCAAAAACATTGTGCTTGATATGGGAAATGTCCTTCTGGATTTCAGACCGGAATTTGTTCTGGACGCATTCTGTTCTTCCGAGGAAGAGAAGGATGTGATCAGGAAAGAACTCTTCGGCGGACCCGAGTGGAAGATGGGCGACCGAGGTGACATAAAGGACAATGAGCGCTACGGCCTGGTTAAGCAGAGAGTACCTGAGAAATATCACAAAGCACTGAAGGATTGCGCTGACAGATGGGCAATCTGCATGGACCCGATAGAAGGCGCGCGTGAATTCTGCGAGACCTTGAAGGAGAAGGGTTATAAGGTCTATGTGCTCTCTAATGCCAGTGACCTTTTCTATGTATATTTTCCGAAGTTCCTGCCGCTGGATTTTTTCGACGGCGTATTCGTATCGGCAGACTACCGCATGTTAAAGCCCGATGTTGAGATATTTTATGCCTTCCTCGAAAAGTACGGCCTTAAGGCAGACGAATGCCTATTTGTCGACGACCTGCCGGAGAACGTGGCAGGAGCCGGGAAAGCAGGCATGAACACATTCCGCTTCACGGGCGATTATGATGCCGTATTAAACCAATTGGCATAATTCATTCTAATATTATTATCAGGCTCTTTTACTTCTTCATGTAATGATATAATTAATCATTGACATGTTGTGCGGGGGTAATATGAGCAGGAAAAATCATATTGAGAGGCATTACACCAAATGGGGATATATCTTTGTAATCCCGTTTGTCGTTGTATTTCTGATCTTCAGTTTCTGGCCTATGGCCAGCACCATCTATTACGCATTCTGCTATCTGAAGCACGCGGGAAATACCAATCCGGTATTACTTACTTTGTTGGATGAGCCCAAGCCCTGGTATCAGAATTTTAAGGATGTCTTTATTGCTAAATCTTTCTGGGATGCCTTCAAGAATACGATAGTCTTCTTCCTGGTTTCAACTATCCCGGAATGGCTTCTGGCATTCTGGCTGGCGGCAATGATGACGGACAGAAGAATGAAGATCAAGGGAAGATTCCTTTGGAAGACCGCTTTCTTCTTCCCCAAGCTCGTTGCCGGATCGACATTAGGCTACGCTGTTTTGGACCAGATCATTTCAGTTGTCTTCCAGGGTTCCGGATATACGATGGCTGCATTCATGATGAACGGATTCGGATTCAGGGAAAAAGACCTTGAGTTCCTGACATCAGTGCAGTTCGTCATAATACTCACAACTCTCTTCATGCACTTTGGTATTACCTTTATCTATGCGATTGCAGGTATAACGGGTATTCCTGTCGAAGTATTTGAAGCAGCGGAGATCGACGGCGCAAACAGAGCCCAGACTTTCTTTAGGGTCACGCTTCCTTCGATGCGTCCGATGCTGTTCTTCATTACCGTTGTTTCAGTCGTTGACGGTATCGGCATGTATGATATTCCGTCCCTGTTCGGACCTTTTGATACATTCAGAAGGAATCTTACGCTAATGATGTATATGGAGAAACAGGCGTTCTCCGGATCTTATGCTTATGACAAGGCATCTGCAGCGAGCCTTGTCTTACTTGCGATCTACATTCTCATGTCCGGGATCATTTACTTCCTGTTCCTCAGGGATAAGGATGAAGCCAGATTGAAGAAGCTCAACAGAGAAAAAGAGAGAGAGCTCGCGAGGAGCATCTGAGGGGGATAATCATGAGTAATAATGAACTGACATTATCTGAAGATAAGAAAAGAACGATCGCCCTTAAGATAACAACCTACGTTGTTTCTATCCTGCTGACGATCATGATCCTTACGCCGCTTTATTACATGCTTAAATCGACATTCGGCGAAGAAGTCAAGATAGTTCACGGCGCAGGAGACAATACCCAGATCGTCATCACTCCCCGCGAGCACTCGATTACCTTGAAAGAGTTTAAAGCATTGTTTACCCGTGGGGACCTTATCGGTTTCAGAAATTCAATGTTCGTTACCTGCGTAAGCACGTTCCTGAATATGTATTTCTCGGCACTTACGGCATATGCGATCACTGCTTATGAATGGAAATTAAGAGCGGCATTCGAGAAATTTATCATCGTTGCCATGATGATCCCCAGCACCGTAGCATCAATCGGTTTTGTTCAGATGTGCTACAAGTTCCATCTGATCAATAATCTTACAATGCTGATCATTCCTGCACTTGCGACACCTATGACCGTATTCTTCATGAGAATGTACCTGAAGGCAACATTCTCGAGAGAGATCGTAGAGTCAGCAAGGCTCGACGGCGCAGGCGAATTCAGGATCTTCAACCAGATCATGCTGCCGCTCATGAAGCCCGCCATCGCCACGCAGACTATCTTCTGCTTTGTTGCGAGCTGGACAGATGAATGGGTTCCCAGGATAATCCTGATCGACAGGAACAAGGGAACTCTTCCGCTCATGGCTTCGCTTCAGGGCGGTGACCTTCTGATGTTGATCCCGCCTGTCCTCCTGTACATCTTCCTTTCCAAGCACATCGTCGAGGGCATAGCCTTAGGAAGCGTCAAGGCATAAACGCCTGATAACAAATGATATAATTATCCTGTCTGAATGATTCAGGCAGGATTATTAATATTTGGAAAAAGGGATCATGAAATGAGGTATTTCTTATGAGCAACGGGAGACAGTATTACGAAGACATCGGCTACAAGCCCTTTTTATTCTATGTGGTATTCGGGGTATCAGGCGATGAACTTGAAGTATCAAGAACAAAGCACAATGTAGACGGCATGCCTGAAGGCTTGGATATCATCTCGCTGGCACGTCCCGATCATTCGGATTATATCGATGGTCTTATCGGAGGCGGCATAGGTGAGCATATTAAGAAAGCTGACAGCGATCTTTATGAAACATGCAGGGCCTGTGACAAGGTAGTCATCATGAGAGGCGAGATCGCCGACGACAGCACTTTCGATTACATGAGAAATTTCATAGGCATCTGTGAGGCCTTCATCGATAAGGGCGCGAAAGGAATATTGGACCTTCAGACATTCACTCTTTGTTCACCCAAGGAATGGACAGACAGGTTCTTCGGCAAGGACGTTAATGCCCAGAATCACGTGCTCATCATGTTCTCCAAAGAAGATGACGGATACTGGATCCACACAAGGGGCATGGCCGAATTCGGAAGGCCCGATTACGGCATCAGCAAGGTTCCTGAAGACAAGCTCGAAGACTATAAGCAGGTCATTGACCAGATGGTCTTTTACGGCGGCCAGGGACTCGTTTTCAAGGGAAGCGCGAAGCTCCACACATTTAACGGAAAGACTTTCAGAGTCTCCACGGAATTCGTCAATGATTTCGATAACGACGATTACAACAACGCATATTACAACGTGACGGTAATAGAAGAGTTATAAGCATCAGTTAGCGAGGTGACTGTTATGGGAATTAAAGCTGCTTACATGGTTCCGCATCCGCCGCTTATAGTTCCTGCGGTAGGCAAGGGCGGCGAATCGGATATCGTCCCTACCACCGAAGCTTACGAACGTGTGGCTTCAGAGATCAGCAAGATCGCGCCTGACACGATCGTGATCTTAAGCCCTCACTCGGTCATGTATGCCGACTATTTCCATATATCTCCCGGCAAGGGCGCTTGCGGCGACTTCGGCAGATTCGGTGCGCCTCAGGTCAGGTTCGACGAGAAATACGACGATGAGTTCTCCGCAAGGCTTGCCGACATGCTTTGGAATGACGGCTTCCCGGGCGGCTTTCAGGGCGAACGCGACAAGGCGTTAGACCACGGAACTATGGTCCCCCTCTACTTCATCAGGAAGCATTATCAGGGCGGAAAGATAATAAGGATCGGGCTCTCAGGCCTCTCTTTATCAGACCACTATAAACTCGGTATCTATATCAAAAAGACCGCCGAAGAACTCGGCCGCAGCACCGTCATCGTCGCAAGCGGCGACCTCTCGCATAAACTTAAAGACTACGGTCCTTACGGGTACGATCCCAATGGTCCCGTTTACGATAAGAAGATAATGGAAGCCGCTTCCAAGGCTGACTTCTACGGCATGCTCCATTTCGACGAGGACCTGCTCGACAAAGCCGCCGAATGCGGTCACAGATCGTTCTGCATAATGGCCGGCACACTTGACGGCTGCAATGTCAGGGCGGAGGTCTTATCGCACCAGGATGTTACCGGAGTAGGCTACGGGATCAGTATTTTCGAGCCGCTCGAAAAGAACGAAGACAGGTGCTTCCTGAAGGTCATTGCAGACGAGATCAGATCCTCAGACGCCACTCCGTACGTGAGACTCGCGAGGGCCACGATCGATAAATATGTAAGGACAAGAAAATGGCTCAAAATCCCTGATGACCTTCCTTCGGAACTGGTCTCCGCAATGCCTCCCGAAGCCTTAAATGACCGCGCCGGATGCTTTGTCTCGGTCCATAAGAGCGGCATGCTCAGAGGCTGTATCGGAACCATCTCGCCGGTCCGGAAATCCATTGCGGAAGAGATAATCTGCAATGCGGTAAGCGCGGTATCAAGAGACCCTAGATTTGACATGGTCAGGGAAGATGAACTGGATCTTCTGGAGATCAATGTCGATATCTTAGGCGAGCCTGAGGACATATCAGGACCTGACGAACTCGACGTTAAACGCTACGGCGTGATCGTCTCCTGCGGCTCAAAGAAAGGCCTGCTGCTCCCTGATCTTGAGGGCGTCGATACGGTTGCCGATCAGATCAGCATCGCGATGCGCAAGGGCGGCATCAAGCCCACGGATGACTATCACTTACAGAGATTCGAAGTAGTGCGGTACAAGTGACATGACAGTCTGTAAAGTATGCTTCAGACATTGTGATATTGCGGAAGGCAGGACCGGCGCCTGCGGTGCCAGAAGCTGCGTTGACGGCGTCGTTACCGCATCAAATTACGGCCGCATCACAGCGCTTGCGTTAGACCCCATAGAGAAGAAACCGCTGTCGAGGTTCTGTCCCGGCAAGAAGATCCTGTCGGTCGGAAGCTACGGCTGCAATCTCTTCTGCCCCTTCTGCCAGAATTACGATATCTCAAGGTCCGACGGTTCTGAATTTGACGATGAGATAACGCCTGAGGGGCTCGCTGAACTTGCCTTGAAATACAGGGACCGCGGCAACATCGGCGTCGCATTTACTTATAACGAACCGCTTATCGGATATGAGTTTATCCGTGATACCGCCAAGCTCGTGAGGGATATGGGGATGAAGAACGTGCTCGTTACCAACGGCACGGCAGAGCTTGAGATATTAGAAGAGATAATCCCATATATCGATGCAATGAATGTCGACCTTAAGAGCTTTTCTGAGAAGACTTACAGCGAAGTGCTCAAGGGTGATCTGAAGACCACTAAGGCATTCATCGGGAGAGCCGTGAAGAGCTGTCATGTCGAACTTACGACCCTGATCGTGCCCGGCATGAACGATTCCGAGGAAGAGATGCGCGAACTGTCCTGCTGGATAAGCGGACTTAAGGATTCATCAGGCAATGTATTTGGCAGCAAAGTGCCTTTGCATATCTCCAGGTTCTTCCCGCGCTATAAGATGAATGATGTGCGCGCCACGGAAGTATCGCTTATCTACAGACTGGCTGAGATCGCTTCAGAGAAGCTCGAATACGTCTATACCGGCAATTGCTGAGCGGGCAGCCGAATCAGTATTGCAGTTTTCTTTGTTAATGATCAGTGATTGCTGAATACGATCACCTTGTCAGTCGGCTCGACCTTTACGTTTATCGCTGTCTGGTCACCACTGAACAGGCAGATGTCGCCGTCCTGTTTGACGATGCCCAAGACGATGGAGATATTCTGCTTCTCAGCAGGTTCGTCTGGATCGTAGGATGAATCAAAGACGCCGCGGATGAGCTTATCTGCGGAGCATTCGGCAGGAAGACCTGCGAAGAAATCCCTGGCCTTTTTGACGTAGATCTCCTTGCTCTCATAGCCGTCGCCGCCGTCGTCATCGTATTCCAGGATATCCTGGTAGAAGTCGAAGATCGCGTCTTTCTCGCCAATCTGGGTGATCATCTTGCTGATGAAGCGGTTGCTTATGACGACGTTCTTTACGCTGTAGCTGCTGACGACGTCGTGGTGCTTGGGGTCGTTGATCTCGGCGATGACATCGATGCTTCCGACATCAAATTCGGGATTGGCTTCGACTTTGTCCCTGATGATGTCCTGTACGTATACGAGATTTGCGAACATGCCGGCGTCGATCTCGTCTTCGGGAACGAGGTCATCGGACAGGATAAGGACGCTGACGTCTTCATCGTTGAGTTCAAGGAATTCGTTGATAGATTCGCAGATGAGGTCTTTCTCGAAGAGTTCTGCTGCCACGGTCTTTATGACGAACGGGTATTCCTTGTAGAAGTTCATCTTTTCGAGGCTCTTCTCATCGTCGATGACAACGATGTTCAGGAGCAGCTCATCAGAGTCTTTGTAGCTCCATTCGGAGAGGAATGATGCGAAGCCGTCCATGATCTCGTGGCATTTGCTGTTGTGGCCGAGCATGATGATCTTCTTTTTCTCAAGCCAGAAATCCTTGTTGAGCCTGATCGGAATCCCGGAGAGCCTGTCGCTGCTCTTCTTGGAAGAATCCTTCTCGTTCAGTGCCATGTAATAGCAGAAATTCCTGCCGTTGTCGGACTGGACTGTCAGCGGGATGACATGACTGCTACTGTCCAAGGTCTTCCTGATATAAGCCATCTCATCACTCTCGCTGCAGGGCGATGTGTAGAAGGTGGCGCCTTTGTTGGAAAGCAGTTCGTTGTAGATAGAATTGAGCTCAGGCATCAGCGAGAACTGGGCCATGAGCTTGCCGAGGATCTGGTTGACCCTGACGGGAACGATATTGCACTTGCCGTCGACCTGCTTGCTCCTGATGATCTTCTGGACCAAGTTCCATGTCCAGTCGTCGGTGATCTCTACTATGATCCTCTGGTTGTCCTGGGAATACGAAGCGGAAGTGATATCGGATACCTGCATCAAGGTCTTGATGGTCAGCGAATTGCCTTTGTCGAACTTATCGGCTTTCTCGCTTACGGCATATTTGCAGATGCTGCTGTTGATCTCTTCGCCTAAGATGACTACCGATGATGCGCGATGGAGGGAGATGTCGAAGAGCTGCTTCGATGAGAACACATCGCCTACGCGGACAACTATCGTCAGGTTGTTTTTGAACTTATTCTTCGAGCAGTACATCTTGCGCGCGAAAAAGGACTTTCCGCTGCATTTTGCGGCTATCCTGTCGTTTTCTCTTTTTACGGTCTCGTGAAGGCGTTCTTCTATCTGCCTCTCGACTTCAACTTTGCCGGAACCGACCAGGACGACGACCTTCCTGATGCTGTCGCTGTAGACGAGGTCATTTACGATCTCGAGAGCTCTGGAATTCCAGTTGAGGATGACAAAGTGATCCGACATTATGAGCTTGTGATTGCCGGCATTGGAATCTTCGATGAAGCCGGAAATGTAGTTCGTGATGTAACCGATAACGGCGCCTGTGAAGGAGATCATGCCGATGATGACTATGATGAGGCAGACGATCGCGATCGCGGCATTCTGCGGTCCGATATCTTCGACGACATAGGAAATGCAGCCTGCATCAAGGATCATGCTTATCGTGTAGAAGGCGGATTCGAAGAACCCCAATTCCTCGGTCCCCGTCAGAGACATCTTGCTGATTATGAATGCAGAGAGAAAGAGGAATACTATATTGAAGAAAAGTATCGACAGGAGGACTATCTGTCCCGGATTTTTAGCAAGTCTGATGCTGAACCATTCGCGGATCTTTCTGTACATTCGTGTCACCTCGCGCCGTTGAAGTCTATAAGCATTTTATAAGTATATGAAATCATACGCAATTAGTTGTTATACTTATACGGAAAGTTATGTCAGAGGGTTTAAGTCCATGGATCATGAATTGCTGATAAAGAGTGCAGAAGAATACGTTGCCGGATTGCTCGAAAACAACAGCGGAGGGCATGACATATCCCATTCAATCAGAGTCTATAAGAACGCATTAAAGATTGCGGAATCTGAGCCTGCCTGCGACATGCTTGTCGTATCACTGGCAGCGCTTCTTCACGACGCCGACGACCACAAACTCTTCAACAATGAAAATAACGAGAATGCGCGTGCATTCTTGAGCGGCAGCGGCATTACGCCTGAGAAGACCGAAGAGATAATCAAGGTTATTAATTCCGTATCGTTCAGTAAGAACCGCGGCAGAAGGCCTGAGACGATAGAAGGCATGATAGTCCAGGATGCAGACCGCCTGGATGCGATAGGCGCCATCGGGATCGCGAGGACATTTGCTTTCGGAGGAGAGCACAAAAGGAGCATTGAAGACTCCGTGCAGCATTTCTACGACAAGCTCCTTCTGATAAAAGACGAGCTTAATACCGGAGCCGCGAAGAAGGAAGCCGATAAGCGCCACGCTTTCCTGGAAGCATTTATCGCTGAACTTAATGACGAGATTCGGGTATAATACGTCAGGTATTATTTCGAAGGATAAGAAGTATTTTTAGAATGAGTTTTAAGGGAAAATATAAAACTCAATATGAAATGATGACCCAAAAGCCGGTGCCGGCTCTTATAGTCCAGCTCGGCCTGCCGACCATGGTCAGCATGTTCGTTACAAGCATCTATAACATGGCCGATTCCTACTTTGTAGGACAGATCAACACGTCCGCGAGCGGCGCCACAGGTGTTGTATTAGGCCTTATGGCGATACTTCAGGCTGTGGGATTCATGTTTGGTCACGGTTCCGGGAGCATCATCAGCAGAAAGCTCGGACAGAAGGATGTCGACAGCGCAACAACGATTGCCGCGACAGGCTTCTATTCTGCGCTTTCCGCAGGATTCTTTTTCCTCATATCCGGAGGCCTTCTGGTAACGCCCCTCATGAAGCTTCTGGGCAGCACGGATACCATCCTTCCTTATGCGAGAACTTACGCGATCTGCATCCTGGCAGCTGCGCCCGCGCTCGTATCGAGCTGCGTCATGAACAATATCTTAAGATATGAAGGCCGCGCATTCTTTGCCATGATCGGCCTTACATCGGGCGGCATCCTCAATATCTTCCTGGATATGCTCTTCATGCAGAAGATGGGTATGGGCATACTTGGTGCGGGTCTTGCAACAGCTATATCACAGTATATCTCATGGGCTCTGCTGCTCACGATGTTCATCCTTAAGAAGACCCAGACATCGCTTGCTCCAAAGTATGCGAAGTTTAAGGCATCTATCCTGGGAGACATAATAACGACGGGCCTTCCGAGCCTTGCAAGGCAGGGTCTTGCGAGCATCTCAACGATGATCCTTAACAATGCCGCAGGTGTCTATGGCGACGCTGCCATCGCGGCAATGAGCATAGTAAACAGGGTCAGCATGTTCATCTTCAGCGCTGTCCTCGGCATCGGCCAGGGCTTCCAGCCTATCGCAGGCTTTAACTATGGCGCGAAAAAGTATTCCCGCGTCCGCCAGGGCTTCTTCTTTACTCTGATCTTCGGAACGATACTTCTGGGGATCGCATCGATGGCTGTCTATATCAATGCCGGCAGCTGCATTCAGTTCTTCAGGGATGATCCTGATGTCATCACCATCGGCATTCCTGCACTTCATGCGCAGTGTCTGGCGCTTTTCTTCGTGCCGTTCCAGGTCTGCAACAACATGATGTTCCAGAGCATCGGCTATAAGTTCAATGCGACTTTCCTGTCGTCATTAAGAAACGGCCTGTGCTTTATTCCGGTCATTCTGCTCTTCAGCTTCCTGTGGGGTCTTACGGGCATCCAGATCGCGCAGGCGGTGGCAGATGTCATGACAAGCCTTATCTGCATACCTTTCACGGTAAGCTTTTTCGCGAAGCTCCCTAAAGAAGAACAGTAATAGCGCACCATTTAGATGCTATAATCTTCTTACCGACATCGTTTTTAAGGAATAAGAGGATGGAAGATAAAGACAAGAAACAAAAACCGCCGGTAAGCAAATGGAAATTCAGGCTGATCATATTTCTCACGTTCTTTTTCAGGTCGTTTATCTTCCTGTTCCTGGGCGCCGTGGTCTTTCTTGTTGCCGGCATATTCAGAAGGGAATGCCTCATTGTCGGTGCCGCTCTTTTAGGCCTTGATCTGATCCTCTCTATCTATTTCATGATAAGGACGAGCAGGCTTAAAGGAAGCCACGAGATGTTCAACATGATCGTTAAGGCTGCCTCAGAAGAAGATGGCGGTCAGGAGATCGCCGTGAAACCTGGTAAGGAAGATCTCTACAGCGAGAGGGCAAATGAACTGAGACACAAAGCTTCTGAGGCAAAGACCGTCAGGGAAGTCTTTGAGTTCTATCAGAGGGATATTGAGGACATGGCGCTTACTGATGAGACATATACCGTGTATTTCAAAAGGGAAGAATATTTCTTCGACAGAAAGATGCATTATGTTATATCTTTCGACCGCATGAGGGAGATCAATGACGACATAGAGCATCACCTGTACATGGATATCCTCTTTGATCCTGACAAGTTTGACAGCGGGATCGGGAATAATTTCGAAGCCACGGCAGACGGAGATAAGGCCGGATTCTTCGAACAGGTCAGGCAGTATCTTGAATCAAATGCTCTGATGGATCTTGCCGTAGAAGACATCAATACAGGCGCGTCTTACTGAAGACCTTTACGAAGCTTCCTCTTCAAGCACGTTTTTCTTGCGCTTCTCAACGACGGATTTGCCGAACCATTTCTTCTTATACCAGTAGTACATGACGATAAGACCGCGGATGCATTCGTCCGTAGCGGTTCCGGCAAAGATGCCTGCGACTCCGACACCCATGTAAACGCCGACGAGCCAGCCTGTGGAAAGGCCGAGGCCCCAGTTGCAGATAAGGCCCATGATGAGCGGGAAAATGTATGCGCCGGCAGCTTTGAGGCTGCAGACGAATGTCATGTTAAGGCATCTTCCGATCTCAACAAAGATATCGACGATCATGATCATCTGGCCCAGGGCAATGATGTTCTCATTCTGCGTAAAGGCCTGCAGGGTAAATCTGCATAAGACAGCGTTTATGGAAGCAAGCGCGATAGTGATGGGCATGGATGTCTTAAGCGTCCTGAATACCCTCTTATAGGCGGTCTCCTCTTTGCCTGCGCCTACCAGGTGACCTGTGATGATCTGTGTTGACATTGCGCAGGCGTTTGAGAATATCATCGCAAAGGATATGAGCATGTTGCAGTAAGCCCTTGCGTTGACCGCATCATTTCCCATCGCATTAACGAATGAGAGGAGTGTTGTCTGATAGAGATTATATGTGAGGTTCTCACCCGCGGTAGGAAGACCGATCTTGATCATCTTGCCTAAGAGCCTGCCGGGGAAAGGCTTCATGTATCGAAGTGAGATCTTACCGATCTTCTTTATGAAGAAGAATGCGAAAACAGCGATCACTGCGATAAGCCTTGATGTAACAGTCGATAACGCTACACCTGCAACGCCGATGTTCAGATAAGCCAGAGGACCGTATAGGAACAGGTAGTTGCCGCCGATATTAATAACGTTTATCGCAAGTGTTACGTACATGCCGATCTTCGGATAGCCGTTGCATCTTAAGATCTGGAGCATTACGCCGTATAAGGCCATCAGGAATCCGCCGCCGCCAACTATGTAGAGATAGATCATTGAGTAAGGACGCATCTCGGGAGATACATGAAGGAATCTCATGATCAAGGGATTTGCTGCGCAGAAGGCCGCACTGAAGAAGACTCCGATAACGAAGTTTACGATGACTGAGAGTGTGTAGATCATGTTCATCTTGTCGTATCTCTTCGCGCCAAGATACTGTGCAACAACAACGCTTGTAGCTGTTGCGATAACGTTGAAGAGGATATTCATCATGAACATGATGGTATTTGCGTTGCCGACTGCACCTACGGCATATTCGTCGTAGTGGCTCAGCATCAGCGTGTCAACATTGTTGACCATTGTGTTCAGGAAGAGTTCGAGGAACATAGGCCCCGCCAGTAACATCAGCGGTGTCTTCTCGTCGATAACGACGGTATTTCTCTTTCTTATAGCGCTTTCCATATATTCCCCCATTGTCAGGCGCGCCTGTGATAACGAAACACAATGATACTACTAGCCTAAAGGGAAATATATTAAATTACACTATATTTCTTGTCAAAACATTACCTACAAGTTCGGAAGGGTTTTTGTGTAAAAGAAGCAGACGGCCCGGGCAAGAGGATGCTGATAGAAAAGAGAAAGTAGAGATCCGGCAAAGCCCGCTCTGTGTGTATTTTGTAATTATATTGATGCCGATTGTATTTTTTGCAGGTGTAGGGTATATGTGTGAGGAAAATATGGTTGGAGAAAGAATATGAAGAAAACCAAGCTATTTGCAGTCATATTGAGTACCGGCCTGATGCTCGGAGCATTGGCGGGCTGTAATGATACTAAGACCTCCGAGACATCTGCGACGAGTTCGGAGACGACTCTGGATGTCATCAGGTTCACTGACGACGATACGAAGGTGATCGATCCTGCAGCGGTAACGGAACCGGTTAAGCCGGCAACCGAATCTGTTGAATCTGTCATTTCCCCTGAGCCTGCCGGTGACAGTGTCATGACTTTCGATGCTGCAGCGCAGGAGAAGGCCAATATCTTCATAAGCAATTTCGCTGAAGTATTTTTCGCTGATTTTGACGCAGGCAACATCAATACCAAGCAGCTCCTGAACTTTGCCCATATTCACTACAAGATCAATGCAAGAGACAAGATCAAATATGAGAACAAGGGCAACTCAAGTTTTGAGACATTCGCATATAAGGATGCTTCAACTACGGTCGGAAGGTATTTCGGCATAGGACTTTCGGAAGATGAATTAAAGAAACTTCCGGCTCCTGCTGCAGGCGAACAGGGACCTTTCTATGAGAACGGCAAGATCTGGTATCCTACCGCTGACGGTGAGAGCTACAACCTGATAGCAGTCGTTGATTCCGCCACTTCAAACAGTGACGGTACGTTCACATTTTACTTCACGGTCTATTCGATCGACTGGGACACTTATTCGAATTTTAAGGAAGGCGACATCAAGAAATACTATAAGCTGACATCTGCGAAGGCCGCTTCTGACAAGACTCTTACCAAGGTAACTTCCGGAACTGCAAAAGTCGGTGTAGGTCAGTCAGGAAATTATTTCCTTTTGGTGTATAATATAGTCAAATGAAATCTCCTTTAATAATTGAAAAGGGCTGTCTGTTCTGCAGGCAGCCTTTTTTCGTGCCCGGCCGCGAAAAATCCTTCTGTTGTTGTATCATTTTAGCAGGTAACTTTATTCGCTTTTTTCCGCAGGCGGGGCAGATGGGCAGAAAACAGTCTGATACAAAAAACATAACCATTATAGATAACAGAAAAGTCGGAGTATTTTTCTTTGTTATTGCTGCGGTCATTATCGTCGTTAACCTGTTCGTCAGATTTTACGATATCCATAAGAGTGCTGATTATAAGCATGTAGACGGCGTTGTGTCCTCTATTGATAATCAGAGTCACTACTATGCAAGAAAGAGGCGCTATACAACGACAGTTTCGGTTATTTATTCGCCCGAAGGAACAGACATGAATTATTTTGTCTCCAACTCAGGCTTTATGATGCAATTTGCCAAAAAAGGTGATGTATACAGAGTCTATTACAAAGAATCAAACCCCCGGGATGCCTACATTGCTGAGAAAGACTGGCTCACAGGCAGATACGTTCATGCAGGCAGAGACTATAATGATGCGCTCATCATTACCGCGGTCCTCTTACTTATAGCGATCCTCTTCTTTGAGGACGGCGTTAAGACCAGGCGGAAAGCGCTGAAAGAAGGAAAGCCTGAGATACCGGGGAATACTGAACCTCAAAAGAAGATCAGGATCGGCGATATCGTAACGGTCACTGTCGACAGGCCTCTCGGCAGTTACCATCCTGAACACAGGAAAATGTACTATCCGGTCAATTACGGCTATATCGAAGGCACCATAGCCGCCGACGGCGAAGCGCAGGATGCTTATATCCTGGGCATTAATGAACCGGTCAAAGAGTTCACCGGAGAAGTGATCGGAATTGTCCACAGGGAAGACGACGTGGAGACCAAACTCGTTGTCGCTCCGCAGGGCAGCAGCTTTACATCTGAGCAGATCATGAGCCGTATCAACTTCACCGAGAAGTACTTCAAATCTTATGTCGTTATGAAGTTAAAGGACATAGATGTCGATCCTGAGGACCTGGTCGCACTCGGATTTAAGATCAGGGAAGGTCATTGCTGCTACTTCCTTTCCATGGATGAGACGCCCTCGAAAGAAACGCTCCTCAAGCTTTTCGATCTTCTCACGATAGAACAGGAACTGACATTCTGGAGTTTCTACCGTTATAGCGGAAGCGATCCCGGAGAATATGTTACTGTCAGCGTCGAGAACGGCAAGGCGGTAGCGATACGCGGCAATCACGGCTGGAGCAGCGGCTACGAATCCATCAGCATCGATGACCTGATCGAGCTCATCCAGAGGAACTGGGATAAGGACTGGGACAGCATTAAAAACTTTGTGAATTCCATAGAGCTTCGTCGGGTACCTTTTCCCGAGAGCAGACGTAACTGGATGGAACATCCCACCGGGGTTTTCGTACCTGATTACTCGTTAAGAGCGTGGTAGAATAAATTATCATTCTGATATATGGGGTAAACAGATGATGATCGACAAACTGAAAATCCGAAAGGCAACTTCGCCCATAGCCATTATTCTCTTAGCCGCATTTTGCATTTCGATGATGTCAGGATGCGATTTGGGAAAGGATGCTTCCAAATCCGGCGGTGCTGATCAGACAACCACGGTCACTACAAGGGTCAGGAACTTCAAGCCGCAGTATACCGAAGAAGATATACTGAACATGTCAGATGAAGATCTTATTGATCTGGGCATGATCGAGTTAGACAGGGGAGTCGAAGATGTAAGGCGGCCGAATACCATGGCTGCAGATCTGAATCTCGGCAAGGAATACGAGCAGTTATGGAGGCGCGCAAGCCGTTCTGCTTCGAGCCTGGAAGAGGCTTGGAAGGTAATAAAAGACGAATGGCAAGATAACGGTGGGAGCGAACACCGGAATATCAGGTTTGTGACCGAGAATGATGAATTCTGGCTGTTTGCTTGTGATATTACCTACAATGTAAATGCCGAGTTTGTATTCACAACAGCTGTATACAAGAAAAGCTACTTTGACAAAGAAACATCGATGGCTTACTTCGACCTTAACGAAGAGAGCATCCGTCACTTCTTGGCATATGAGGTAACTGATGCGGCCGATGATGAACGGACCTGCATCGGTGAATACGTGATCAGGACAGAGAACGGCTATATTTTCAGAAGATATTTGATCAGCATATGTGGGGGCGACTATGGCATGCATGACCAGATTTACTTGGAAAGACGGGAATGGAGAATCTATCAGAGCGGAAAGATAGAGTACAATTTCTCAGATAATTTCACAAGAGTTTTGGATCTTCCCAGCCAAAGACTGTCCGACGTGTATCCCGACTTCGGAGCATAAGACTGCATATACAAGTGCCGCGGATTATTACAGCTTGTACTTACCGGCTATATCCGGATAGGATGCTTTTAAGAGCTGGTTCCATCTCTTTGCGACTTTGCCGACGTTGATGTACCAGGCGATATAACCAGCAATGCCCATTAAGATCAGGGGTATTACTATGGTTGCGATCGTAAGTCCGATGTTGTCGAAGCCGGCGATGATAGAGCCGATCGTAAGGACTACAAATATAACGGCCATTACGATGCAGAGTATCTTTACGCTCTTGAACTGCTTCTTTTTCAACCCGGACAATGCATTGTGAATATCTGCTATCTCATTTTCCTTAAGAAGCTTGCCCTGGAGCTTGCTCTCGAGCTGTGCGCTGATTGAATATACTGTGATCTCTACGATTGCCATGCTTGTTACCCCCTTAAAAGCCGGTTAGTATCTGGCAACTAGTATATATGTCACCGCTTTTAGACATCAATATGCACATATGCTAAATAATAAAAAAAGCCTTATAACACATCGCCAAATCCATAGTGTATAATTCGTGCCAAATCTTTTCTTTAAGGGTAAGGAAAAGCCGCCTTGAGTAGCAAGGCGTAAAACCTCATGGGTAAGGTGTCGAGGTAAAGAGATGAGATTTTTGAGAACCGCACGGAACTATTTTTTCTACAGCGGGATTGAGAAAGACGAGTATAACGCAGTAAAAAAGGACGCGTATGTCTCGAATTACGTGATATGGCGGCTTTTACACGTGCTGTTGGTCGCAGCTTTCGCGTTCCTGTACATCAGTTCGCTTTTTTATGATCTTTTGGAGTCGAACAGGCTGTTCTACCTGTTCGCACTCGTGTATTCGGTTGTCGCGAGCGTTCTGTTCTTTGTCATGAAGAAGGATTCGCTGGTCGCACAGCTCCTGATATATCTGTCGATCTCACTGCTGTTTGTTTTCGCGTGCCTGATCACGCAGAACAAGCCGGAGATCCCTGCGACTACATTTATCGCGCTGCTCCTGATCACGCCGATGTTCATGATCGACAAGCCGTTTTTCATGACTTTCGAGCTCGTGGCAGCATCGACGGTATTCCTCGTTTGGATGTATAACGTAAAGCCCTACGATATCTGGCAGATGGATCTCATCAACGTCATTATCTTCACGATCGTGGGAATAATCCTCAACATCATTGCGAACTCGGTAAGGATCAAGGAGTTTGTCCTGACAAGGAAGATCAATATCCAGAAGGACACCGATGAGCTCACGGGCCTTATGAACAAAGGCGCTCTTACAAGAGAGATCAAGCTGGCACTGGATGACAGTTCGGTCAATAAGGGACTCCTTTTAGTAATGGATGTCGACCATTTCAAGCATATTAACGATACTTACGGTCATGATGTTGGAGATAACGTTATTGTGCAGCTCGGAGGCCTTCTCGGCAGAAAGCTTGCGGATAATGAGATCGCGGCGCGTTTCGGAGGAGACGAATTCGTCATCTTCATTAAGGATACCGATGATCCGGAGGTTGCGCGCAATATCGCCGAAGCCATTATCAAGGGTGCTTCAGAGAACGTCAAGCTCCCCGTCTCAGATCAGAACGTCAGTGTCAGCATAGGCATCGCAGTCTACAAAGGTCTCGAAAAGACTTTCACCGAGATCTTCAAGAAAGCCGACACCGCGCTCTACAGATCCAAGGCCGATACGACCAAAAAATACAATTTCTACGAGTAACATCACTAAAACCATGACGCCGCAGGCATATAGCCTGATATAATGACTCTGTAAAATAATTTTTAGAGAGGGCGCCATGGGAGTAGATGTCAATAAACCCGTCGAGAATCCGTATCTCAAAGAACTGCTTGCAAAGAGAAAGACCACACCTCAGGAAGATCAGATGAAGCTCTTGAATCAGATCGCTCATGAGATGGCTACGAATGCTCATTTCCTGGCAGTGGTCCATTTAGATAAATCATCGATCGACCAAAAAGATGACGGAACTGCAGTATTTAACAAAGGATCTGAGATATCCTTCGTGCTGCTTGGCATGCCGGACGGCAGCGGCCCGGTACAGCCGGTGTTTACGGATTGGGAAGAGCTCCGGAAAATGGATGACGGCAAGGACGGCAATACAGACGGACTCATATTGGATCTTGATGATATCTATTCGCTGGTAAGCCGCGACAAGACCCCGATCGTCATCAACCCGTTTGGCGATGCTCTCCTTTTTACCTTTGACATGTTAGATCAGATAAAGAAGGTAAAGGATGCAAACACTGCAGGCGTTCAGCATCAGGTCGTTCAGAAGGACACACAGGTCATGCTGGGTGAACCCAAGGAATATCCGCAGCAGATGGTCGATTCGATAAAGAGGTATGCCGAGAATGAGATTGAGATCAATGCACTGTGGCTTAAGCTGATGGTAAAGGCCGGCGAACAGAGTTTCCTTATCATTGTTGATGCCATAGGCGATCCGAGAAGCTGTTTCTCTGATATAGCAAATTCAGCTATGCCGTTCATTCCTAAGGGCATGTATATAGATTTTGTGCCTTATGACAGTGAATTCGGTAAGTCTGCGGCTACAGGCGAGCCGTTCTTTAAGCGCTGATACCACGACTGATAAGAAGCAAAAGGAGTATAAATGAACAGGTTTTTAAAGGCTGCTGCAGGCGCTGCCTGCGCAATGACAGTGTTGTTTACGGGAGTCACGGTCTTCGCCGATGAAGACAAGAAGACTCCTACAGGAACAGCTTACAAAGATATAGGGAGCTCCATTGAGAAATGGACTAATGAGCATCCTGATGAATACGTGTCCTTCGTGACTGCGGTGTTCGATAAGGATCAGATCCTTTATGAGGGCGCATTCGGTCAGACAGACCGTGAGAATAACGTGGCGTGCAAGACCAATTCCGTTTTAGAATGGGGAAGCGTCAGCAAGCTCACGGTATGGGTCAGTGCTATGCAGCTTTATGAACAGGGCAGGCTGGACTTAAATGCCGACGTGCGCACATATCTGCCTGAGGACTTTTTCAGCAATCTGAAATACGATGACCCGATAACCATGATAAACCTCATGAACCACGACGCGGGCTGGGGCGAGAGTACATGGAACCTTCAGGTCGATAATGCAAGTGATGTAGTTCCTCTCGGAGAGGCTCTTAAGGCCACCGAACCGCCGCAGATGTACCGTCCGGGCGAAGTCTGTTCCTATTCGAACTGGGGCGCGGCTTTGGCTGGTTATGTAATCGAGTGCATCACGGGGCAGTCTTATGCCGATTATGTGCATCAGAATATTTTCGAGCCGCTCGGAATGGATCATACATCGATCCTTCCTGACCACAGCGATAATGCATGGGTACAGCAGAAGCGTCCGGAACTGTATTCATATACCAACTATGGCAACGGCTGGAACAACAACGGTCTGCAGCTCTTATACATCAATCTGTATCCGGCAGGCGCCGTGACAGGCACCATAGGTGATATGGCGAAGTTTGCGCAGAGTTTTGTAAGAGAAGATCATCCCCTGTTCGCGAAAAAGGAAACATTGGATCTCCTTCTTTCACCGTCTTCTTATCTCGGTGAGACAGGCATTCCGAACTCTTTCCACGGACTGTGGCAGGATACATATGAGAACTGCACGATGTTGGGCCACGACGGCGGTACAAACTGCTGTTCCTCATTCCTAAAGTTCGATAAGGACACGGGCTTCGGAGCAGTATTCATGACGTCTTCGGGAGGCCAGAGCAGCGTTATAGAGACAATGTTCGGAAATCCTTCTGTTGCAGATGTAAAAAGCCTTGCAGGCACTGTCTCCAAACCGGGTTCGCTTGCAGGATATTACGCAGGATGCAGATCGATCCGCAAGGGATTCTACAAAGCCTACGGCCTTATCAGTCTCCTTCCCGTAACATACAAAGGCGATAATACGTACGATGCGATGGGAATGGCTTCGATCCGCCAGTTATCTGACAATGTGTGCGAACTGGAACAGGGAAATACTTATCCTGCGTATGTATATACCACTTCAGACGGCTCGGTGATCTTCACTTTAGGTTCCCAGAGTTTTGTGAGGGACAATACCATCCTGCCTTCGATAGTGCTCCTGGTCATCTATGCGGTAATGACATTTGCAAGTGCATTCATGGTATTGGGCAAGATAATCAGCCTCATAGCAAGGAAGCTTGAAGGCTATAAGGGCTTGGTCCTCATAACCGTATCACAGGTTATAAGACCTGCCGTGATCGTGCCGGTAATAGCTCTCCTGACGTCTTACCAGAATCTCTACGGACTTACGCACACACAGGGCTATACGGTATTCGGCATTGAAGCGGCATGCCTTGTATTATTTGCCGCAACACTCATATCGTCTGCGGTCTGTCTCTTCTCGAAGAGTGAAGAAAAGGGCCCAGTATGGAAATATATCTTGAGCATAGCAGGCAACGGCTTGTCGATCGCTCTGATACTGATACTTGAGCTGGTCAACATTTGGGGCATCTGATAAAGGAAAAGGAATATGGAACTTATAAGCAATTACATGACTGATGACAGTTCAAGAAAGATGCTTAATGAACTGACGCAGAAGACTTTCGGATTTGACTTCGAAGGCTGGGTCAGAGGCGGATATTTCAAAGGCGATTACATACCGTATTCGCTGGTGGAAGACGGCAGGATGCTCGCTAATGTATCTGCCAACAGGATGCATTTCATGCAAAGAGGCGTTGAGAAGGATTACATCCAGATAGGCACCGTAATGACCGATGAGTCATACCGCAAACAGGGCCTTGGAAGAAAGCTCATGGAGCATGTCATAAGCACATATGAGAATGAATGCGACGGCATTTATCTCTTCGGAAATCTCAGCGCCGTGGAGTTTTATAAAAAGCTCGGATTCCGTACCATTAACGAATACAGGTATTTTGTAAAAGAGGAATACTGCCGTGCGGGTGCAGTGAAGAAGTTTGTGCCCGTTAATGGTCTTGGTGAAGATATCAGGAAAAGGTATCAGGAGATGGTCCGCAGCACATGCTATACATCATCTTTTGAGCAGATAAATAAGTACGCCCTGCAGATGTTCTACACGGCAGGCATGGATAATGTCTCATACGCTGAAGACATAGACTGCTTCATCGTGACAGACGATGAGGACGGTCTTGTGCTCCAGTCGGTGATCTGCAAAGAGAAGGTGTCTCTGACAGATGTTATAGGAAAACTCGGTCTTGAGGGCGGCCGGTTGAGACTCGGCTTTACGCCTCTTGATGAAGACATGGATCTCTGCACATCTGAGATCTACGACGGCGCGGACGATTACAGGCTCTTCTACAGAGGAGATGCACTTGAATCGATAGAAAGAGACAGGCTCTATTTCCCTGAGCTGTCGCACGCCTGATATAGTGAGGTCATAAGCAGAGTGATACGTGAAGCGAAGTTAAGTGATGCGGCAAGGATCGCGGAGATAGAGGTCATGAGCTGCCGGTATGCATATAAGGATATCGTTCCATACGATTGCTTATTTAAAGACATGACGGTCGAAGGCAGGACCCTTTCCGTAGAGCGCCGGATCAATGAGAAGCTCTTCGGGATATACGTAAATGAAGATCCTGACACCGGAGTCATCAAGGGCATGATGGGCATCGGCATGAATGAGGATGACGATAAGGATAATGCCTTCGAACTTCATTTCATCTACGTCGATCCGAACTATATGAGATCCGGCGCAGGCGCTGAGATGCTTGACCTTTTCGAGCTCAAGGGCAGGGAAAAAGGCTGCACCGAATTCGTTATCTGGGTATTGGAAGATAACGGGATCGGAAAGAATTTCTATTCCAAACACGGCTATAGTTCCGACGGGAAAGAAAAGATATTCAGAAGATGGAATAAGCGCGAGATAAGGTATGTGAAGAAAGCGATTTAGGCCGGACCATTTGATAACGATTGAAGGAGGCAGGATCATGAAATACGGTGAATCCACATTTGACATTTTGTATCTGATCTTCGCGATTCTTACAGGCGTACTGATCCTGATAAAGCGTCGCAATAAGAATGACATCCTCATGGGAACGGCAGCGCTGATCCTCGGTATCGGCGATTCGTTCCATCTTGTTCCGAGAGTTTTGAATTACTTCATCGACAGCGATTTTACATGGTATCTGGGCTTCGGCAAGCTCGTGACATCCATCACGATGACGGTCTTCTATATCCTTGTCTTCCTGCTCTATAAGAGCGTGTATAACAAGGATGACAAGAGCACAAAGACTGTCGGCATCACGTTATATATCCTTGCTGCCTTAAGAGTCCTGATCTGCCTTTTGCCCGGCAACAACTGGTTTACGGGTGAGGGAACGGTCCTTTGGGGAGTATTGCGCAACCTGCCGTTCATCGTTATCGGAGGAATGATCGTTTATCTCTATTTCAGAGTTCGAAAAGAAGACAAGTATCTTAGCAGGCTGTGGCTCTATACGCTGCTTTCATTCCTGTTCTATATTCCGGTTGCGGTATTTGCGCCGCTGCTTCCTATCCTGGGAATGCTGATGCTCCCTAAGACCATCTGCTATATCCTCATGCTGATCTCATTTATCAGGAAGCAGAAAAACGGGTGATCACTCTTCCGAGATAATGTTCAGATCATCCTTTATCCTTGCAACGATTGCTCTGTCACCGGCATTGTATTCCTTTTTGCCGAACAGGACAGAGATCTTCTGCTCTTCAAGACCCTTGATCTGGTAATTGCCGTTATCAGTCTTGTTGACAACTTCGCCGTAAAAGAATTCGTAGTCATGATTCTTTATTGCTTTGGATGTTGCGAAAGCATCGTAGATCGCATAGATAGGGAAGATGATACAGAGAAGTCCGATCGTGCTTATGGCGATCAGTCTGAGAAAATATACGAGCAGGAACAGAATAACAATAACTATTGCCGCGACTAAAAAGGAGATCGGAATGAGCTTTATCGAAGCCGCTCTTGCTTTCTTTATGAATTTCTGTTCGAATTCCTCACTTACTGCTGCAGGAATAAGAACCTGTTCGTCAGCAGCCTTTTTTACCTGAAACTTAACATCAGAAGCCATAAGCCCTCCACACGTGCTATTTAAAATGTGCAGAAGTGATTAAACCTCTAAAGTTGATGTGTGTCAATGAGTGATAAAACTATCGATAACCGTAATGAGATCCGCATGTGTTTATTGTATGATCCTCTTAATTATGGATTCACTTAGGAGAAGTCTCTTTCAGTTCCCCGGATTATCTTGGAAGAATATCCGCCGTAATCCGGATGTTCAGCTTCGATAGCATCCCATACCATTGATTCACCATCGTTAGTTATTACCCACCTTCCTGTTTTATTTCTCCTACATTCAACACCGCATACGATACCGTGATAACAATTGTCATTTCCGGCCCAGTATTCGACATCCGCTATACACCTGGTGTACTTCGGGTCGTTTACCGGTTTGGGAGTAAGGGAAGGCGAATTTATTGGTTCGGGTGAAGGGGTGTTTGTAGGATTCGGTGTTTCAGTAGGCATAACGGAAGAAGTATCATCCGGATCGGATGCAGCTGTCCCAGGCGTAACTTTATTATTTGAAGAAGGTTTTACATCATGCTTTGACGGTGCCGAGGCAGCCGGCTCAGGACATGGTGTTGAAGATGCCTGATAGTCTGATATTTCAGATGATAGTTCAATAGTTTGGGTTTGCGGGATTGTTTGCTGTTCGGCCGGCTCAGATACAACGATCTCTGCGGTTTGAGCTGCCTTCACAAGACTTTCACTTGTTGTTTCTTCAGCCAATTCAGTTGCTTCAACACATACTGAGGCAGCAGGATATTCTATTGGTCCGTATAATTTGCCACCGGTTAACCCTTCAACAATTGCGACCAACAAATATATGAACGCTATCTTGATCCCCAGGCTGATGACGAGTTTAACTAAAGGCTTCATAAATGAATCCTCCTTGTATATTCATATTT
>Ga0310695_10003063_pt1 | contig 33613 bp, 26 predicted proteins | sample RumenRJG_04DNA_FD_203882 | JGI IMG/M metagenome (GOLD analysis project Ga0310695, IMG submission 203882) | Bovine rumen microbial communities from Lethbridge, Alberta, Canada - RJG_04 (v2) (version 2) | ecosystem: Host-associated > Mammals > Digestive system > Stomach > Rumen | place: Canada... | reverse complement strand
CATCAATGCGGCACAAAAACTTGCATTCAGCTTTTCAAGAACTTGCAATCACTTCTGCAACTTGCGTTCACCTATGCAAACTTGCATTTGCCCTTTCAGACTTGCGTTTAGTTTTGCGGACGGCAGCAAAATTCAAAATTTAAAAATTTGTGTTCATCACGGAGGATAGGCCTGATATCACCATCAATTACGTTATCAAATCCCGCAAGGGCGACGAGCTGAACGCGGGAGAGTGATTGATCGCGGTTGTGTGGGATTTAATCCTATGGCTCAGGCTCGTAGGACATGAACTCCCCGAGGCGGTCGAGAACGCACGTGTTGTTTGCGAATAGTTTGGCATGAAGGAATTCGTCCTCGGAATTGAACGTCCAGCGAGGGAAGTTCCCTGTGGCTTTATCATCGTAGTAGCACAATCCGTACGAGCGGCCGCCATTGGGGAACAGGAAATAATACGTCCCGTCGATGTGAAACCAGACGTGGCCGGCGTCATCCATAAGCCATTTCCAGCCGTGCTCGGTCTCGAGGTCGGTTGTCTTGAAAAGTTCAGGGGTGTCCATCTAGCGCTCTCGCTTATTTTGAGTCCTAGAACCTCTTTACTGCAGAGCTTTTGACTTCTGCACCATGTCGCGCCAGATGTTGGGCATATATGGATTGCGACTCCTTTTCTTCCAGGAACAGTATCTGCTATGGAACATTTTGGCGTCCTTCCATACAGTGCTTTCACTTCGCTCGTATTTCTGCCGGAGCGTTCGCGCATATCGGCAGTCGGAATACAGAGGGCTTCCCTCTTTTGAAGTTCTGAAAACGTAGTTCAACGCTTTTTGGGAACTGTAGCCTCCTTGGGTTATCCATACATGGCAGACAAGAATCGCCATGTAGATTCCTGCATCTTTTGAACTGCCCTCGGGATCCAGACCTTCGAGAAGGTCTGGCGTTTCGAGTTTTGTGCGTAGGTTGCCCAGTGCCTCACTGAACGTTCCGACTGTCGACAGCCTAAAGACCTCTGCGAAAAACTGTCCTCGCCGAGTCGCAAGGAACTGCTTTGCAGCCTCTTCGGGAGATGTCTGTAAACCACTGTTCTGAGGTTCAATACAGAATGTTTGTGGCAGTGGTTCGCAGTCTGTCGCTGTTGGCACATGTTTCGGCGAGGGTGGCATGAAAATGGCGTGTAGGTATCCTATCGATTCTGGGTGGTCTTTGCTCCACGCGACAATTGCGTCCAGCCCAGTCACGCACTTGTATACAATGTCATCGGACATATCGGGATTCCACTGCTATCGAGTACGTTTCTTGACGGCATTCGCGACTTCATGGCGCAGTTGCGCAATTGTCTTGTCGAAAAGCGAATCCTTGCCGTCGTTGATGTTGTTCTTGATGAAGCCATCTCGAAAGTCCGCTCCGTGGAGTCCCAGCGCGGCGGCAGCTCCGAGAAGCATGAGCGCATCGCGTTGAAGTCCACGCAGAGCCTTGTCACATGTATCCGCCTCCGTCCAGGTGGCGAATCCGAACCCTGCGTAGTTAAGCTCTGTTGGCCCACGTTTTTCGATGAAACATTCGTCGTCTGTATTTTCTATCTTTGTCCGTGTCGTCAGTGCGTCAGCGTCCTCATGCGGAAAAAACTTTCCAGCTGGATGGAAACTGGCGGCAAAGTCGATTTCACGCACCGTCCAGTTTGACTCCACGAAATCACGGAAACGACGAACTTCGTTCCATTGCCGTGTGGAATCTGGCGGCAGATGTCTGATCGTCAAACCGCCAGCGGCGTTCTTTGACACCTTAGTCTCGCGGACAAGGCGGAAATCGAACTGTTCTATGTCGCGTTGCAGTTCGTCTTTGTTTTTCATTGTTTTCATGCCGCTGTTCCTCGTTGTCACTTGTCTGTGCAGGGGAAATGTTCAAGTCGGACAGACGAGGTGTATTCGGGATACTCTTTCGAGGCGTTTTCGTCGGGGAATGAAATCTCGCTTCGCTTGCACCATTTGATGTCCCAAATCTCACTCCAGAACATTGTTCCCTTGTCAAACACGAGCGCATCATCGCCGAAATGGAGAACGATGGCGCGGATGTAATCTACAGCCCCCGATTCTCCGCCGAATTTTGATTTCGATGCATCGCGCGACAATGTGCTGATGGCGACCGAGATCGCGGTGACAGTTTTATCTACGGGGATTTCGTAGAAACTTGGTCGCTTGACCTTGTTGACGGTGCCGTCGGGCTGCCGTACATTCATCCACTTCCCTGTAGGCCACTGGATGTCACGCTTGGGGTGTTGAACTATTTCTGCTGTGTTCAGTTCGTCAAACCAGTCGGCGACATGTGCGATTTCCTTTGTCGTAAACTCAACGTCCTCATCGTCGAATCGAAGCGCGAACGTTGTGTAGGAGTTGTGCCGTTTTTCCTCGTCGGTCGAGAGGTATGAGCGTAGTTCACGCCCTATCATGGTTGTGAGAATGTTACGTGTCTCATCGGTCACGCCATAGTGGTGATTCATTTTCAATTTCCTTTCTTGACGAAGTGGATTTTGTGCGGCCTGACCCGGCCGACAGTCTTGATGTTAATGTCGACGGCGGGTGTGCCGTCAGACGTTGACTTTCGCCTGAACGTTATTACAGAACCGTCATTCATGTACACTTTGCATCCCTTTCTCTTGCCATCTTTGTACGTGATTGGCTCTATTGTATCATAACCTTCGATTAGACGGTTGAAAAATTCGTAAGCCGTGCTGATTGGTGCCGACGATTCAATGTGCCGAACCCCATGATTCTTTCCAGGCGTGCCGAAGAATCCCTCCGCCGTAAGTGGAAAATGCTTTGTGACCTCGGAGAGGTTGTCGGCGATCGTATGGTCGCCGCTTCCCACCGTGTATTTGAAATTCCCGTGAATCTTCTTGCCCATCAGAGTTCCTCCTTTTTCATGACGCGGTTACGCCAGGGCTTGATGGGGATGATGGTAACGTTGTGCGTCTCGGCTATTTCGGCTAGTGATCTCCAGAGAGAACCGTGCAACACCACATTGTAGGGATGCAACAGACTGACGCAGAAAGTAAAAGCCTCCTCGAATTTGAACTTGTCAGTGCGTGTGAGGCAGCACCCGTATGTGGACATCGCGACAGTTGCATTGTGCGGAACACCGTCACAGCAGAATTCGTATGTCCGCCAGTCGCCCCAAGAGACGTTTGGTATGACCGATTTCCCCCTAGAATGGAGGTAATAGTCGATTGCACGGTTCAGGTAACAACTATGTATTTGTTCCGCCAATGGCAAATCGCGGTACATACTATTGTCTGCACCGATGAAGCCGGCTACGTCATTAAGCCGCGACAGATAGATGTCGCGCCGTTCAAGAAAATGATGAAACCGCTTGTCGTGCACATAGAAGTGAAGCCAGTCGCCTGGCTTTAGGTCGCAGCCAATCCTGTCGAACGGCACGACACGAGCGGGAAGGTCGTCTATACGCACTCCTGGGACTTCGGGAAACTCGTATTTCCCCGAGAATTTGGCATCCCCTAGCGTTTCCGCGCCGAAGACGTCGTATCTTAACTTTAAAGGCATTTAACTAGAACTCCTTGCCAAGTCTCTGCCGCGTTACATGCGTGGGCGGCGACGAGCCGCCTTGTCCGTTGCTTCGCGCTGTTGGGGCTGGGCACTGCAATAGTTGGCATGGTACTGGTAAAAGTACCAGTATGACGAAGTGTCTTGCTGCCTAAATTGATGTGTGTGATGAAAAGAAAGTGCAAATTCGCAAGTGAAATTGTGAGTCTGAACGCGGAAATCTTTTTTTGTTTTTCTTTTCCATTCGCTTGACAGAGGAAATTGAGTACCGAAAAGTACCACCACAAAACACCCATTTTTCTGCTGAGGTACTAAGGGGGCACGGAGGAGGAGCTTGACTTCATCATCAACTACGACATCAAGTACCGGATGGGCGACGAGCTGAGCGCGGGAGGGTGAAGGGTAGGGGGGGTACGATTTGGTGAGGGCTGCTTGATTCGGTAGAAAATCGATACGAGTGCCTACTTGACCACTGTACGCGATTAGCGTATAATATCGGCATGATTTTCATTGAAACACATGTCTTCACGAGGCGTATCACTCAAAGCGTGAGCGACGAGGACTACCATAAGTTGCAGGTGCATCTTACCTCGCATCCCGACGCAGGCAAGCTGATACAGGGCTCTGGTGGTATACGGAAGATCCGTTGCGCCACGAGCGGACATGGGAAACGTGGCGGTGCCAGGACGTTGTATTATTGGGACGTACCAGATAGAATTTACATGATTTTCTGCTATCTCAAGAACGAGCGGGAGAACATCACGCCGGACCAACTGAAGGCATTAAGAAAACTTGTAGAGGAGAACTTGAAATGAACAAGAAAGTTTTTGCAGAATTGACCGAGAGCATAAAAGAGGCCGGGGCAATCAAGCGCAGAGAGGTGAAGCCCTCCCGCCGTTTCGAGGTCAAGCCTCCGAACGTGCGCCGCATACGCCATCGCCTCGCTGCGAGTCAAAGCCGTTTTGCGAGCATGATCGGCGTAAGCATAAACACAATCCAGAACTGGGAACAGGGGCGGTGTACTCCAACTGGACCGGCACGGATCCTTCTCATCGTGGCGGATCGTAACCCCGACCTCCTAATCAAGACTCTCGCCCCGGAAATGGCCTCTTTGGATCGTGCACACGCATTTGCGTGATGACGGTGTCAACAAGTGACGCCAAATGACCGCGAACTTCCAGATGCTTGGCAATACGGCGCTGATGGAGCGGCCGAAGATGGCGTTTCTTTCGTCGCGGAAGGTCGCGCCGGCGGCGGTAATGCGGTGCTACGACTGGGCGACGGGGATGAGGGGCGGAGGTGGAACGCCGGGCGGCTCGGCGGGACGCCTCGCCCCACCGGGAGATGGCGGTCACGCGGGACGCGTGACCCTACCATGTGTGGTTGGTGGGTTTCAGAGTGCGCTGGAACGTGACGTGTTGAAGTTGCTGCTGCCGGAGGGTGGGCCGCCGATAACTTGATGCGACTAACTATCTCAATCAGGTAGTCGATCAGACAACAGAAGATGAACGTCTTAACGGCTTCTTCGCTCCGGATAGGGGTGGGCGCATAATCAACGAATCTCCAGTATTCAAAATGAGGTAAGTAAAGATGGCTATACAATTAGGAAGAAAGACAAATGTCATTGTACTTATGCTGGCCTTAGTGTGCGCGGTTTCTTGTTTTTCATTGCCGATAGTACATTCAGGACAGGCACATTCAGGATTCTACGAACGAGGGGACTCGCTGATGTCGTATTTCCAGATAGGTGATGGAGCTGGAGAAAGATTGGCTTCAGAATGGAATTTTCCAACTTCGCTTGTCGTGAATGCGCAAAGATATGTCCTGGCGGGTACGGACGATGATGGATTCTTTACAGTAAAAAGCGAATCAAATTCAACATCCTATGAGGTCAGAGGGAAGATTATTCGTACTCCTGATGTACAGACAGCGCGCAGAATTGTATTTGCATATTTGGCGACTTGCAACGTGCCAATCGACGTCATTACGGAGCATGTTGTACTGACGCCATTTGACGCCCATACAAATGGGTTCTATGCAGCTTTGAATCCACAGTCGCGGAGTACTCGCTCATATTTGGCCACTAAAGGACTGTTTATGTATATTCAGGGTGTTTCGAATAGATTTGACTTTGCGACCGCTCTACTGAATGCCGGCTTGCCGGAGAATGAACGTGTGTCATTTAATGGGAATGGTGGGACACAGTCGCCATGACGACATTGATGCAGTGTGCATCCGATCCGCCGCCTAGTCAGGCTCAATGTCGCCTTGCAGGGCGGCAGACGGCCTGTGTGCGTTGATGTCGGCATTGTGCCCGTGATGGCGGACGGCAACGCCGAACTGCTCTACGCCATCGACTGCGGCGAGAGCGAGTAAGTTCTGCGCCTGTGGCGCACAAGGCGTAGTCCTTCGGCGACGAGCGGGGCTTCAACGACTCCAAGACTCCGAAACTCCAAGCAGCGAAAGCAATGAGTGCGAGATTGTGGAATTGTGGAATTGTGCAATTATGTCATTATGGCATTATGAAATTGAAGGCGGACAATTCCATAATGGCATAATGCCACAATGCCATACTTTCAGAATGCCACAATGACAATTGCCACCAATAAAATTTCTGGGGCAATTGGCAAAACCGCATGTGCATGATATAGCATGACGCATAATTTGATAAATCAAGTGTGAAATAAATAAAAATGCAATTACCCTCCCCCCCAAAAAAGAAATTGCATTTTTCCCCTTGCGCCGGAAGCGCGGATTTGGCATAATGGATGTGCTGAATCTTTCAGCCGCGCAGATGTGGTTTTGCGAGTTCCATCAGGCCGCGCGGCCTGGCTCGCAGACGGCGCGGAAGAGGGGTTTTGCAACTACCTCAAGAGAATGTGCATGATAAAGGAGGCCAAATGAACGCAAACAAGCTGATGGCGCTCGCGGCGATCTGCGTGATGGCGGCATTGCCGTTGTATGCCGATACGAACATCACGGAATACGTGAAGCTCACGGAGGACGCCGACTGGTCCTCGCTTGGCACGGTGAACATCGCCGCCGACGCGGGCATCCACCTCAACGGGCACAACCTGACCGTATCAGGCTTTGCCGGCGACGGTTCGATCTACTCGTCCGTTCTTCCTGCGGAATATGCGGAGCTGGAATACGTTGAAACAGACAATGGACAGTACATTGATACTGGCGTCGCGCCTAGTTCATCGTCGAGTTCCGTCAAGGTAGATGCGGATGTGGCCTATATGGGGAGCAATGTGACATCGGCCTACGTTCCATTGGTTGCCTCGGCAAACAACGACAACAGGACAAATGTCGGGCTTTGGCTCAGTCCTGTTAGCAGCACGATAAAATGGTCGGTCTGCAACCCTGACAACTGGTTCAAGTCGGGGGCGGCAATCGGACAAGGGCAGAGGAGCCATGTAATCGCGACATGGGAGAGGAACTATGAATCGCTTGCCATTGATGGTGGGGACGTAGTCAGAAACAACAGTAAAAAGAGCCAAGGCGTTTCAAATACCATGTATCTTCCCGCAAAGAACAAAGGCGGAATCGCGGGCGAAAAAGGCCATTTCAAGATATATTCACTTAAGCTGTATCGTCCGCAGACGACGCTTGTGCGCGACTATGTCCCTGCCAAGCGGCTGTCAGATGACGTTGCGGGCTTCTACGACAGGGTGAGCGGGACGTTCTTCCCGAGCGCGACGGAGACTGCATTTGTCGAAGGCCCTGAAGTCGGGAGAGGCGGCGGCGAGCTGCGCATCAACGTGGCGAGCGGCACGTTCCAGAACTCCACGGTGGCCATCTCCAAGACGGTGAAGGTGGTCAAGCTTGGCGCGGGGACGTACACCTCCAACAAACAACAGAATTACAGCGGCGGCACGGACGTCAAAGCAGGGAAGATCAGCTTCAAGTACACCGCATCCACAGCCAATTCCTGCGGTTTCGGTACATGGGGTTCGGCCATCAACGTAGCGTCCAACGCACAGGTTGTCATCAATGCCGACTATCAGACGCTCAACGGCTACAAGGTGACGATTGCAGGCGACGGACCGGACGGCAACGGCGCAATCTACGGTAACGGCAACGGGAACCGGACCGCTTGGAACGGATCCTATATCGGGAGCCTGACACTTTCCGGCGATGCGTCGATCAAGACCACTGCATACGACGCCTTTGATCTCAACCTGAACAGCCAGGGCGTCGACATTGCGCTCAACGGCCACACGCTGACGGCCAACGGTTCCGCGCGGTTCATCGTCTGGAGCGCGCACGTGCTTGACTCTGGCAGGATCGTCTCTGCGATATCGCCGGGCTCTGACGGCGTAAACAACTGCTTCTACACGCACGGCAACGGCGTGCATGCGCCGCTTGTGGACTTCGAGGTGGCGCAGGGCGGGGCCATCGGCGGCGAACAGCCGATGACGGTGAGCAATCTTGTGATGCGGGGAACTTTCTATCCGTATCAGAACAACAACGCCAACGCGTACACCGTGACGGTGCTTGACCGCTATTCGCCGAAGAGCACGTCCGGCGGATGGCCGAGGGTGGCGCTGGGCGACGTGGAGCATCTTTCGCCTACGCTTGACCTCTCCGATCTCGCGTCCGCATACGACGGCACTACCAGGGGCGTTTCGTTCTTGCCCGGTTCCACGGTGACGGTCTACGCCGGCGCACGTGAGATCGCCGTTGGCGACAAGCTTGTCTCGTGGAATGCCGCGCCCGACATATCCGTCGGCTTCTCGCTGGCGGGCGACGGCTGGACGGCCGAGGAGCGCGAGATCGCGCTTGCCGCGCGAGGGGACGGCCTCTATGTGAAGACGACCGCTGCGCCCGCGTACGCCACTCTGGACGTCACGAACGACGCATGGCTGTTCTTCGCGGCCGACGGCACGCCGTATTCGGAGGAATGGACCGATGGCGTCACGGCGGACATGCAGGTGCGCTTCGCCTCCTACGATGAATATGCCGCGATCAAGGCGAAGGGCGTGACGCCATCGATGTTCGTCATGACGGCGTTCGCCATGCCCGAGGGCATCGGCGAGGTTGACCTGACGGAGGGAATGGAATTCCAGTTCGACGAGGGTATTGTGATCGACGTGAAGGGCAATTCGCTGAAGCTGCCAGCTGGAATGGCTTGCGGCGAAAAGTCGTTCACTGTGACGTCTTCGGTGGAGGGCGGAGAGGTCGTGGTCGACATCGCAGGCGGCACGTCGCGGAACACGTCCATGACGCTTTCCGGAAGCCTGAAGCTGACGAAGAAGGGTGCGGGCACGTTCGTCTCTGCGTTGTCGCAGACGTACAAGGACGGCACGGACGTTGAGGCGGGAACAGTGCGTCCGCCGGACTCCCCTGCAGACAACAACTACACCTACAGCGGCGACAACTTCGCGGCGTTCGGAACCGGAATCGTGAACGTCCTGCCAGGCGCGGCATTCGACGTGCGCGGCAACTACGCTTACACGAATGTCGTTCTCAAGGGCGGTACTATCGCCAACACGCTGCGCTCGATGACGCAGACGGCTAAGCCCGGAGTGTTTGTGGTGTCGCTTGCCGATGCCGATACATCGTACTTCAACATGTACTTCGGCGGGGATGCCAGCAAATACAGTACGATCTACGGCAAAGCCGGACTCGCCACCGATCTGGGCGGCAAGACGCTGGAGATAACCGTGTGGAACAACCTCAGCCTCCGTTCCGCGCTGACAAACGGCACCATAGTGGCAAACGAGAAGACCGGCTGGTTCCAGTTTGACGCGGCGCTCGACATGCGCGACACGACGTTCGTTTGCAACGGCGCGCTTCAGGTCAACGCCAACCTGGAGATCGGCGAATACGTCCAGCGCGGCAACACGACGTACATTCTCGGCAACGGCAAGATATCCGTTCACCGCAGATTCACTCCGGAGGCCGAGACGTATTTCCACGGCTGCACGATGCTGGACGGGGCGGTTCTCGACATCTCGAAGCGCGAGACGCCGTTCACGGCGCAGTGCAGAAACTGGCAGAACACCCTGTATTCGGTCGAGTTCCCGGCCGGCGGCAGCGTGGGCGTTGAAGTCGGCGGCCGCGACATCCAGGATGGGGAGATGCTCGTGGCCTGGGATGCGATGCCGGAGGTTCCGCCCAAGTTCACTCTGCTGCGCAGCGGCGAAGCTTGCAGGGGCTGGGCGCTGCGCGCGAAGGAGGACGGGCTGTACGTAGTCAACGCGGGAATGACGATCATAGTGCGCTGAAATGGAAAAGACAGGAAACGCGTTCAAGATGGAGCAGGGCAAGATCGCCGCCTGTGTGGCGGTGGCGGCAGCTGTGGCGGCGGGAGCCGCGTGTGGCGAAGTGCAGCAGCGCTACGCGCCGGTGCCGGGCGGGTACAGGAAAACGCGGGGACTGTCCCCGCGGGTTATGCTAACCGTGCATTCTCTCCGACAGCCCCCGGGCTGCAAAGGTAAACGCTTTGGACGCTTGCGTTCACTCTTGCAAACGACAACGCTGAGCGTCCTGCTGTTTCTGCTTGCGCCAGATGTTCACGTTTTGGTATAATGCTATCGTTGAATCCTGTCAGATGCGCAAGGTTATTTCTGCGGGCTCCTTCAAGTTGTGTGACTTGGCCCGCGGTGCGAACGAGAAGTTGTGCGACTACCTCGTTTGTGTTGTTTGTCGGCGCATCATATCGGAGAAAACAATGAAGAGACTGCTGCTAGGTTCCATGACCGTTGTTGCCGCCTTGATCGGGCGCGCTGATGTTGTCACTCTTCTGGAGAACGATGCGAAGGGTTCGAATTCCTTTGCCACGAGCGGCCATTGGTCGGACGGGCTTGCTCCGCATGAAGACGCCGACTATCTAGTGGCGCTCGGTGGCGCGGAGACGGACGGTGCTTTGCGTACGCCTGCGAACGCCGCCACGTCAGTCACCTTTCTCGGCAGATCGCTTACCATCGGCATGGAGGAGGTCGGCGGCAGAATTCTGCAGAAGGCCGGCAGAACTGCCGCAGTCACGTATCCCGATCTACGCCTTGTGAACGGCCAGTACTGCGATGGAAACGAATGGACTTTGCAGGACGGCAGCAACAAGAACGTGGCCATCCTGCTTGGCGACTGGACCGTTCTATCCACGGATGACAATCCTTTCTCGGTGATCGGCTCCAACAACCGCTACTTCTATCTGGCCGCCAGCCTGCATGGCGCCGACGACGCGGTGCTGCGCTTCTGCCATTCCGTCATGGAGCCCAACAACTCCTTCACGATTGAGCTCGCCGGCACCAATACCGCCTACAACGGATCGTTCGTGGTGAGCGACGACGACGTGTATCTTTCCGTTCTTGGCGATGTGGATCCGCTCGGCAATCCCGAATCGCCGAACAACGCGAGGGCTGTGGTGCTACGCAACGGCGGAGGAATCCGCTCCGAGACTCTCACGCCGCCTGTGGTGAATCCTGACAAGGTGTTCTGGGTGGAGGAGACCGGCGGCCGCATCGAGAGCGGCGAAGGCAAGGAGGGTAGAATCGCGGTGAGCTTCGCGGGCGAAGGCGTGCTGCGCAAGGAGGGCGGCGGTCTTCTCGTGCTGGGCGGATCGCTTGCGAACGCGGGCGTCGTCGTCCGCAAAGGAGAACTGAGGCTCGACGACGACGTTGCCCCGGCCAGCGGTTTTCAGATGACCGTGGGCGGAGGTGCGGAGATGAGCCATGTTTCCGGCAGCACCGTCACGTTCTCGAAGGTGCGCGTGACTGCCGTCGAAGGCGGCGCGATAAGGTTCGTGCAGGGCGATGAGGCGTGCACACTCTCAAACGCGGTGTTCAACGGCGGCGTGCTGGAGGCGAGGATAGACGTTGAGGCTGGAACGGCCGCCACGGTGACGCTGGACGAGTCGTGCACCATTGCATGGCCGCTCGGTATCTCGTTGGACCAGACGTTTCCCGGCATGGCCGGACCCGACGTGTACGCTGTTCTAAGAGTGCCCGCTACGCTCAAGACCGTGACCGCGGAAGACTTCGTCAACAAGACCCCCGGCAGCGAGACGGGGCGGCCCCGAGTGGAGATTGTGGTCTCCGAGCCTGACGAAGACGGTTTCCAGACGGTGTCGCTGAGGCGTACTGCGAAGGTGGTGGAGATGGTGGCTACGGGCGACAAGAACTACTTCTTTGCGAGCGTAACCGGCTCCAACGGTGCGCAGATATGGAGCGACGGACTCGCCGTGCACGGCGGCGCCGACTACATCATCAACGCGGCGACGGCGGGCAAGACGTTTCGAACGGGCGACCAGAATCTGCAGACCGCCGACTTCGCGGGCGATTCGCTTACGCTCGTGGGCGCATCTGCCAGCATGATGGCCAGCCTCACTCTCAAGGCGGAGTTCACCACGGTGAACGACCTGTGGGCGTACGGCTTCTCGGTGATGGGGGCGGCAGGCTACAAGAACCAAAACGAATGCACCCACAACTTCTATGGAAAAATCCACGTGCGCAGCACGGTGGACGCGCCTTTCAAGCTAAGCGGAGAAAGCAACCGCACCATTGCGCTGCATGACGAGATTGAAGGGCCTGCGACCGCCCACATCAACATGCATCCAGGCAGCTCAAACAACGGCATCAGGCATTATGTGCCATATGCCTACAACACCAACTACTTCGGTTCGATCAACCTGAGCCAACGTGGCTACGGAACTCCGGCTTTGGTAAAATATCAGGAGATCTCGATTGAGGACGAGAGGAATCTCGGCGGAAATCCGCCGGAATTCAAGTTCGACTGTCTCGGCCTCACGTACTACTCGATGCTCAAGGCGCGGCAAAGCCTGACGATCGACGACCCGAACAGGGGCATCTACATGGAGGGCGCCGCGCAGTTCCACGTGGACGGCGAGGACACGCTCACAATACTTTCGCCGATCACCCTGAACAACTGCAAATACCTCTACAAACATGGCACGGGCACGCTTGCACTGGGTTCGTCGATTTCCTATGGTACGTACGGAAACAGCGCGAAACCGGAAACCGCCTGCCAGTTCTCGGTGACGAACGGAACTCTTCAGGTGCTCGCAGGCGGAGCGATCAGCTGGATGCAGGTGGGTATGGCCACTGGCACGCGGATCATGATCGATCCGCAGGAAGGCGACGGCCTTCTGCGCGAGAAGGGCGTGGTGAACCTCGACGACATGCCCTACACGTGGCCGGAGGGCGAGAAGCTGAACGTGCTTCTGCGCTGCCGCCAGGCCAGCCGGGGCAACTTCGAGGTGTCGCTCTTGACGGTTACATCCGCCGCCGCCGCGGGCCTGCGCGGCAACATCGCGCTTGAGGTGGAGCGCCCGCGCAACTACATTGTGTCGCTTGACGAAAAGGCCGTGGACGAGGGCGTGTGCTTCACGGCGAAGTTCACCGACCTCAACGGAACCATACTGTTCGTGAGATGACGCCGCAGTCATGATGTTCCGCGGGCCTATTCGGGCGCTGCGTTGTTCATCCATGCGTTTTGAGATTGGAAACAACCAGAACAACTGGTAAAAACAACTTTGGGAGAGTTGTTTCGAATAGTTGTTTCCAATCATCAGAAGGCTCGGCGGTGAATTACGCCCCCGCCTATTCAATTGCCGAAGTTTGTCATTTCAAGCGCGGCGCGGTTTTGATATACTAATGCACTCAAACAGAAAACAGGTGCAAAAATGGTCGAATTCAAACTGACAGACCCGTACGGAACGGCGCCGACGCAGGCGCCGTTCTCCCAGAGCGTTTCGCGCGGCTTGCCTTGGCGCAACCTGCCGGTCACGAGGGAGTACACGCTAGGTCAGCTTCTTGACCAGACCATTGCGCGCTGCGGCGAGAACGACGCCGTCGTTTATGCCGACCGCGACTACCGTCTCACATGGTACGAGTTCGGCGAGGAGGTGGACCGCCTTGCGCGCGGCCTGATGGCGCTCGGCGTGAAGCGCGGCGAGAAGATCGCGCTCTGGGCCACCAACGTGCCGCACTGGGTGGTGCTGATGTTCGCTGCCGCGAAGATCGGCGCGATTCTGCTGCCGCTCAACACGAACTACAAAGAGCACGAGATGGACTTCGCGCTCAAGCAGTCCGACACCGAGAACCTCTTCATCATCTCCGGCTACCGCGACTGCAGCTACGTGGACGTGATATACACGCTCGTCCCAGAGCTGCGCGAGCAGCCGCGCGGCGAGCTGAGAAGCGAGAAGTACCCCCACCTAAGGCGCGTTATGTTCCTCGGCGGCGAGAAGCACCGCGGCATGTACTCGCTCAACGAGGTGATGTCGCTCGCCGTCGAGACGCCGTGGGAGGACTACCTGAAGCGCCAGGGCGAATGCGACGTGAACGACGTCGTGAACATGCAGTACACGAGCGGCACCACGGGCTTCCCCAAGGGCGTGCAGCTCACCCACCGCAACATCGCGAACGACGGCTTCTGGATCGGCGCCTGCCAGAACCTCACCTGCCGCGACCGCGTGTGCATACCCGTGCCGCTATTCCACTGCTTCGGCTGCGTGCTGGGCGTGATGAGCTGCGTGAACCACGGCGCCACGATGGTGTTCCTGGAGAAGTTCGACCCAATCCAGGTGATGATGTCCATCGAGCGCGAGAAGTGCACCGCCACGTACGGCGTGCCCACGATGTACATCGCGATGCTGGACCATCCGCTCTTCTCGAAGTTCGACTTCCACTCGCTCAGAACGGGCATCATGAGCGGCAGCGCCTGCCCGGTGCACCGCATGCAGCAGGTGGTGGACCGCATGTACATGAAGGAGGTCTGCAACCCCTACGGCCTCACGGAGAGCGGCCCGGTGATGACGATGACGCGCTCGTTAGAGCCGTCCATCGAGCGCAAGTGCAAGACGATCGGCCAGGCCCTGCCCGGCATCGAGGTGGCGATCATCGACCCCGAGACCGGCGCAATCGCCCCGCTCGACACCGACGGCGAGATCTGCTGCCGCGGCTTCAACACGATGAAGGGCTACTACAACATGCCGGAGCAGACCGCCAAGTGCATCGACGAGCGCGGCTGGCTGCACTCCGGCGACATCGGGCGCATGGACAAGGACGGCTACTACTACATCACAGGCCGCCTCAAGGACCTCATCATCCGCGGCGGCGAGAACATCTCCCCCAAGGAGGTCGAGGACTTCCTCGGCACGATGCCGGGCGTCAAGGACGTCGCCGTCGTAGGCTGCCCCTCGAAGAAGTACGGCGAACAGCCCGCCGCCTTCATCATCCCCGCCGACGGCGTGGAGCTTCAGGAGAGCGACGTCGCCGACTTCTGCCACAACAAGATCTCGTGGTTCAAGATCCCCAAGTACGTGCACTTCATGGACGTCTTCCCGATGACCGCCTCGCAGAAGATCCAGAAGTACAAGCTGCGCGAACTCGCCCATGAGCTCTGGCCGGACGCCTGACGCGCCGCTTTCGCGAAGGAAGGCGCTGCATGGAATTCTTCAAGGCGGAAGCCCCTGGCTCGCTTGATGCCGCCGCACGCGTTCTCAACGCGGGCGGCGTTGCGGTGATTCCCACCGACACCGTGTACGGCCTCGCCGCGCATCCCTCGTTCCCCGCTGCAGTGGCGCGCCTCTACACGATCAAGGGACGCGCCGCCGCGAAGCCAATCGCGCTTCTCGCGGCGGACGCCGCCGCGGTGCGCGCCTTTGGATACGAGGTGCCGCCAGCGCTCGCCGCGCACTGGCCGGGCGCGCTCACCGTTGTTGCGGAGGGTGCGAACGGCGCGCCCGCCGAGGGCTTCCGCGTGCCAGACCATGCGTGGACGCGCTCGCTGCTGCGCCTGTGCGGCGGTGTGCTGCGCGTGACGAGCGCCAACCTCTCAGGACGCCGCGAGGCCGTGGAGGCGCCGCAGGCGCTAGCCGACGTTGGCCTTTCCGCCGACATCGTCATCGACGGCGGCATGTCGCCCGGCGGCGTGCCTTCCACCGTGATGCGCGTCCGGTCCAACGGCGCCGTCGAGTTGCTTCGCCAAGGCCCCGTTGCAATTTCCTCCTTGTGCTGAATGTGAGAATTTGGCATAATAGTGGCATCAAGAATCGTAGATGTGGTTACCATAAAGGAGCAACGGACAATGAAGCGAATCATTCTCATGGCTACTCTATGCGCGGCAGCGGCGTCGCTAGCGGCCGGAATAAGGTCGTCTTACACGTCGCCGAAGTGGGTGATGGGCGGAGCGGCGCGCAGTAGCGCGAGTGTGCTCGCCACCACCGCCGCGCTCGCGTTCCCCGACATGAAGCTTGTGGACGTGCAGGAGCTTCTTTCGCAGGGTTACGTGTTCGGCGCGTGGCAGTGCGGCACCTCCATGATCAGGCGCGCGCTGCAGGCGAAGGATGTGCTGATTTGCAGAGATCCAGATACGGACGCCGTCGTGAAGATCGTGGGCGTGTTTTCGTTCGTGGACGACAAGTACACCAAGTCCATCGCATTTGAGCTCACCGACGGCGCGGATGGCGTGTACGCACGCGGCGCGCGGGCCCAGTATGTGGGCGGCAGTCAGCCTGACTTCGTGTTCGCCGAGCTGAACGACAACGGCGGCGTAACATACAGCTGCGATTCCGCCAATTCTCCCAAGGCGACGCCTAGCACAGTGGCCGGATGGGAGAATGGCGGATATGGCGCGTGCGGGCTGAGCATCGTCAAGGTTCCGCCCAAGGACGCGCCTGCGCTCATCTGGGCGAACGAGGAGGGCAAGCCGGCCCTCACCCTCGACGACATAAAGGACAATGCCTTCTCCGGAACCATCTGCGGCGTGTCCACAGGCCCCAACTCAATCGGCCAGCCGATAAACGCGTACAACAAGTCGGTCGCCGTTGACGGCGAGGGCAAGGCGACGCTCATCAGGCTCGAGTTCCAGTACAAGGAAGACGGCCATGTCAAATGTACGGTGGTGGAGCTGACGAACGGCGATGGCGGCGTCTATGGGCAGTCGACCAAGTCCGTGTACAAGGACGGCGTGGAGGTTGGATACAGGTTCGTCAACGACGACGGAACGATGAACGCGATAACGGGGGAGAGCGTTCCCGGATTCTACGGCCAGGCAGGGGCCATTAGCGGCGCCAATTCAACGGCGGGATACGGCGTGTGCGCGCTGCACGTCAGTGCGGTGCAGCCCGTATACCGCAGCAAGATGTTCTACGGCTCCGACCAGCACATCCAGGACGTCACCACGCTGCCGTGCGTGCCGGGAGGCTGGACGAAGGTGTTCGACGATGTGACGCTTCAGGAGCTGAAGGACGGCGAATACGAGTTCTCCGGCTGGTTCTGCGGAGCTTTTACAAGCTCCAAGCAGCTCGTCTTCGCGCAGCAGTTCGAGACGTTCACTCCGGCGGACGTGACGTCTGTTTCGAATGCGCTTTGCGTGTTCAACATATACGACACTGGAAGTCCGCGGCACACCAAGTCGGTGGCGATAGAGCTGGAGACGCGTGACGACGGCGTGTGGGCGAGGCATGCCAGGGGGCAGTACTTGAACAACCAGAACAACGTGAATTTCAAATTCGCCTGGCTTGACGAGAACGGAAAGCCCACCTTTGACTGCGACCAGTCGAGCCACACTGCCAATGGCAACAACAACCATCCTGCGTCATGGACGGACGGCGGATACGGTCTCGCGGGTCTGAAGGCGTCCAAGTACATGAAGAAGAACGAGAGCCTGCTCGTGTGGGCCAATCCGGCGGGCGAGCCTGTCCTGACGCTCGACGACGTCAAGGACAGGTATCTCGGATGCTATTTTGCAAGCGCGCACATTTCCGGCAAGAACGGAGAGGGCATGGGGATGTACAAGGCGTTTGAATACGACGGCGATTCTGTTCGCTCTATGCGCGTGGAGTTCCAGATCTACGACGGCGGTTGGAACAAGGCCGTGATAGTCAACTTCACGAACGGCGTAGACGGCGTGTACGGCTGCGCCGTCGCGGCGGGACATGCCAACGCGAACAGCAACAAAGTGGGCTTCCACTTCGTGAATGCGAGCGGAGGGTTCGTGAACGCGGGCGACTCCGTTGCGGTCAAATACAACGAAGGCGGCTACGGAATCTTCGACCTTTTCGCCGCGCCGATGGTCACGCTCGCCGAAGACGAGGACTGGAGCGGACACGGCGGGGCGCTGCAGCTTGGTGGCTCGGTGATCGACCTGAACGGGCACAGCCTTGCGGTAGACGGAGTCACGGGCGACGAGTCGGTATACGCGAAGATCGTCAACTTCGCCAGCGAGCACACGGCGGAGCTGCGCTGCAAGCCGGCCAAGAACATCTTCTGCAGCAACAGCAGCGTCTATTTCGGCAAGAGCGAGTTCGTCAACAACAACATAAAGTTCGTCAAGGACGGCGATGGCGTGTACGTGGCGTCCATTTCTCAGACGTACACCGGCGGCACCGAGCTGGTCGGCGGCACGCTAAAGCCAAACATCAACGGCTCATCTCGTCCGTTCGGCGCCATCGCTCTGCCGATTCAGATTGCGGAGGGTGCCGTGCTGGACATGTACGGCTGCCAGTTGTTCCATGAATATTCATTCATCATCGCCGGCGGCACGATCCGCAGCACGCACTACGACTACGACCACAACAACGCCATGCTGAAGAACGTCTCGCTCGCCGCCGATTCGGCGATCGACATCGTCAGCAGCTATGGCATGGTGGGCAACGGCCATACGCCGACCACGATTGACCTTGCGGGGCATGCGCTTGCGGTGGATGTCACCCGGAACAAGATGTTCCTGCTCTGCAACACGGAGATCAAGAACGGGTCGATCGACCTGAGAAGCGGCGGCTGGCTGCAGACCGGAGGCGATGCCTACGCCCCGGCCAGCAAAGAGAACACTGCGACGAACGTGGACTTCCGCGTGAACTGCGCGCTGCGCCTCTACGCGACGCTGAGCGTGCGCGACTACGAGGCCGTCTTCGACCAGGACTTCAACGCGGGCAGTGCCGCGCTGAACGTCTACGGCACGTTCAAGCCGGCCGCGCACGACCGCTTCTACGGCTGCACATTGCAGGACGGATCGACAATAGACTTCACCGCGCGCACCACGCCGCTGCCGCTCGTGGCGGACTTCACGGAAGGCGAGAAGACGCTCAAGTTTGCGGACGGCGCTGTTGTGAACATGAAGTTCGGCAAGAGTCGTCCATCGGCGAAGGGCCCCATCATCTCCTGGACGCCCGAGACCAAGCCGGCGAACATCGGCAGCGTGAAGTTCAAGTGCGTCAACGCCACGACCGCGAAGTACAGCTTCGTCGCCAAGGACGACGGGCTGTACGTTCTGAGCGGCCTCGTCGTCTTCGTCCGCTAGCCCCGACCGCTTTTGCGACTAGCTGCGCCCATTATCCGCGATTTTGCCATTTGCGGAAGGCCCGTGTTTATGATAAACTATGGGCCATGAAAAAACATTGCCTGGCAACAGCTCTCGTAGCATCTATCGCCTGGCTTTCCGTCGCCGCCGAGGCGCCGGAGATGCCGGTTTCACTTCTCGCCGACCCCTCGGCGACAATCGCCGCCGCCGCAAAGGCCACGCGCGAACGCTTCCCTGACGCCGACAGCGTCACAATCGACGATCGCGTGCACACGCGCTTCGAGCCCGACGGCACCGACATCACGTGGGACGACGAATGGGTGAAGGTGCTCACCGAGAAGGGCGTGCGCTCGCATACGGGGATCTCGCTAGACTACAACGAGCGCTACGGCGACGCGGGAATCCTGTGCGTCGAAATCGTGGGCGTGGACGGCAAGGTGCGTCCAGTCGACTTCAAGAAGACGCTCAAGGTGGCCACGGACAACTCGTCCATGGGCGCGAACATCGTCGATCCGCACGACAAGACGCTCTCCTGCACCGTGCCAGGCCTCGAGCCGGGCGAAATCCGCCATGTGCGCTTCTTCCGCCGCACCCGCAAGGCGCGCATGCGCGACACGTGGGCGGACATCAACGTGCTCGAGCAGACGCAGCCCATCGTGGCCACCACCATCACCGTCGACCAGCCCAAGGGACTCCCCGTTCTCCACGCCGTCGTGCGCAACGGAGTGAAGGTCAACGGCAAGGACACCATCACCCGCGCGCTCGACGCCGATCTCCCCGACGGCCGCAAGCTGCTGAAGTGGACCGCGCGCGACGTTCCGCAGGCATTTCCCGAGCCCAGCATGCCCGCGTTCTCGCGCTGCGTGCAGGGCCTGCGCCTCTCCACCATCAAGGACTGGCCCACCGTGTCGCGCTGGTACTGGGACATCTGCATTCCTCACCTTGCGAAGACCACTCCCGCGATGACGAACGCCGTCGAGAAGATCGTCAAGGGCTGCGCCACCGAGGAGGCGAAGATCCGCGCGCTCTACAAGTTCGTCTCGCAGGAGGTGCGCTACATGGGCCTCACGCTCGAGGACGACGCGCCGGGCTACGAGCCGCACGACGTCAACATCACCTTCGACAACCGCTACGGCGTGTGCCGCGACAAGGCCGCGCTTCTCGTGGCGATGCTGCGCATCGCCGGCGTGAAGGCGTTCCCCGTGTTGATCCACGCAGGCGCCAAGATAGACGTGGAGGCGCCGATGCCGTACTTCAACCACGCGATCGTGGGCGTTGACAGAGGGCTTGGGAAGCAGTATCTGCTGATGGATCCCACCGACGAGTCGTCAAAGGACCTCTGCCCGGCGTATCTCTCGGACAAGTCGTATCTGGTGGCGCGTCCCGAAGGCGAAACGCTGCTCGTCTCGCCGGTGGCGCCCGTCGAGGCGAACATGCTGCGAGTGGAGTCCACAGGATCCCTCGACGCCGAGGGCACGCTGCTTCTGACGACCTCCTACTCCTTCACCGGCATCAACGACACATACGTGCGCCACTCGCTGCTGCGCAAGACGCCCGAGGAGCGCCGCCGCTGGTTCGAGGGTGTAGTGCGCAGCATCTCGGCCGGCGCGGAGCTGCTCTCCTTCGAGCTTGAGCCTGCCGACCTGCGCGACACGGACGCGAAGCTCTGCGCTAAGACGATCGCCCGCTTCCCCGGCTTCGTGCTGCGCGGCAAGACTCGCGACACTCTGCGTCTTCCACTCGTCACGGAGAACTTCAACCTCGCAAACAGCATACTCGGCAGAAGCACGGCCCTCCTGAAGCGCCGCTTCCCGCTTGAGCTGCCGTTCACGGCGGGCGTGGAGGAGAAGGTGCGCGTGGCGCTGAACGAGTCCGTTGGCGAGGCTCTGGTGCTGCCTGGTGCCGTGGACGCGCGCGCTGGCGGCACGAAGGAGGCACCCGCCTACCGCTACACGCGCTCCGTCACGTGCGAAGGCGGCGCGCTTACCGCCTCGAGCGCTCTCAGGATATCCGGCGTCAACTTCTCGGTGGACGAGTACAAGGCGCTGCGCGCTGCGCGCGAGGAGGCTGAGACCGCCGAGCGCGAAACGCCTTCCTTTGCCGCTCGCTCCAACGAGGACGCGAACATCCGCGTGCGCGAGGAGAGGACGATCACTCACTACACGAGCCCGACCTCGTGGGTGCAGACGAACATCGTGGAGCGCGAAGTGCTCACCTACAAGGGCAAGAAGGACGCGAGCGAGCTGAAGTTCAACTATGCGCCGTGCACGCGCTCGGTGGAGCTGGTGGAGGCGACGGTGAGCAATCCCGACGGCCGGTCCTTCAAGGTGTCGCCGCACGAGATCAACGAGATGGACGCCTCCTGGGTGGCGTCCGCGCCGCGCTATCCAGCCTCGAAGATACTCGTGGCGAACCTGCCCGGCGTCGAGATCGGCAGCGTGGTGAGGTACGTCGTGGCGCGCGTTGTCACGAACGCCCCCGTGGCGCAGGCGTACTCGTACTCCTTTGGCGACAGGTCGCCGGTGGACTACGAGAGCGTGGAGCTGCACGTGCCGCGTGGGATGCAGTTCAAGGTGGCGAACTCGAAGTTCGTGAAGGACGGAGCTTGCCTCTGGCCGGGCGGCGAGTTCTCGGTGGTCACAAACGCGGCGGGCGAGCGCACTTTCACATGGAAGATGAAGGAGCCGCCGCGCATTCCGAACGAGCCGATGCAGCCATCTCTGGCGCGCTGGCGGCCGACGTTCGCGGTCTCCGCCGCAGACTGGAAGGGTTTCGGGGCGTCGCTGATGAAGCCGCTTGCTGCGGCTCGCGGGCGCGGAAGCGAGGCCGCCGAGGCCAAGGCGAGGGAGCTGGTGAAGGGCTGCAGCACGCCCGAGGAGCGCATCAAGGCGCTTCGCGAGTTCTTTGCGCGCAACCTCAGGGTCGTGGGGCCTGGCCTCTTCGAGATTCCGTTCGACAGAGCCTTCACCGCGCCCGACGTGGTGCTGGCTGAAGGATACGGATCCGACGCGGACCGCATGAACCTCGCCTACGTGATGATGGAGGCGGTGGGCTTCGACTGCTCGTTCGTGCTGGCCACTTCCGACGCGCACGGTTTCCGCCAGAAGGAGTCCGCGCGGCGCGCCATGCCGCGTCCCACGTCGTTCTCGTCCCTCCTGCTGCGCGCGGAGTGGACCGACGGCTGGGTGCCTTTCCTGCGCAAGTCGCGCACGTTCTGGTACGGCGGCGAGAACGAGTACACTCCTCCAGAGGCTAGCTTCTGGCACGGAGACTCCTTCTACGACCCGCAGCGCGACGAGTTCGGCCGCGTGGAATGCGGCGCCGACTGGGAGCCGCGCACAGAAGGCCTGATGACGCTGAACGTACGGCCGAACGGCGCTGTGGACTTCGCGGTGACGAACCGCACATGGGGCGCTTCCGTGGGCAAGAGCAGGAGGGAGTTCGCCGAGATCCTGCCCGAGCAGCGCGAACGCGGCTATCAGCAGCTTCTTGGCGAAATCGCCCAGAACGCCACCGCCACGTCTCCGCTCGAGGCCGACGTCAAGGGTTATCCCTTCGAGGTGTCGTTCTCGGCGTATGCGGAGGGATACGCCGTCTCGAAAGGCGACACGATCACGCTCGAAATTCCTGCGTTTCACTCGAACGTTTTCGGCGTGGGCAGCGCCGCGCGCCGCCGTTCGCCCATCTACCTGAGCGGAACGAACAGCGACGTAGACGACTTCGAGATCGTGTTCCCCGAGGGATACACCGTGGTGGAGAGCATGCCTTCGTCCTTCACGATATGGAATCCCAAGTCCGCGGAGAAGTGGCTTGAGCACGAGGTGACGCACGAGGTGAAGGACGGCCGCCTGCATGTGCATGTGGTGCGCAAGGGGCGCCGCGCCTCGGCGACGCAGCTCGGCGCGGACTTCTTCCCGTACCTCAAGGGCTGGAACACCCGCGCCGCCTCGCGCGAGGTGCGCACGATCACAGTGAGAAAGATTGGCAGATAAGGAGCAGACGATGAACACGAACGAAATGGACGATTTCGAACTCTTCGGCGGCGAGGCGCCTGTCGAGCAGCCGCGCCAGAAGCCGCAGCAGTCCCAGCAGGGCGGCGCGCCACAGGCCGACCCTTCGCGCGGCTCTCGCTCCACGCTTGCCGAGACCGCCGCCGCGGTGGCTCGCCGCAAGAAGGAGAGCGAGCGCACGGCGCTCATGCACGAGATCATGCTGATAGGCGGCTTCCTCCTGGTGCTTGCCGTCGGCTGGTTCGTATGGCGCGCCTACATGAACAAGCAGGCCGAGATGGAGAGAATCCGCCACGAATACGAGATGCAGGAGCAGCAGAAGCAGGCGGAGATCGCCAAGGCCCAGCGCGAGGAGGCGTTCGCGCGGCAGGAGAAGCTCCGCAAGGAGAGGGAGGCGAAGGCGCTCGCCCTGAAAAAGGAGGTCGAGGCCCGTCGCGCGGCGGAGAACGCTAAGCGCCTGGAGATGGAGAAGGCAAACGCCGCGAAGCTGCGCATCAAGAGCCTTCTCACGGCGTTCCGCGGCGCGGAGATCGACTACTACAAGAACGCGATGGACGCGGAGCGCCCCGACAAGGTGGGCGCAGAGGCCCTCTTCGTGTGCCTCATGCCCGGCGGCGGTTCGGGGTACGAGCTCTACGAGGTGCGCACGAAGGCCGACGGGAAGATGGACTCGGTGCGGCTCACCGAGAAAGGCGATCCCGAGCCGGTGGAGGAGAAGGCGTTCGGCGAAATGCTGAAGTCCGTTCCAAGCCTCATCCTGCGCGACCGCGGGCAGGACTTCTCCGCGCCTGGATCCGTCAAGGCTTATCTGCTCGATCCCACGCGCTCCAAGCGCGGCCTGCGCGGCGCGGTCAACACATGCCCCCCGCCCAGCGCCGACTCGGTTTTCTCGCCGGCGCGCGAGGACTTTGGCGCTCTCTACGACGTGGCCCGTTCGCTCGGCTGCTCCAAGACGGCGTTCAAGTACAAGGTCTACGTGCGCGGTGGAGGGCTTGCCGATCCCGTGTTCGTGAAGGAGATGGGATTCGGCGAGGAGATCGGGCGCGCGGAACTGCGCGACGCGGTGAAGAAGTCGCTTGAGGCCTCTAGCCGCGGCAGGCGCGTGGACAACGCCGGCGCTGATGGAGTGCTGCGCACTGCGCGCGTGGAGTTCCGCGCCGAGATCGACGGAAAGGGCGCGCGGTGAAGCAGGCGTACGTCAACGGCGAGCTGATCTCGCCCGAGGCGGTCCAGTTCGAGATGGACCGCCTGATGAAGTTCTACCTGGAGCACGGGGTCAAGGCGGAGGATATCAAGCCGAACCTCGAGAAGCTCCTCGAGCGCGCCCGCGAGCAGGCGATAGGCGCCAAGCTGCTCCTGATGCGCGCCGAGCAGCTCGACATGCCCGTGCCCGATTCAGAGCTCGACGCCGAGATCGAGAAGATCGTAAAGCAGATGGGCGGCCGCGCCAACTTCTCACGCGCCCTCGCGATGCAGAAGATGAGCGAGGACGAGCTGCGCGTGCAGGTGCGCAAGGGCTGCCGCGTGAACGCGCTCGTGCGCCAGGCGTGCCAGGGCGTGCCCGAGCCGGAGGAGGCAGATGTGGCGGAGTACTTCGCCGCCCACAAGGCCGACTTCACATCCGAGGACGGCGAGTCGCTCACGCTTGTGGACGTTGCGGACCAGATACGCGACCTTCTGCGCCACGAGGCGAGAGGGCGCGCGGTGGACGCATTTGTGGCGGAGCTGCGAGAGAAGGCCACGATCGAGTACAAGTGACGGAGAGGCGATGTCGCAGGAATGGAACATCAGAAGCCGCGGCCACGTGTGCACGATATGCCAGAAGCCGCTCGTCGACAAGGCGCCCGTGGTGTCGGTGCTGAAGGAGGCCGAAGGTGGATACGAACGCCTTGACTGCCATCCCGAATGCTGGAAGACCGCTACGCGCGACTGGGAGCCGTTCAGCCTTTGGGAGGGCGTGTATAAGGCGCCGCCTCCGCCTGATGCGCGAAAGGAGCCGCTCAAGAAGGAGACGGCCGACGAGCTTCTGCGCCGTCTCATCTCGCTTGACGACCCGGCGATGAAGAACGTCGTGTACGTGCTCGCGGTCATGCTGGAGCGCTCGAAGATTCTCGTCGAGCGCGACGCGCACGAGCAGGAGGACCGCACCATCATCCGCGTCTATGAACACCGCAAGACGGGCGAGAGCTTCGTGGTGCTTGATCCGCGCCTGAGGCTTGAAAACCTCGCCGAGGTGCAGCAGCAGGTGGTGGCGCTCCTTTCCGGCACCAAGACGTTAGGTGAAGTCTCTGAAGCAGCCGATCCCACCACCCAACCACCCACCCAACTACCTGACCACCCGACTACCTAACCACCCAACCACCTAACCACCCAACCACCCAACAATCTAAATATTCCGGAGAGAAGATGACTCAGCTTGAGGCGGCCCGCGAGGGCGTTGTGACAGAGGCCATGAAGACAGTGGCCGCAGACGAGAATGTGAGCGCCGAGACGGTCCGCGCCGCGGTGGCGAGCGGCGAGGCGGTGATTCCGCTCAACATCCACCACGCGAACGCGCGGGCGGTGGGAGTGGGGCGGATGTTCACCACGAAGATCAACGCGAATCTCGGGCGCAGCGTGACGCATTCCGGAAAGGGCGACGAGCTCGAGAAGCTGAAGATCGCGCTCGAGGCGGGCGCGGATTTCGTGATGGACCTCTCGGTGGGCGCGGACGACCTTAGGGCGATACGCCAGGGAATGCTGGACGCGAGCCCGCGTCCGCTCGGCACTGTGCCCGTGTACGAGACAGTCTCGCGCCTCGCGGGCGACATCCCGAAGATGGACCCCTCGTTCCTGATCGACGTCATCCGCGCGCAGGCCGAGCAGGGCGTCGACTTCATGACGCTCCACGCGGGCCTTCTTCTGCGCCACATTCCCGCAGCGATGAAGCGCAGGATGGGAATCGTCTCGCGCGGAGGCGCGATCATGGCGGAATGGATGCTCGAGAACAATGCCGAAAATCCGCTTTACGAACGCTGGGACGAGGTGATGGACGTTCTCGCGGAGCACGACGTGACGGTGTCGCTTGGCGACGGGCTCAGGCCGGGCTGCCTTGCGGACGCTTCGGACGACGCGCAGTTCGGAGAGCTGGACGTTCTGGGCGAGCTGGTGGACCGCTGCCGCGCGCGCGGCGTGCAGGTGATGGTGGAGGGACCGGGCCATGTGCCGTTCGACCAGATCCAGATGAACATGGAGCGCCAGCAGAAGGTCTGCCGCAAGGCGCCTTTCTACGTGCTAGGCCCCGTCACCACCGACATCGCCCCTGGCTACGACCACATCGTCTCGGCAATCGGCGCCACGGCCGCCGCCACGTACGGCGCGTCGCTGCTCTGCTACGTGACGCCCGCCGAGCATCTTGGCCTGCCCGACGGCGAAGAGGTGCACCAGGGATGCATCGCCTACAAGATCGCCGCGCACGCGGGCGACGTGGCGCGCCATCTGCCCGGCGCGCGCGACCGCGACGACGCGATGGCCGCCGCGCGCGCAGAGTTCGACTGGGACCGCCAGTTCGCGCTCTGCCTCGATCCAGCGCGCGCGAAGGAGCGCTGGCTCAGAACCCGCGCCTTCACCGACGAGGCCCATGGCGACGACCACTGCTCCATGTGCGGCAAGCAGTTCTGCGCGGTGAGAACGTCGCGTCGCATCCGTGAACTTGCGGCAAGAGTGCCTAGTGCCCAGTGATTCACCGTTGATAGGCGGGCGGGGTTTTTGATATAATTTTCATCAGCAGAAATCTTCTTCAACAGAAAGGCGTTAATCATGGACTACAAGTGGAAGTTCTTCAAGTCTGCGCGGTGCGTGCAGGTGAAACTAGATTCTGGTGCCGACGTCGCCGCCATCGGAGAGCTCGACGAGAAGCTGTGGACGGTGCTCTCGGCGTCCACCGACGCCTTGCGCTTCGACGCAGAGACGCTGAAGCTTCTCGACTCCGACGGCGATGGGCGCATCCGCGTGCCCGAAGTGCGCGCCGCGGTGGCGTGGCTCAAGAAGCGCTTCAAGAACCTCGACTTCCTCCTTGCGCGCAAGGACGAAATATCGCTTGCGGACCTCGACGACTCGACCGACGACGGCAAGGCTCTGCTTGCGTCCTTCAAGAACATCCTCTCCCGCGCCGGACGCCCCGAGGAAAAGTCCATCACGCTTGCCGACGTGACCGGCACCACCAAGATCTTCAACGGCCAGGCGTTGAACGGCGACGGCGTAGTCACGGCGAACTCGACTTCCGACGCCGCCATCTCCGCCGCGATCGCGGCGATCGTCTCCGCCAAGGGCGCTGTGCTCGACCGCAGCGGCGCGGACGGCGTGGACCAGGCGAAGGTGGACGAGTTCTTTGCCGACGCCGCTGCGTATCTCGCGTGGCGCGACGGCGAGAAGGCCGTTTCCCCGCTCGGCGACAAGACGGCTGCGGCATATGCCGCATTCGCCGCCGTCGAGGCCAAGATCGACGAATACTTCACTCCGCCCGAGGATTTGCCCCTCGTCGCGGCCGATCCCACCCCCGTGCTGCCCCTCGTCTCCGGCGTGAATCCCCTCTGGCAGGCTCGCTTCCGCGCGTTTGCCGCCGATGCCGCCGCGCCCGCTCTTGGCGTGGACGAGGTGGAGGCCGTGACGCGCGACGAATGGGCCGCCGTCAAGGCGAAGCTCGCCCCGTACGGCGCATGGCTCGCGGCGAAGGCGGGCGACGCCGTTGCCGGCGTGGGCGACGAGAAGCTCGCCGCGCTAGTGAAGGGCGGCAAGATGCAGGCCGAGATCAGCGCCATCATCAAGAAGGACCTCGACCTCGCGGACGAATACGCGCGCCTCGTCGACTGCGAGCGCGCCCTGCGCTACGCCAAGCATCTCATGGACTGGCTTGAAAACTACGTGAACCAGGCATGCCTCTACGACGCCTCGCGCGACAGCGTGTTCCGCACCGGCACCCTCGTGATCGACGGCCGCGCGTGCAGTCTCTGCTTCCATGTGGCCGACGAGGCGGCGCACGTAGCGCTTGCCGAGCGCAGCAAGTGTTGCCTCCTCTACGTGAAGCTCTCGCGCAAGGCGACCGGCGAGGCGCGCGAAGTGTGCGCCGTGGTCACGGCCGGCTCCACCGCTTCGCTCTATGCGGGCCGCAACGGCATCTTCTACGACTGCGCGGGCAATGACTGGGACGCCGTGGTCTCGAAGGTGGTGGAGGCGCAGGTCTCCCTCAAGGAGGCGTTCTGGGCGCCGTGGGCGAAGATCGCCGGCACGATCTCGGAGCAGTGCAAGAAGTTCCTGTCTGCCAAGCAGGATGCCGCCGTCGCCAAGGTGGGCGTCGCTGCGACCGCGGCGGCCACGCCTCCAGCGGCCCCTGCGGCAGCGCCTGCTCCGAACGGCGCGGCGCTCGCCTCCAGCGTGGCTGCTATCGGCATCGGCATCGGCTTCGTTGGCGCAGCGTGCGGCGGGCTCCTTTCGATTCTCACGAAGACGCCCGCGTGGCAGACGCTTCTCGGCGTTCTCGCGATCATCCTTCTGGTGTCGCTGCCGAGCGTGATCCTCGCGTGGTTCAAGTTGCGCGCGCGCGATCTCGGCGCGATCCTCAACGCATGCGGATGGGCGGTGAACAGGCCGCTCACGTTCTCGCTTGGCCTGGCGCGCACGTTCACGCGTCCGGCGGACATGCCGCTCGGCGCGGCCGTGGCGCGCGATCCTTACGCGTCGCACGGCTGGCTGAAGTTCGTGTTCACGCTTCTCGTGCTGGTGGCGATTGCCGCGGGCGTCTGCTGGAAGGTGGGATGCTGGCCGTTCTCGTGCAAGGGCAAGTGCGACAAGGCTGCGGCCCCTGCGGCCGAGACTGCCACGCCCGCGCCTGCGCCCGCTCCTGCCGCGCCGGCAGATGCGGCCCCTGCGCCTGCGGCCCCCGCGCCGGAGGCTGCGAAGTGAGCGCGGCGCCGCGCAATGCGGACTGCGAGGTGCTCAACCGCCGCTTCGGCGCGCCTGGGCGCATAGTGTTTCGTCCGTCTCGCCACGACGCTCCAATCGCTGTGCTCGCGAACCAGTATGGCACGGTGGAGATATCGCTCTTCGGCGCGCAGACGATCTCGTACCGTCCAACGGGCAACATGCCGGTCTTGTACATGCCGCACAAGTACGACGATTCGCCTGCAGGCGTGGAGATACACGGCGGCATACCTGTATGCTGGCCATGGTTTGCGGCTACGGGGCCTGAAGGCGCGCCAAAGCACGGACTCGCCCGCTACGCGCGCTGGCGCGTGAAGGGTTCGGAATATTCAGAGGACCTCACGGAGCTGACGCTTGCGTGCGCGAGCGACGACGCCACGCGCGCCGTGTGGCCTCATGACTTCGAGCTCGAGCTGAAGGTCTCCGTGTCGATGAAGCTCACGCTGGCCCTGCACGCCAAGAACACTGGCAAGGACGACTTCGACGTCACCGAGGGCTTCCATCCGTACTTCCTCGTGCGCGACCGCGACCGCGCCGAGGTGCTTGGCGTGGACGGTTGCCAGTTCACCGACACGAACGAGCCCGAGAAGACCGGCCGCGTGTGGACGGGCGCCTGCGAGGTGCACGGAAGCGGAAGCAAAATCTTCGACGTGACCAAATACGAGTACGTGCTGATGGACCACGGCCTCAACCGCGCCATAGCCGTCGTTTCGCGCGGCAACCGCCGCCTCGTGGTGTGGAACCCGGGCGAGGAGAGCGCCGCGAACGTGGAGGCGTTCGGCGAAGACGGCTGGAGGAAGTTCGTGTGCGTCGAGCCCTGCTCCACGCCGCGCGACGTGGCGTACACCCTCAAGCCCGGCGAGAGCCACGATCTTCTGATGGCAGTGCAGAGCGTGCCGAACGACGGCAGCGTGCACCCTCGCCACGAATGACCTGATGCGCGCAGGAGGTTGGCAGAGTGGATTCCTGGATAGACATAAACGCCGATCCCGCGCACGTGAAGCGCGAGCGGGAGAAGGCGCGCCTTCTTCGGAGGACGGACTGGTGGCGCGCCCTTGTGGCCAAGGGCGTATGCCACTACTGCCACCGCAACGTGGGCGCGGCCAATCTCACTCTCGACCACGTCGTTCCCGTGGCGCGCGGCGGGCGCTCAACGCGCGGCAACTGCGTTCCCTGCTGCCGCGACTGCAACGCCAAGAAGGGCGCACAGACGACGGCCGAGCAGATTCTGGACCAGCTTTTCCCCGAAGGTTGAAAGGCGCATCATGAAAACGCTCAAAGTGGCAATCGTCGGCTTCGGCTTCATGGGCCGCACGCACTATGGCGCATGGAAGAAGACGCCTCGCGCCGAGGTGACTGCGATATGCGACTCCAACTTGAGCCAGCTGTCGCGGAAGGTGGCGGGGAACGGCAAGGACGCAGACCTCACCACCGACTTCAGCGGCGTTGCCGTGGTCGAGAGCTTCGACGAGCTTCTCGAGCGCGGCGGATTCGACGTGGCGGACCTTACGCTTCCCACGCCTCTCCACCCCGCGCTCGTCAAGAAGGCGCTTGCCGCAGGATGCCATGTGCTGTGCGAAAAGCCGATGGCGCTCGACGTTAAGTCGTGCGATGCCATGATCGCCGCCGCCGCGAAGTCAAAGGGAAAGCTCATGATCGCTCAGTGCCTGCGCTTTGCGCCGGCGGTGAAGTACCTGCACGACGTGGTGGCGTCGGGAAAGTACGGAAAGGTGGTGGGCGCGTCGTTCGACCGCGCGTCGATGCTGCCTGGATGGGGAGGAGGAGGGAAGAGCTGGTTCCTGGACGAAGGGTCGTCCGGCGGCGTTATGCTCGACCTGCACATCCACGACGCCGACTTCATCAACTGGACGTTCGGTCGGCCGAGGTCCGTCGTCGTGCGCCGTCATGTGCGCCCGGACGGCGTTACCGACCGCGCCACGACGCTCTACGGCTACGACAACTGCGTCGTCTCAAGCTCGGCCAGCTGGGCCGCGGCGCCGTCCTTCTCGTTCGAGGCGCGCTCCTTCGTGGAGCTCGAAAAGGCCACCATCGTGATGGACGCCAAACGCTCCGCGCCGCTTCAGGTGTATCCCTTCAAGGGCAGGCCGTTCACTCCGAAGATCGACTATTCGATTTCCCCGTACGAGGCCGAGATAAAGGCGTTCGCCGCTTGGGCGCTCGGCCGGCGAGAGTCCATGCCGATAACCCTCGAGGACGCTCGTGACGCCGTGGCGCTTGTTGAGGCCGAGCGCAGAAGCATGTGCTCGGGAAGGGAAATTGTGCTATAATCTTCGGCGATGGGAAACGAAAGCATATCGCAGGGATCCGATCGCGCGGAACTGCATCTTCTCGTGCTGTGGGCTAGAGCCCGCTTCGCCGAGAAGAAGATACTCGCCGCCATTTCCGGCGAAGTGGAGATTGTGTGCTCGCGCGAGATGCGCTTTCCATGCGAAGCGGAGGAGGGGTTTCGCAGATTCTACGGTCCGGCCCTGCCTGATTCGCGCCTCAAGGCGGCGAAGTGCGGATGCGGGCCGTTTCTCTTCGTGGTGGTGCGCGACCATGCGCCCGAGCATGGCCCGTGCGTCATAGGCCACGTCTGCCACGAAAGCGCCGACCTGAAGATGCTGCGCCTGAAGATGCGCTGTCGCGAGATGTCGGGGCGCCACCATCGCGTTCATGGCACCATCACGCGCGATGAGTTCGCGCGAGACGTGGAGATGCTGACGGGCCATTCCGCCGCCGAATGGGAAAAGGGCGTGCCGCAGGGCGACTGGGCGATGCGTCTGCCAGACGTCTGGACTGCCGTGACCTCTGATGGCGCTTTCCGCGCCGCGCACATCATGCCAGGCGGTTCGCTCGAAGTGTCGGACGCCGAGGTTTTTCTCGAGAACAAATACATCAACGACTCCTTCGAGAAGGGCGTATTCCAGGGCACGCCATGCGTGGTCAAGCGCTCGTCGAAGGCCGTGTGGTCCATCGGCAACGAGTACCGGATGGCGGCGCGAATGTACGCCGCGAATCCCGCCACGGTGCCGCGTCCGCTCGCTTGGGCGTACCATTGCGTTGCGCACTCGGCCGACGTGGTGACGGCTCGCGTGGCGGGTCCGTCGCTTGCCGAGCTTCTGAAGAGCGGCGTAACGGAAACGCAGGCGGACGGTTTTGCCGCTGACGTGCGTGCGCTCGCGGAGACGCTGAAGAAGGAGGGCATCCTCCACCGCGACCTGTTCGAGGACAATCTTCTTCTGGACGCCGACGGCCATCTCAAGGCGATTGACTGGCAGCTCGCGATAGACCGCCACGCATACCGTGAAGATCCCTGGGTGGAGCGCCACTGGAAGTTCTTCTACGTCGTCTTCGGCGTGAACCGCGAACTCGGCATGGGCAACTGGAACGATTTTCACGCACTAGGCAAGGTACTTGCTCGTCTGCCACAGACGACGGCCGTGCGCGAAACGTCCGCATGGCTTGCGTCCGAGGCGCCCGCGATGGGATTTTCAAGGCCGCCGCACGGGTTGACCGCGCTGCGCCTCAGGCTGTATGCGCTCTCTCTGCGCGTGCAGATTCTGCTCAACATCCGCCGTCCGGAAAAACGCGCTCGCCTCGAGCGCCGCCTGCGCACCATAGTCGGCTTCTAGGTTTGCGCTTGATTTCGGAAATGACGGGTGATATACTGAAAATGGAGTTGACGGCGAATAGAAGGCTATAACGGAAAAGAAAAGGAGTGTCTGCATGGATTGTCTAAAGTTGCTGGCGGTGGCTGTGGCGCGGGGATTGACGCTTTTCGAGCGGTAGTTGCCATGAAAGCGAAGGCGTGGAGGCTCTACGGAGCGAAGGACGCGAGGCTCGAGGACGTCGAGCTCGAAGGCGCCGGCGATGACGGCGTCGTGGTGGAGATCGTCACGAACACGATCTGCCTGAGTGACTACAAGGCCGTCGCACTAGGTACGGGCCACAAGCGCGTTCCGAAGGACATCGCGGAGAACCCGACCATGTTCGGGCACGAGGTCTCCGGAATCGTCCGCGAGGTCGGCTCCAGGTGGGCTTCGCAGTTTCGCGTTGGCCAGCGCGTGTGCATCCAGCCCGCCTTCAACATCCCCGGCCACGAGCTGGAGACGATGGGCTACGCCTGGCATTCGGTGGGCGGCGAGACGACCCACGTGTATCTGCCGTCCGTCATAATGGAGATGGGCTGTCTTCTCCCGTACGACGGCGACGCGTTCTTCAAGTGCTCGCTTGCCGAGCCGATATCATGCATCGTCTCGGCGTTCCGCACGAACTACCACCACGCCTTCGGCTCGCACGAACACGAGATCGGAATCGTCAAGGGCGGCACGATGCTCCTCCTCGCCGGATGCGGCGCGATGGGCCTTGGATGCATAGACATAGCCTGCCACGGCCCAGAGAAGCGTCCGCGCCGCCTTGTCGTCACCGACATAGACGACGCGCGGCTCGCGCGCGCGGCGCGCGTGTTCGGGCTGTCGGCGCGTACCGACGGCGCATCGCTCCGCGCGGACGGCGAGGTGAACGGGGTGGAGCTCCACTTCGTCAATACGCGCGGCATGGCAGATCCCGTCGCCGCGCTGAAGGCGTACAATCTTGCGGACGAGGAAGACGCCTCCAATCCCACTTCGACAGGCGGCGGGTATGACGACATATTCCTCTTCGCCCCCGTTCCCGCGCTCATCACGCAGTGCTCTGACCTCCTGAGCTTCGGCGGCTGCCTCAACTTCTTCGCGGGCCCCACCGACCAGAAGCTCTCCGCGCCGTTCAACTTCTACAACATCCACTACATGATGCACCACATCGTCGCGAACTCGGGCG
>Ga0310695_10003062_pt1 | contig 33614 bp, 28 predicted proteins | sample RumenRJG_04DNA_FD_203882 | JGI IMG/M metagenome (GOLD analysis project Ga0310695, IMG submission 203882) | Bovine rumen microbial communities from Lethbridge, Alberta, Canada - RJG_04 (v2) (version 2) | ecosystem: Host-associated > Mammals > Digestive system > Stomach > Rumen | place: Canada... | reverse complement strand
GCGGCATCCGTAAAGGATGACACCAATGCCATGGTGGCCACCCTGGAGGCCAATGCCAAAAAGGAAGGCCGGGACGTTACCGGTGATGACGTGGTAAACGCTCTTAAGAATTACAATCCGGACAACCCCGATAATCCGGACAACCCCGATAATCCGGACAACCCCGATAATCCGGACAACCCCGACAATCCGGACAACCCCGATAATCCGGACAACCCCGACAATCCGGATAACCCTGACAATCCGGATAACCCTGACAATCGGGATAACCCCGATAATCCGGATAACCCCGATAATCCGGACAATCCTGTGGTCAATGAAACCTATGTGCTGGATGCCCGGCTGATTCTGGGCGGCTATGTGTCGAACGTCAAGGTATGCTGGGATGAAAATGCCAACTATGCCTGTGATGACGACAACAGCAGCATTTTCACCGATGAAGAGGGCATCTTCCACCTCAGCTTCACCGAGGCACAGAAGAACAGTATTTCCGAAACCGGCTATCTTGATCTGGTTACCCTGATTCCGGCAGGCAGCGCCAGCGTGGTATTCGGCGCCCCGGGAACCGTTGCCAGTGATGTGACTGTCAATACCCGTGTTTATGATCCCAAGTTCCGTAATTACAAGGATGACATCAGCAGTTACACCAACGTAAACATCTTTGAATCCCTGGCCGCGCTGACCTTCGGCGCTGACGAGACTCCCACCGCTGACGAATTCGGCGAACGTCTTGACAGAATTGCCGCCGCTCTCGGCCTTAAGGCAAAGACCGTACGCGGTGACTACAACAATCCGAAAAAGACTTCCGAGGAAAATGTCCGTGCCGTGATTTCCGGAGAGGTGATTCAGGAATACGGCATTCTGCCCGGGAGCTTCAAGGCACTTCAGGAACAGAAGAAGACCCCGGTGGACATTGACGCCCTGGTTGCCAATCTTGAACAAATCAAGGCCATTGTGGATCCGGTTGTGGCATCCATGGCGGAATTGGCCATTGATGACCCGGATACGGCAGAGATTATTACCGAAATGGTGGATTCGTCCCAGTATCTTGATGCCGGCTTTGCAAGCCTGGCTTCCGGAAACGGCGACAACTTCATGTGCGGCGTTACCGGTGCCGGTACCGTCAAGTGCTGGGGCCAGGGCTCCTGGGGTAACCTGGGCAACGGCGAGTGGTATGAAGATGCCCTGAGCAAGAATCCTGTGGATCCGCAGGCCGAGACCAGGACTGCGGCGGATCCCACCACGCTGCCGGACATGTACACTCATGAGCCGCAGACGGTAACCAAGTCTGACGGCAGCCCGCTTACCGGTGTTGCCAGGGTGGAGACCGGTCTCCATTATGCCTGCGCCGTTACCGTAACCGGTGAAGTCTGGTGCTGGGGCAGTAACTATTACGGTCAGTTGGGTAACGACAGCATCGATCTGGAGAGCCCGATTGTTCCTGTGGCCACCAGAGTGGTCAAGGGCCGGCAGGAGGCTCAGGGCGAGTACTTCTCCAATGCCGTGGATATCTACCTTGCCAACTACACAGCCTGTGCCCGTACTGCGGACAAGGACCTTTACTGCTGGGGCGACAACACCATGATGCAGACCGGAGACAGCAGGCCTGACGATGAGGTTACGGAGCCGTATGCGGATCTCCTGGCCTCCCAGTCCGCCGAGCTTCCGGAACACATGAAGCTTGCCGTGGTACCCCATCCGGTACCGACAATGGCTCATGTAGTGGATGTTTCCGCCGGCGATGATTCCTTCTATGCCGTAACCGACGGGGAAGATATAGTTGTCGAGCCGCAGATGGTGTCTCATGATCTTGACAGCCTTGTGGGCTGGGGTCCTTTTCCGAGAAGCAATCTCTTTGGCTGGGGTGCGGATCCGGGATCTCTCAGGGGTGATGTTTCGGATCTCTTACCCCGGAACAAGTCCGGACTGGTAGATAATCAGGCAGACATTCTTTACAGACTCAAGTACAACCTGATCGCCCATCAGAACATGGCCTGGGGCTTTTATCCGGTGACTCCGGAACCCTTTGATGCTGCTGACGGCTGGGTCTGTCAGGATATGACCAAAGAAAACGGCAAGATCTACAAAGATCCCGAGGATATCAAGAAGATTGCCGATGCCCACTATAACAGCGAGCAGACTGATCCGGATTCCAACTACAAGAATACCTGGAACATTCTTGATAACACCGAAAACACCCATTTCGGGACGCAGTGGTATTACATGCATAACGGACGCGTGCTGTCTCTGAACTATTCCGGTGTCAGCAACATATCCGGTGCCACGGGCTACGATCTGGGGGCAGCTCCTGAAGACTTTGCGACGCTTCTTTGCGATGAACAGACTCACACGTGCACCCTTAGCAACGTGAAGCTCACTAATGTTCATACGGGGCATATTTACGCTCGGGAACCTCTGGGGGCCAGACAGCTTACTCCCGATGCCGTGGGAGACCGTGATGCCGTGGTAACCGTCGGCTTTGAGGATCGTTCCGGAAAAACCCGCTTTGCAACTCTCAGGAGAGACTTTACCAAGGCGATGTTTGAATGCAAGAAGCCCGGCGCTTCCGAGGGCGACCCGGAAGAGAGGCGTGACGTTGTTGTAAGAAAGCCTGTGCCGGGGCTCAGTTATCCGTTTAACAAGAATGCCGGAGCCGAGGACGGCATGCAGCTTAAGGACTGCAAATATATTCCCAATAAGGAGGATGGTTCCTGGGATGAAGAATGCACCGATGCCAGGAAGATAAATGGCTACCTGCCGTCTCAGGACAAGTCCAGAGAGGTAACCCGGAAGATTCAGGGCGAGGAAGTGAAGGTTTCCGAAGATCCTCAGGTCGGTCATCCGAAGAAGGGCGAGTATACCCTCCGGAAGATGAGTCTCAAGGATGCCAAGAAGGTGTGTGCTAAATACTATGACAAGGAAAAGGACTATTCGAGCTACCTCAAGTGTCAGCTCGCTCTCCGCGGCAATGTCAAGTACCAGGGCTACAACCCGTTCGGTCAGGCCGGAAAGGCACCGGTTAAGGTACCCAATGCAGCTCCGCAGGATGTCGGTGTTACCCAGTATCCGGAGGGCAGCTATGCTTCCTATGCGAGCTCCTGGCTTTACAGCATCAATCAGCTCAATCTCCATAATCTGGAGTATGAGTCCGATGAAACCAAGGAAAGGGAGATCCCTCGTCTTACCGCTGAGCTTCTGGAGTACATGGGAACCTACAACAACGGCTACATGTGGGCAACCCCGGGCTGTAGTTCCTATGCGTGGGATAACTACTGGCTTATCGCTCCGAGCGCAAACTTCTCGTGCACATGGGGCGACGAAGTTTCCACCGGAAACATGCTGTCCAACTCGGTACTTCTGCAAACCGGCTACTATGACGAGACTCCGGATTGGCTGTATGAGAACTTCGGCTTAAGCAAGGAAAACATTCCTGAGAACCGCATTAAGGGAAGCTCCACTATCTGCGCCGATGCAAAGGTCTGCCCGGAAGTTGTCTATGACGATCCTGAAGAAGGCGAAGAAGAGGAGAATGAAGAAGGCAAGGATTAAGTCAAGCTTCCGGCATGCCGGGACGGCTTCGGGAGCGTGAATGCCCCGGAGCTTTCCGGTGAAGCCGGGCAGTTCTGATTAGCTTTACGGGAAGGGGAAGATGATGAGTCTTCCTCTTTTTTTATGGGTGGTTTTTCCGGGAAAGACATGCGGGAAAAGACATGCGGGAAAGTTCCGCCCGGAATGTCCGGAAAGGCGCGGAGAAAGTGTCCATGATTCCCCGCATTCTTCACATCCCGCCGGTTCCGCATAATTCCCGGCGGCAATAAAATTATCCGCCTCACGGGCGGTTTCTGTTATCGGCATTAAGAATGGGGTATAATGCACCATTGTTTTTTAGACGGCCTCTTCAGGCTTTACGAACGTTACGAAACGTAAAAAGGTTTAATCTATGTCAATGCGCTCAGTATATTGCGGCGATGTCAATGAACAGCATCTTGAAAAGGAAGTGACTCTGTGCGGCTGGGTACACCGCCGCCGCGACCTTGGAGGTCTTATCTTTATTGATATGCGGGACCGCGCCGGAATTGTTCAGGTTTATTTCGATCCGGATCAGAAGGAAGCTCACGCTCTGGCTGCGGAACTCAGAAACGAGTTTTGTATCAGGGTGCGCGGCATTGTGAAGGCCCGCCCTGACAATCAGGTAAACGCCAAAATGGCTACCGGAGCCGTGGAGGTGCAGGCCCGGGAATTGGAGATTATCAACCGTTCCGCACCGCTGCCCCTGGATTTCAATCAGGAGAACACCGAGGAACAGCGTCTCCGCTTCCGCTATCTGGATCTGCGCCGCCCCGAGATGCTGGAGCGCTTCAAGCTGAGAGCCCGGATTACCGGTTATGTCCGCCGTTATCTTGACGAGCACGGCTTTATCGATACCGAAACTCCGGTGCTGGGCAAGCCCACCCCGGAAGGAGCCCGGGACTACATTGTTCCCAGCAGAATTCATCATGGCAAGTTTTATGCGCTGCCGCAGTCTCCGCAGCTTTTCAAGCAGCTTCTTATGATGAGCGGCTTTGACCGTTACTATCAGATCACCAAATGCTTCCGGGACGAGGATCTGCGTGCCGACAGACAGCCGGAGTTCACCCAAATTGATATCGAAACCTCGTTTATGACCGCCCGCGAGGTGCAGCTTGTCGTGGAGGAAATGATTGTCGGACTCTTTAAGGAGATAACCGGATCGGATCTGGGACAGCTCCCGGTAATGACCTGGGATGAGGCCATGAGCCGTTTCGGATCCGACAAGCCGGATCTCCGTATCAGCGCCGAAATGAAGGATATTGCCGATATTGTGAAGGATACCGAATTCGCCGTGTTCCGGGATCCTGCCAATACCCCGGGCGGCAGAGTCTGCGCGCTTTGCTTCCCCGGTATCCAGGACAAAATCACCCGCAGGAAGATTGACGAGTATACCGACTACGTAAAGGTGTTCGGAGCGAAAGGTCTGGCCTGGATGAAGGTGCTGAACGATGCCGGCGATGCCTCTTCAGTGCAGTCTCCCATTGCCAAGTTCCTGACCCCCGAAATGATCAGGGGCATTCTGGAACGTACCGGAGCCCGGGCCGGAGACATTATTTTCTTCGGAGCCTCCACTGACAAAAACCAGATTTCCACCGCGATTGGAGCTCTGAGACTCAGGGTTGCAAAGGAATTCGGCCTGGTGTCTCCGGGGTACCGTGCTCTCTGGGTGGTGAATTTCCCGATGTTCGAGAAGAACGAGGACGGTTCCATTGCCGCCATGCATCATCCCTTTACAGCCCCCGAGGGAGTTTCCCCGGATGAGCTTAAGAACGATCCTTACAGCGTTTACGCTGATGCCTACGATATGGTAATCAACGGCTATGAGGTCGGCGGCGGTTCCGTGCGTATTCACCGCGAGGAGATGCAGCAGGCGGTGTTCAATGTTCTCGGTATTTCTCCCGAGGAACAGAAGCGCAAGTTCGGCTTCCTTCTGGAGGCCCTCAAGTACGGTGCGCCTCCTCATGCGGGACTGGCCTTCGGTCTGGATCGTCTGACTATGCTCCTGACCGGCACTGAAAACATCCGGGACGTTATCGCCTTCCCGAAGACCACCGCAGCTTCCTGTCTTATGACCGAGGCTCCGAGTCAGCCGTCCGACGAGGCCATGGGCGAACTGGGAATTGCAATTACCGATTTTGAGGAATAACCCTGCGAAAGGGGCGGATTCCGGCCCCTTGTTGCTAAAATTTAGGAGATAATCTATGTCTGGACACAGCAAATGGGCGAATATCCGCTTCCGCAAGGCGGCTCAGGACGCCAAGAGAGGCAAGGTATTTACCAAGCTTATTCGAGAAATCACCACAGCCGCCCGTCTTGGCGGAGCTGATGAGTCATCCAACCCGAGACTGCGTGCTGCGGTTGCTGCCGCACTTTCTCAGAATATGACCCGCGACACCATCAAGCGTGCCGTGGATCGCGGTGCCGGCGGCGGTGATGGCGCTGAACTGGAAACCGTGATTTACGAGGGTTATGGTCCGTGCGGTTCCGCCATTATGGTTGAGTGCATGACCGACAACCGCAAGCGCACGGTGGCCGATGTCAGACACTGCTTCACCAAGTTCGGCGGCAATATGGGCACCGAGGGCTCTGTGGGCTTCCTGTTTACCAAGAAGGGCGTGATTTCCTTCGAGAAGGCCGATGAGGAGAAGCTGATGGAGATTGCTCTTGAAGCCGGTGCTGATGATGTGGTGGCCAATGATGACGGCAGCTTTGATGTATATACCACTCCGGAAGCCTTCGGAGCCGTGCTGGATGCGATTGATGCTGCCAGCCTGGTTCACAGCAATGCCGAGGTAACCATGGTTCCTTCCACCGAGGCCCAGATTGACAAGGATCATGCCGAAACCTTCATCAAGCTCGTTGATTCCCTGGAGGATCTTGACGACGTGCAGCAGGTTTACCATAACGGCCAGATCCCTGACGACGTGGCAGAGAGCCTGTAAGAGATCAAAAACGGAGTCCTGAAAAGGGCTTCTGTGAGAGTGTCGCAAAGCAGATTCGGGAGAATAATCCCGGGTCTGTTTTTTTTATTTGCGCAGTGCGCGGGGATTTAGCCGTTCCGGCCCGAAAGTGCCGGCGGGGGAAAAATCAGAGTTCTTACTGAATGAACCGGAGATAGTTTTCCACATGAGGGTGACCGCGGTGCAGCGCAAAATTCAGAGTTCTGGAAACCGAGGTGTTGATAACCAGCTCTTCGGGTATTCCGGCTTCATTGATGATGTCGATGGCATGCCCGAGATTTCCGATATTGCTCATGAAGTGCGAGTCGGAACCGACGCTTACCGTGGTCTGATACTTTTTGCAGAGTCTGGCGGTTTCGAGACAGAACTCATTGCTTCCGACGCGGGATCCGGCACCGCTGGCGGCATTGATTTCAATGGCCACCCCGTACTCCGCGGCACAGCGGACAATGGCCTCCAGATCCTTGGGATAGTTGGGGTCTCCGGGATGGGCCACCACGTCGATGGTTCCGGATTTTATGGCCTTAAGCACAATGTCGGTATTGGCGTCGCGATCCTGGCTTTCCATGGCTCCGCGATGAAAGCCGCACAGTACCAGGTCCAGAGTGCGGTAGACCCGGGGCGGGCAGTCGGTTTTGCCGCCGGGCAGAAAATTCGCTTCCATTCCCTTGAGAACAATAACCCCGTTGACGGTGTCCGGAATGGCCTTTACCGCATTTTTAAAGTGCAGAATATCGGCGGAATCAGCGAGCTGCGGGCCGTGATCCGTCATGGCCAGAATTTTGAGACCTTTTTCCCGGGCGGTCAGCGTGTTTTCGTAAATGGTGCTGTAGGCATGGGTGCTTGCCAGTGTATGACTGTGGAGGTCGGCGATTAGTTTTTCAATCATGTTATTCCGGATGTTTTGTTTCTGCACACATTCTTATTGTACTATTTTCGGAAAATCCGCTCAGATTTTTTTTGGCCGGGGATAGGTTTTTCTGTCAGGAGCGGCTTTCACTTTTTGTTTTTGCTGATATCCGGGAATCAGGTATCATGCAATTGCCGTTTTCAGGAGTCGTAGGAGAATCTCCGGCTCTTATGGAAACTTCGGTACCGGTTCCGGTGCTGTGAGGTCTTGCTCCGTCTTGCAACAATAGAACGATAGGCCGTTCAGTTTTCCGGTTTTTGGCATTTTTCTGAAATTCAGGATCAGTATAACGCAATGATTGGCTTTTTTGTTCGGAAGCAGTTGCCGAGAAGTTTTTCATAAAGACAAGCCTCTAAAATGATGATAATGAGAAGTTTCAGGATACTTCGTCTCCCCTGGACAGATGGTTTATTGATATCTGGCGAGGCAATGACGGAAGGTTCTGTCTTGCGGCAGTATGTCCGGGAAGCGGGTTCAATCTTTATACCTCGGAACTTGTATCCGGTGAATTCTTTGGGGTTGTTCCCCGAATCCTCCAGCGAGGAATTCGGAAGATACTGGGTTATTACGGAGTGAAGAAGGCTGTAATTGATGATTATCTTGCCGAGACTCCGAGATTTGTCCGGGCACTCTCCAAAAAAGAAGAGGGGAGGTTTTTAAGGAAATTCACTATGGTTGCCAGAGTTTATGCCGCGGATCTGCGTGATGATATGCCCGAATTTGACGGAAACACCATGAAAAGGCTTAATAACGTCAGGGGGCTGACATTGAAAAGGGGGTACGGAACCCCCGAGGAGATGATGTGGAAAAAGCTGGAGGAGCGCTATCATACCTCGATATTCGAGGGGGCGTTTGAGATCAGCGCCGTCTTTGATGCTGAGAAGTTCCAGGTTAAAAGAGTCTTCAAAGTACCGTTAAGATACACGTTTCTGGACCTGCACTGTGCCTTGCAGTATCTTTTTGGCTGGGAATTCGAGCACCTTTTTGAATTTTCCCTGAAGGATGATCGGAAACTGGTCTGTAATGAAGAAGCCCGGATGTCAGTGGCGGCAGACTTGCGAAAACAGTCACTCTCTCGGGTACCCTGAATCCCGGTGATGCCTTCAGTTATTTTTATGACTTCGGGGACAGCTGGATGGTGTCATTGCATGTTGACGGCATCGACAGTGTATATGAAAAGGATTATCCGGAATGTCTCATGAGCGAGAATGCCGCGCCTCCTGAAGACGTGGGGGTATCTTTGGATATCTCCATTTTATTGAGGTAATGGAGAACCCTGATCATCCGGAGCACGAGGAGATGGCGGAATGGTTCGGAGAAGAATGGGATCGCAAAGGGCCGGACATTGCGGATTTAAACCGCAGTCTGGCTGCCATGAGCCGTATCGGGAAATGATATCCCGGGAAGACGGGACGGGTGCTCTCCTTCCCGGTGATTTTTTCGATCCCGAAATCATTTCCGGCTGATGCCGTTTCCTTTTTTGCCGGAAGGCGCGGCAGGCTTTTTCTGGGAAATTCCGGTTTTTGCCGGAGGCGGTGTAACGGCGTTAACCGGAGGCTTTTTTGCGGAACCGGGATTTTTCGGGAGATTGGAGGGATTTGCGGGTTTCGGGGGCTCCTTTCCGGCAGGAGGAGACTGCGGGGCGGGTTTATTTTCCAGAGGTGCCGGTTTGGGCTTTTCGGACGAAGCCGGAGTGTCCCGGGTTACCCGGTACAGGTTGAGGTGTTCCAGGCTGATAATGCCGTTTTTTACCGATACGATGCAGAGGAAACTGAGATTGTCCGGACCGTCGGCATTTCCGGCCACGGAGTATTTGGTCTGATCTTCATCTGTCGGAGCGGGAACCCGTCTGTCGGTGATGCTTACGTGATAATCCTGCCCCAGCCGGAATTTAACCATGGTGGTGCAGTACTTTTCAGTATCCCTGACATGCCGGTTGTCCTTCTGGAGCTTTTTCTGCTCCTCGGCATCCAGGGCGCGTCTTGCGGCCATAAGCTGTCCTTCGTCAACGGTATTCCGGAGCGGCAGGGCCGCGGCGTTAATTGAGGCGGTCAGGGCGGCGCCCAGGACCAGTATTGCTGTTCTGTTCATTGTTTGGACCGTAACTCTGATTTTTCACTTTTTTCACAAATGTTATCCGGACTTTTTCATTCGGACTTTTTCATCCGGACTTTTCTGTCCGAAATCTTCAGGCACTTCGGGGACAGTACCCGGAAATGCTATTCCGGATGCCGGGCCATTTCCGTCACCATCTCCCTCACAAAGGGAATGCGATCTTCGGGATTTTCCGGTACCCGGAGAATCCGGATCCGGTTGGGCCCGTCCATGCTGTAGGTTTTCGGATTCTCAAAAATAAGACGGGTAAGATATTCAAAGCTGACATGCACGGCATCCCCGAACGTTATTGAGCCGTATTTACGGTTCATGTCAATGGCGGTGATACCCAGCTTTCGGGCCGTTATTCTGATCTTCTGGATGTCAAAAAGGCTGGCGGATTCTGCCGGCAGGGTTCCGAAACGGTCGATGATTTCCGATCTGAGATCATCCACCTCGGCATCGGTAACCGCCGACGCCAGTCTTTTGTAGAGAGTGAGTCTCGTGGTAACATCAAAGACGTAGCTTTCCGGAAGCAGCGCCGGAATGCGAAGTTCGACCCCGGTTTCCCGGGAGCTCATGCTGTCGGGAGTTAGCTCCCGTCCGGCCTTCAGGGTTTCGATGGCGTTTTCCAGCATTTCCATGTAGAGCGAAAAGCCGATGCCCTCGATCTGTCCCGACTGCTCCGCACCCAGGATTTCGCCGGCCCCCCGGATTTCCAGATCCTGGGTGGCCAGAATAAAGCCGGAGCCCAGTTCCTCCAGCGAGGCAATGGCTTCCAGTCTCTTTTTGGAATCCTGGGAAATCTGCCCGCCTTCCGGAGTCAGAAGATAGGCATAGGCCTGATGGTGGGAACGTCCCACCCGGCCGCGGAGCTGATGGAGCTGCGCCAGTCCCAGCTTGTCCGCTCTTTCCATTATGATGGTGTTGGCTGTGGGAATGTCGAGACCGGTTTCGATGATGGTGGAGCAGATGAGCACGTTGTATCGCTGATGATAGAAATCATGCATGATTCGGGAAAGCGTCTGTTCGGGCATCTGGGCGTGCGCCACGGCTATGCGGGCCTCGGGAATCAGCTCGGTCAGCTTTTCCTGTACTCCGGCAATGGACATGACGTCATTGTGGAGATAATAGGTCTGACCGCCGCGGTTGAGCTCCCGGAGAATGGCCTCCCGGATCAGCCCCTCGTCATACTCGTGAACAAAGGTACGTACCGCGAGACGCTTGGCCGGAGGGGTGGCAATAATGGAGAGGGAACGGAGGTTGTTCATTGCCAGATTGAGGGTGCGGGGAATCGGGGTGGCGGTCAGGGTCAGGATATCCACCTCGGAGCGCAGTTTTTTGATTTTTTCCTTCTGGGCAACGCCGAACCTGTGCTCCTCGTCCACAATCAGGAGTCCCAGATCACTGAAGGAAATTCCCGAGGACAAAAGCTTGTGGGTGCCGATAACGATATCGACAGTTCCCTTTGCCAGTTTTTTGATTACCTCATGCTGTTCCCTCGCGGTTTTAAAACGGCTGAGACAGGCGATTTCCACCGGGGTGTCGGCAAAGCGATCCCGGAAGCTCTCATAATGCTGGTCCGCCAGGATGGTGGTGGGTACCAGGATGGCCGTCTGTCTGCCATTGGAGACTGCGATAAAGGCGGCCCGCATGGCCACTTCGGTTTTGCCGAAACCCACGTCGCCGCAGATCAGGCGATCCATGGGCCTGTCGGATTTCATGTCGTTTTCCACGGCCGTTATTGCCGCGATCTGGTCATCGGTAAGCTGGTAGCCGAAGCGGGCGGCGAAACGGCGGTACTCATCTTCCGGAATCTTATAGGAAAACCCCTTTCTGATTTCTCTTCTGGCATAGACCTCCAGAAGTCCCGCCGCCACGTCCCGGATCTTTTCCTGAGCCTTTTTGCGGGCCTTTTCCCACTGATTGGATCCCAGTCTGGTCAGGACGACCTTTTCGGGATCGGCTCCGGTATAGCGGCTCAGGAGGTGCAGGGACGATATGGGAACGTACATCCTGGCGTTCTGGGCATATTCCAGTGCCACAAAATCAGATTTCAGACCTTCGATTTCGAGAGTTTCCAGCCCCAGATACCGCCCGATGCCATGCTTTTCGTGTACCAGAAATTCCCCGGGCTTAAGTTCTCCCAGATTTCGGATGATGGCGTCGGGGTTAATGGCTCTTTTGCTGTTTCGGCGGGTGCGGGGGGTGTACCGGGCTCCCAGAAGCTCGGTTTCGGTAATCAGTGCCAGATTGCCTTTCAGAAATCCTGAATTAAGAGGGGCGACGGCAATGCCGTTTTTTTCCGGAGATTTTAAAAAATCCGCCACGGAATCAAAATGCACGGGTCTCAGAGAACTCAGCAGCATTTCCTGAAGAATGGCCTCCCGGCCTTCGGACCCCGCTGCAAACAGAATTTTTCCGGAAAACTCCTTCCGGAATTTAATGACGGCCTCGCAGGGATCGGACTTGCCGTGATTTACCGCCAGCGGGGGTACCGGTGCTGTCCCGAGATCCCTTACGGCGGCCGGGAGATTTTCCGGCTTTTCCGGCCAGATCCGGAAGTTTTCGAACCTGGCTAGTGTTTTAAGCAGCTCGTCGGGATTCACATACAGAAGATCCGGATCCAGACTGGGATGATCCGGATTTCCGGCATTTTTAAGGGCGCGGGTCCGGATATCAGCCCAGTACTCGTCCAGGGTATCCCGAAGACTTTCCAGAACAAACACGGGGCTTTCCGGAGGCAGGTAATCGCAGACTGTGGCTGTGCTGTCGAAGAACAGCGGAAGATAATGCTCGATACCTGATGGAATTACCTTGCGGGAGATCTGCTGATAGATGTTGTGAAGGGCCAGGTTTTCGGGATTGAGCTTGTCGCGGTAGCGTTTCCTGAAGGTATCGATGGCTGCCTCGGTTACCGGGAATTCGCGGGCCGGCAGGATTTCGATCTTTTCAACGGGTTTTACCGATTTCTGGGTTTCGGGATCGATGATGCTGATGGTTTCTATTTCATCGTCAAAGAAATCCAGCCGGTAGGGGACATTGCCGCCCATGGGAAACAGATCCACAATGGAACCTCTTACGGCGAATTCCCCGTGTCCGAGTACCTGCTTCGCAAGCAGGTATCCGGCGGAGGAGAGCTTTTCCCGGAGCCTGATAATGCTCATGGTATCGCCTTTTCTGATCATAATCGCCTGGGAGTTTATAAAGGATTTCGGGGATACCCGGGTCATCAGAGTGGTTCCGGCGGCGATAATCACCATTTTGCGAACGGTATCCATCCGGGACAGGATTTCCAGCCGGCGGGAGATGATGTCCTGATAGGGGGAAAAGGTGTCGTAGGGCAGGGTTTCCCAGTCAGGAAAATACCATACCGGAGTATCCTTCATGATAAACCGGAGCTCCTGCTCCAGATCCAGGGCTTCTTTCACGTTTCTTGTGACAATCAGTGCCGGAAAGGCGGAATCCTTCACCGCATCGGCTATGAAAAAAGACGGTGAGGAGCCGTAAAGTCCTGAAAATCTCAGCCTGGAAGCGGCTTTGGCGGCTGGCCTGACATTGAAGGAGATAAGGGCATCCATCCTGAAAAATTTCCTTGTTTGAATCATGTGTTTCCCTGACATATGATACCACTTTACGGGGCGGTCCCGAAAATCACACGGGATGCCGGAAGCGGGATAGTTGATTCCTGCGGGTACGGCGCATTCCGGTAACTGAGATTTTTGGAATCCGTTCCTTTTTTTGACAAAAAGCGGAATTTCGGAGAGAGAAATCTTGAAAACTGGTTTCACAGTAAATCCCGAAAGCCTTTGATTATCAAAGGAGCCCGGCAGATTGGGAAAACCGCTTCAATAAAAAGGTTCGCCGCGATGCATTACAGCAATGTCGTGGAAATCAATTTTGTTGAAAGTCCTGGTTTTAAAAAGATTATCGAGGATGGCTACAGTCCCGTGGAAATCATAAGAAACATTACCAGGATCAGTTCGGAAACTGTATTTGTTCCGGGAGAGACTGGACGCCAGAGAACAGTCCTGAATCCTGAATCGGCAGGATGACTGCAGAGAAAATATAGCGGGAATGCAGTGGCAGACTGTTTGCAGCAAACACCGACAAGGAGTGCGGCATTGCGTTCCGGTCGCAATTTTTAAGAAATTCGCTGACAGCGTCGGGGGATACATTGTAGTATAGCCGGCAGTACCGGTTGCCGGCGGGGTGCCGGAATCCTGGAATGTCCTGCTAGAACAATGAAACGAGGGTTGCCAATGAAATTCATGAAAAACATTCTGTCTTTATCCGCATTGCTGATGATTGCCGGTGCGGGGCCGGCTCTGGCGGAGAATTCTGATAATTCCAGAAAGGAGGTTGAGGCCAAATACAGTATTCAGAATGACCTGAGTTATCCCGGAGCCTTTTACGGCAGGCATTTTACCGGCAAAAAGGGAGACTATGAGGCTATCAGTGTCATGGCGCTCTATTCCGGAGAAACAGAAAATCCGGATAAGATTATCACCGGGCCTGTGAAAGAATTTCTTAAGTGTTCGAAGATGGATTTCAAATCTTCCGGAAGCGAAGACGAGGTCTATGATTATGATGACTTCAAGGGGTGCGTGACTCCGTCAGGAAAGGTTTTTGACGGTTTTGTCGGCTGTACCGGCGGTTTTCACTGGTTTACCGTGTATTCAGCGGGGATGCCCGAGGCTGATGTTGAAGCCATAAAGGATTATGACACCGACTTCAGCGATACTCTGGCGGCGCAGGATTATCCTTCGATGGAGGCTCCTTCCGAGAAGGTCAGTAAGAAGCTCCCGGCCGGATATGTTCTGCTGCCTACTTTCCGGTATCTTCTGGACGGGGCTTATGCCTACATTGCCAAAACCTATGTCAATCCTGATACGGGGCGTCTCTACAGCTACCAGATTCTGGGAGAGGAACAGCTCCGGGAATACGATGTTGCCGGCGGGGTAAAGGAGTTCTGCGGGGCCGGTGCCTCTATTAAGGCCGAGGGCAAGGACAGTTCGGCTGTCAAAGGATGCTCCTCGCGTCAGTGGGTTAAGCCAGGGAAGGTTCTCGGAAAGATCACGAACAATGTTTCCGCAAATAAGCTCACCGTGGCCGAGACTTACAGCGTCGATATGTCCGAGGCCGATCTCGCGGTGTTCCGGGCCGAGGTTTCAGAAAGGGTAAAGACCTTTAATCCCGGGGATTTCGAGTTTTAAGGGCGAAGAAGCTTCTCCTGTCAGGCCGTTTTGGGCCCTCGGAAGCCGTTATTTTCTGTCGCCGATTTTCCCCGGTATTCTCTTATTATCCGATGCCGGGCCGGGAATTTCCGGTCCGCGTCTTTGCCGGGGCTTTGTATCCCTTATCTTCCTGCTGTTCTGATTTCCGTTCTGCGCCATTCCCGGACCTGTCACAGGAACAGAAAAGTTCAAATGTCATATTCACAAAAAACCCAATATTCAGTATATTTATTGTTTTGTTGTCGAAACTGAAAAATTATGAAAATCGGGGTTGTTTATGATCGGTTCGCTGAGAGGAAAAATTCTGGAAAAAAATGCGCCTGAGGTGCTTCTGGAGGTCGGCGGAGTCGGCTATGAGCTGGCAGTGCCCATGATGAGCTTTTACAAGCTTCCGGAGCCGGGGCAGGAGACGTTCCTCTATGTGGCCCATATCATCAAGGAGGATTCCGAAAGCATGTACGGCTTTGCGGACAAATCCTCCAAAAAGCTGTTTCTGGAGCTTATAAAGGTATCCGGCATCGGCCCGAAAACGGCACTGGCGGTGCTGTCGGCCATGACTCCCGAGGATTTTGCAAAAACCATCAGGGACGGCAGCTATCAGCCTCTGACAAAGATTCCGGGCGTCGGCAAGAAAACCGCCGAGAGAATTGTGGTGGAGATGCGGGATCGGGTAGCGGAATGGGCTGATCCCAAAACCCAGGCGGAGGTTAAGAGCAGCGGCGCTGCAGCTCCCCTGCTTCCAGATACCGATCAGGAGGAGGAGGAAGCCTGTCAGGCCATTGTTTCCCTGGGTTACAAGCCGCAGTGGGCTTCGGCCGCAGTGCATAAGGTTTTCAAAAAGGGGATGACTCCGGAGGATATTATCAAGGCGGTTCTGGCTACGGTTTAGCCGGAGCCGGCATTCTGCGTTATGACGGATTTTTTATGCCGGCATGTCAAGGAATACAGTTTCAGGGTTCCCGGAGGTATGAGATTCTGAATAACAGATTCGGGAGCCGGTTTTAACGAAGAGAAAGCAAAACGGGAATTATTGCAATGGCAGTGGAAAAGGACAATCTGAAGAGTGTCTCCCCGGCAGCGGAAAAAGGAGGAGCGAAGGCGACGGATCTTTCCGGGCGGATGATGTCGGGGGAGACCGGCGGCGGCGAGGACGAATCTCTGGACCGGGCTCTCCGGCCGCAGTTTTTCAGGGACTATATCGGTCAGGAGAGTCTTAAAAGCAATCTTGAAATCGCCATCAAGGCGGCCCTTAAGAGAAAGGAACCCCTGGATCATGTGCTGGTGTACGGGCCTCCGGGGCTTGGTAAAACCACGGTGGCCAGCATTATTGCCAATGAAATGAAGTCCAGCCTGATTACCACCTCCGGGCCGGTTCTGGAGAAGAAGGGCGATCTGGCGGCTTTGCTGCTGAGGCTTAAAAAGGATGACGTGCTTTTCATCGATGAAATCCACAGACTTAATCCGGTGATTGAGGAGTTCCTGTATCCGGCCATGGAGGATTTCAGTGTCGATATCATGATGGGAGAAGGTCCGGCGGCAAGATCCATGAGGGTTCCGGTAGCTCCGTTTACCCTTATCGGAGCCACTACCAAGGCAGGTTCCCTGACCTCGCCGCTCCGGGCCCGCTTCGGCATCGTGGAGCGTCTTAACTACTACAGCCACGAGGAGCTTCGAACTATCATTGACAATTCCTCGAAGCGGCTCAGGCTTGACATTGATGCCGCAGGATCCCTGGAGATCGCCAAAAGAAGCCGCGGCACTCCCAGAATCGCCAACAAGCTGCTCCGCCGGGTGCGGGACTATGCGGATGTGAATAATTCCGGAATGATAACCGGTCCTGTTGCCAGAAAGGCCCTGGAGCTTCTTAACATTGATGATCTGGGCTTTGATTATTTTGACAGGCAGTATCTTCTGACAATAATGCAGGATTTTCAGGGGAAACCGGTGGGGCTGAACACTCTTGCCGCGACACTGGGAGAGGATCGGGATACCATTGAGGATGTGCTGGAGCCCTATCTTCTTCAGGAAGGATTTATTCAGAGAACCCCCCGGGGACGGGTGGTTACGTCAAAGGCCTATGCTCATTTCGGGATAGAGGAGGAAAAGCAGTGATTAATTCAGATCCGGCAATGAAGACAGAGAATGCCGATCCGTTTTCCATCAAGGTCAGGGTTTATTTTGAGGATACCGATGCCGGTGGCGTGGTTTACAATGCCAATTATGTGAAGTTTATCGAGAGAGCCAGAACGGAGTGGCTGAGGCACCGCGGCTACGAGCAGCGCGGCATGCTGGAATCAGGGCTGGGTTTTGTAATAGCCTCGCTGGAGGTCAGCTTCAAAAAGCCGGCCCGGCTTGATGACGAGCTTACCGTAACCTGCGAGGTGGAGAGTCTGATGTCGGCCTCGGTAACCTTCCGGCAGACGGTGCTGAATCAGAAGGGAGAACTGCTGATTACCGCCCGGGCCAGAATTGCCTGTGTTGACATGAAAGCCATGAAGCCCTGCCTGTTCCCGGAAAACCTGAAGAGGATTTTTGCCGGAGAGGATGCCGGAATCGGTCAGTGATTTCCGTTCTCCCGCGCTCAGGATTTTACGGGGATAAAAGCCTGACAACATGGTGTATAATGCGGGACTGTTTATCCCGGGAGACCCCGCAAGGGGCGTTTTTGTGAAAAAAAGAGGTAGAAAGTGACTGCTGAAGAATTGCCAATAAGCGCTGCCGAATCCGTGCGGGAAGCCGCCATTTCGGCCGGCGCGGATATCTCCATTACCAGTCTTATCATGCATGCCAGTCCGCTGGTGCAGGGGGTAATGCTTTTTCTGGTTCTCCTCAGCATTGTCAGCTGGACAATCATTATTCAGCACGGAAGATATCTCAAGAACTGCCGCAAGGAGGCAGATGCCTTTGAGGATCGATTCTGGGGCAGCTCGGATCTGAATACTCTCTACCATGGCTGTGTGGGAAACCGGGATCAGTCCGCCATGGAAAAGATCTTTGTCGCCGGATTCAAGGAGTTTGCCAGAATGCACCGGGACGGGGTTAAGAACAAGGACACGCTGATGGACGGCACCTACAGGGCCATGAAGGTAAGCTGTTCCCGGGAGCTTGAGGAGCTGGAAAATCATCTCCCCACGCTGGCTACCATTGGTTCCATTAGTCCGTATATCGGCCTTTTCGGGACGGTGTGGGGCATTATGAGCGCCTTTATTGCGCTTTCCGCCGTGAAAAATGCCACTCTGGCGATGGTGGCTCCCCCTATTGCCGAAGCCCTGATTGCCACTGCCATGGGTCTTTTTGCGGCAATTCCGGCCGTGCTGTTCTACAACCGCTATGTTACCAAGGTTGACAAGCTGGAAAATCAGTATCTGAACTTTATTGACGAGTTTTCCACCATCCTTAACCGCAATACCGCGGCGAATGCGGAAAAGGCGGAAAAGACTGACAGAAAGGGGCAGCCGTCATGAACCGCAGCCGTGCCAAAAAGCGTCCCATGGCAGAGATCAATGTGGTGCCGTATATCGATGTGATGATGGTGCTTCTGGTGATATTTATCGCCACGGCTCCGGTGGTTATGCAGGGGGTTACGGTGGATCTGCCGCAGGCCGAGTCGGAGGCCATGAGCGAGGATCAGAAGATTCCTGTTATCTGCAGCGTTGATGCCCGGGGAAAGTATTTTGTGGAGATTCCCGGTGGCGGTACCGTTCCCGTGGAGTCGCTCCGGGATCTTTCCGACAGGGTAAAGAGTTATCTTGCGGAGAAGCCGGGGTCTCCGGTGGTGGTGCAGGGAGATGTCCGGGCTTCGTATGACAGCGTTATTCAGCTTATGAATTCCCTGAAGAATGCCGGCGTGGAAAGTGTGGGACTGGTGACAGAGCCTCTGAACAGCAAGTAGAGCCGGTTTCCGGAATATAAGAGAATTGACCGGACCGTTTTTTTCGGTCCAGTATGGAGTTACTGTTAATGAAGTACAGTCTTACAACATCAGCTGTAATTGCAGTGTTGTTGCATGCGGCGCTGTTCGCTGTGCTTTTTTTTAATGTAGACCTTACTCCCGAAGAGACAAAGCAGAATGAAAAGCCGCTGATCCATGCCACCATGGTGGATTATAATTCTCTGCCGGCCCAGAAGGAGGCCCGGAGAAAGGCGGAGCTGGAGGCCAGGAGAAAAGCGGAGGCCGAGGCCCGCAGAAAGGCAGAGGCAGAAGCCAGAAAGAAGGCGGAAGCAGAGGCGAAAAAGCGGGCGGAAGCCGAAGCCAAAAGGAAAGCCGAGGAAGCCCGGAAACAGGCTGAGGCCGAGGCCAAAAGGAAAGCCGAGGAGGCCCGAAAGCAGGCTGAGGCCGAGGCCAGGAAAAAAGCCGAGGATGAGGCCAGGGCTCTGGCCGAGCGGAAGGCTGCCGAAAAGGCTGCTCAGGAAGAGGCCAGAAAACAGGCGGAGCTTGCCTTGAAGAAGGCTGAAGAGGCAAAGAAGAAGGCCGAAGCCGAGGCAAAGAAGAAGGCCGAAGAGGAAGCTAAAAAGAAAGCCGAAGCCGAGGCTAAGAAGAAGGCTGAAGAGGAAGCTAAAAAGAAAGCCGAAGCCGAGGCTAAGAAGAAGGCTGAAGAGGAAGCTAAAAAGAAGGCCGAAGCCGAGGCTAAGAAGAAGGCTGAAGAGGAAGCTAAAAAGAAGGCTGAAGCCGAGGCTAAGAAGAAAGCAGAAGAGGAAGCTAAAAAGAAGGCCGAAGCCGAGGCCAGGAAGAAGGCCGAAGCAGAAGCCAGAAGAAAAGCCGAGGAAGAAGCAAGACGAAAGCGCGAACAGTCGCTGGAGGATGATATTCTGGGTTCTTTGGACGGTCCGGGCGGCTCCTCTCAAAGCGGCACGAATGCTCAGCTCGAAATGGCCCAGCGTTACGGGATGACCGTTAAGAGCATCATTGAAGAGGCATGGCATGTGGAGAAGGCCATGAACGGCAAGACGGTGAATATCACCATCAGGCTTTCCGAAAACGGCAGTATCAGCGGTGAAAACTGTACTGGGGACAGTCGGGTATGCCAAAGTGTCAGACAGGCGCTGGACAGGATTCATGCCTTTCCGGCACCGCCGAAGGAATGCAGCGACTGCCGGGTAATTCATCTGAAGATGACTCCGCGGATTTAACAGAGATTTAATTACAGGGAGCCGGTGTCTGAATCAATAAAACACCGGAATTGCAAATATGAAAGTATGGGAAAAGGCCTTCAGCGCTCTGGTGCTGTTTTGGGGATTTGCGGGAACCGGTCAGGCGGATCTGAACCTGGAAATTACCGGGGGCATGGATATCGGCAGAAAAATAGTGGTGGTTCCCTTCGGAGGTCAGAGCGCGGCCCGGGAGGATCAGGATCTGGCGGGAATCATTGCTGCCGATCTTACCCGTTCCGGAGTGTTTTCTCCGGTGGCAGCCGGCGGGCAGAAGGCATCTACCGGAGATGAGGTCAGAACCTCAGATTTTCCGGCCGGAACCGAGGCAGTGGTGGTAGGCCGGGTGGCCAAGGGAGCTTCCGGATATGTGGTTAATTTTGAGCTGGTGTCCCTGACATCGGGAAATCCTCTGGTTATTCAGGGCGTCAAGGCGGATGTCCCTGCCGGCAGGCTGCGGGAATACGGGCATAGGATCAGCGATCAGGTTTACGAAAAGCTCACCGGAACCAAAGGGGGATTCGGCACCAGAATCGCCTACATTAAAAGATCATTTGCCTCAAAGCATCCTTATCAGCTGGCAGTAGCCGACTATGACGGCAAAAACGAGAAGGTGCTTCTGGTTTCATCGCAGCCTTTGATGAGTCCCAGGTGGAGAAATGACGGCCGGACTCTGGCCTATGTGTCTTTTGAACAAAGGAAGCCGCAGATTTACACTCTGGATATTGTTTCCAGAAGCAGAAAGCTTATTACCAGTTTCCCGGGACTTAACAGCAACCCGGCATGGTCTCCGGACGGATCCAGTCTGGCCATGGTGCTTTCCAAGGACGGAAATCCGGAAATATATGTTCTTAACCTGGCTGCCAGGAGCCTGAAACGTATTACCAGCAATCCGGGCATTGATACCGAACCCTCCTGGTCTCCGGATGGCCGCAACCTGTATTTTGTGTCAGAGAGAGCCGGAGCGCCGCAGGTTTTCAGCGTGGATCTTTCGTCGGGTGCTGTATCCCGGGTAACAAGATCTCCGGTAAAGAATCTCTCTCCGGTTGTAATGCCTGATAATTCGGGTATAGTGTTAATTAATCAGAACGGCGGTTTTCGGGTATCACGGCAGGATTTTTCCGGCAGTCTGTATTCTCTCACCGGAACCTCTTTGGATGAATCTCCGACGGTATCGCCAGGCGGCAACATGATTATCTACAATACTGTAAAGGGCGGCAGGAGCGTTCTGGCACTGGTATCCGCAAATGGCAGATACCGGGAGGTTCTCAGGAACTCCGGAGGGGAGTATTACTTCCCGTCATGGTCCGGTTATGCCGGAAAGTGATGGGCAGCGGGGAATGTTTTCTTTGGCTGTCAGAGGTTTGAGTTTTAAAATTTGCAAGGGATCTGTTTTATGTTAAAAAAGTATTTTTTCTGTTTTTCCGCAGTGCTGCTGTTCACGCTGGGACTTACCGGATGTGCCACCAAAAATGAAGACGGCAATACCGACAGCACTGCCATCGTTGAGGATCCTTCAATTGTCGAATCCGGCGATTCCATGGAGAACGGAGCCATTGTGGTAGGCGATGACTATGCTTCCCCGAATGACGGCCTGGAGCTCTCCCGGGAGCAGCGTGCCAAGCTGCAGGCTCTCAAGCAGGACAATGTTATCTATTTTGCCTTTGACAGCGATGCCATCCCGAACAACTATATATCTCTGCTGGAGGCTCATGCCGATTTTCTGAGAACAGCTTCGAAGGTGACCATCATCATCGAAGGTCATACCGACGAACGCGGCACTCCGGAATATAACATCGCGCTGGGTGAGCGCCGTGCCCGTTCCGTGGCTCAGTATCTGCTCAATCTCGGGGTTCCGGCACAGCAGATTTCCATTGTCAGCTACGGCGAGGAGAAGCCGCAGCTTTTCGAGCATAATGAAAATGCCTGGAAGAAAAACCGCCGGGCAGTGATTTCGTATTAATTTGAGGGACGATCATGGCTTTTACAAGGCTTAGGGGTATTCTGGTACCGGCTGTGCTTCTGTCGGCTTGCCTTTTGTCTCCGCTGGCAGCGGCGGAGCCTACGGTGGCCCAGCTGGAAAAACAGATCAATGCCAGAAATGCGGCTCTTCTTGAGATGCAAAACCGGGTGCAGCAGCAGGACGCCACCATCAGAAAACTGGAAGGTCAGATTCAGGATCTTTCGGAACGTCTCAGTGCTTTGGAGAAGGGCGGTGTCAGACCTCAGATTCCGGCGAATCCCAATCCGCCTGCTCCTGATACCGCTTCTTCCGGAAATAACGGTCCGAAGCCGCAGCCGGATGTTGTTCCGGCTCCCGATGCCAAAAAGCCCGCCGGGGATCCCAAAAAGCTTTATGATGATTCCTTTGCCTTTGTCAGGGACAATAATTTCAGGAAGGCCGAGGCCGGCTTCAGCGAGCTTATTCAGAATTATCCGGATTCCGATCTGGTTCCCAACTCTTATTACTGGCTGGGACAGATTTACTACAAGGAAAAGCAGTATCAGAAGGCCCGGGAGAATTTTCTGAATGTGACCAAGTACAAGTCCTGTCAGAAGCGCGCCGATTCCATCTACAAGCTGGGAGCCATCGAGGAGCTTCTGAAGAATCCCGACAAGGCTAAAAAGTTCTATCAGGTGGTGGTCAACTCCTACAAGGGCTCCGCCGAGGCGGTTCTTGCTCAGAAGGCACTGGATCGTCTTAAGTAGTCCGGATCTGCCCGGGGCTTTTACAGATAATGCCTGATACAGGAGGTCTCTGGCGGGATCTCCTGTTTTTTGTTTCCGTACCGGCGCCGGCACGGTAATTCTGCAGGTTTTTATCGGAGAAAACGGTATTGCGGGGCATGACCTCACGAATCAGAAAAATCTGACTCACGGCCGGGCGGAGTCAAAAGACTTCAGGGACAGCCATTTTGCAGAGTCAGTGCTTTTTTTGCGGCCCGTCGCGGATGTAACCCTGCTTATGCGGGAACTTGCAACGGGGCGGAAACGGTATCTTAACGGAACAGGAACCATTTTTATGGATGAAACTTCTCGTATCCCCCTGCGGGTATACTGCAAGAACTGCAATACCCCGGCGGGTTTTGACATTCTGAAACAGTCATATCGCTGTCCCGGATGCGGAGAACTTACCGGCATTGCCGAAGCCGGAAAGGCCGCCCGGACCTGGTGTCATCTTAACAGGCAGAATACCCGGGAGCGTAACGAGGGTTCCGAATATCGGGAATGTGTCTGCCCCTCCTGCGGAGCCGTAGTGGCATTTCCGGAGGGGGATGCCTCCCGGACCTGTCTTTATTGCGGCAGTGCTCTCATAAGACCGGAGCTTCTGGATCCCGCAAGACTTCCGGAAATCATCATTCCGTTCTTCATAACCGAAAAGGAAGCCCGCGAAAGAATGCATTCCTGGGCGGAAAAGAACAGTAAAACCCCCGAGGGCCGGAAGGTTCTTTCCGCCATTGACAGTCTTACTGGCTGCTATGTTCCGTATCAGCTGGTCAGGGGCCCGGTATCCGGTACGGTGTTTCGTGACGGGGGCTATCGCCGTTATCAGTGTTCCGGCTATCTTGAAGGTATTGCCGTCAGCACCTCGAAGAATCTCGACAACCTGGTTCTGAACGAGATGGAGCCCTTTGACTGGTCCCAGGCCAGACCTTTTGATTACGGGGTTATTTCCGGACACCGGGTGCAGCTTATGGATCTCAGTGAGGCCGATACCGATAACAGAATCCGCGAGGAGGTACGGGAGGATTTTCTTCCGGAGATTGAAAGGGTGCTTCAGACTTCGGGTGTTGATGTGACTGTGGCTACCGGCGATCTTATGGTGCTCAATGCGCTTTTGCCGGTTTACATCATAAAACAGGGGGAGCTTCTGGCGGTAATGAACGGACAGACCGGGAGAATTGCTGTCAGCGGATCGCGCACCCGGGTCAGTTACCCCTGGGTTATCGAGCCTCTGATTTATACGATTGTTCTGACTCTGGCACTGGGATACTTTTTCGGATTTAATCCGGAGCTTATCGTATACGGGGGCATGGTGTTCGGGGCGATTATTTTTGCCATCATGGGGGACGGCAAAAAGTCACTGATTCGAAACGTGGTGCTTAAGACGGAAACCGCGAAAGCCCGCCGCGAAGGCAGGAGGCTCAGGATTGACGAGGAGAAGGATATTCTCAGGAATCCCTATGATAACAGTCCGGTGTTCCGGGAACCTGATGAAAACGGAAATCTGGTGCCGGCAAGCATTTCTTTCTACGGCCCTTCAAGAATTATAAGGCTCATTCTGACCTCTCTTGCCGTAATATTTCTGCCGGTAATTCTGGCAGCACCCCTGCGGCTTCTCGTAATGGAGGCTCACGAAAGCTTCCTGTCGGGTTTTCATATGGAATACGGTGCCGCCTGGTACGTTCTGGCAGCCATGGTGGTTTTGATATACCTTCTTAAGGCCGGCCGGGTTTCTGTTTATGACAATCCCGTCATTCACGAGATCATGCCTGACGGCACCAGACGGCGTATCAGAAATTCCGGAAACGGGCAGTGCGGTTTTTTCTCCATGTTCCGGAATGAAAACGGGGAATCCCGGCTTAAGCTGTTTCTGAAAAGGGATTCGGAAACGGGCTGCTTTGCTGTTGGCATGGTCCTCTTTATTCTGCTGGGGAGCACCCTTACCATTGTTTTCGGGGGTGAGTGAGTTTTTTTCTATCCGCATTTCCCGCCAGGACGGCGCAGTCTTTTTTTCAGTTATGCATGCCGGCGGTTATGCGAAGCCTCCGGCATTTTTATTTCAGGCCGGGGAAATCACCCCGGTGCTTTCAGCCTTTCCGGACGATTTGTTACATGAATGTCTGTAATTCAGTATCTTCAGACGGAGAGCCGGAATCTTTTTCAGAAAATTTTGCCCCAAATGTGAGAAATGTCTTTATTTTTTTTGAGAGTTGCTTAAAATATATCATGAGTTTTGATTTATTTTAAAAAGAGGTCCCTATGATTAAACCTGGTAAATACAAGAGACAGTATTTTCTTCCGCCGGTCAGCTCTATGGACTGGGTGAAAAAGGATTATATAGAAAAGCCTCCGGTCTGGTGCTCCGTTGACCTCAGGGATGGCAATCAGGCACTCATCGAGCCCATGAGTCTTGAGGAGAAGCTGGAGTTCTTTTCATTGCTGGTTAAGATAGGCTTCAAGGAGATCGAGGTAGGCTTTCCGGCAGCATCCGAAACCGAGTTTGATTTTGCCAGGGCTCTTATCGAACGGAACATGATTCCCGATGATGTAACCATTCAGGTTCTGACTCAGGCCCGGGAGCATATTATCAGAAAAACCTTCGAGGCGGTGCAGGGGGCGCCCCGGGCGGTTATTCATCTCTACAACTCCACTTCGGTAGCCCAGAGAGAGCAGGTGTTCAAAAAGGATCGTGAACAGGTTAAGAAGCTGGCAGTGGACGGAGCCCGGCTCTTAAAGCAGCTGGCTTCCGAAACCGACGGAAACTTTTCATTCGAGTACAGTCCGGAAAGCTTCCACGGCACTGAGGTTGACTATGCCCTGGAGGTTTGCAATGCGGTGCTGGATGTGTGGGAACCGACTCCCGATCACAAGGCCATCATCAATATTCCGGCCACTGTGGAAACCGCCATGCCCCATGTTTTTGCCTCGCAGATCGAATATCTCAGCAAGAATCTCAGACATCGTTCAAATGTGATGCTCAGCATTCATCCGCACAACGACCGGGGCACCGGCGTTTCCGATGCGGAAATGGGAATTCTGGCAGGTGCTGACAGAGTCGAGGGCACGCTGTTCGGCAACGGAGAACGTACCGGTAACGTGGATCTTATTACCGTGGCCATGAACATGTTTTCCTACGGCGTTGATTCGGGGCTGGATTTTTCCGAAATGCCGAAGATCCGGGAAACCTACGAGCGCTGCACCAGAATGAGAGTGTATGAACGGCAGCCCTATGCCGGCGATTTGGTATTTACCGCATTTTCCGGTTCTCACCAGGATGCCATCGCCAAGGGCATGGCCTGGAGAGAGGAGCATCATCTCAATGAATGGACGGTGCCCTATCTTCCCATTGATCCCATGGATGTGGGGCGTACCTATGATTCCGACGTTATCAGGATCAACAGTCAGTCCGGAAAGGGCGGAGTGGCCTACATTCTCAGCCACAGCTATCACTTCACCATTCCGATGAAAATGCGTGAGCAGCTGGGTTATGCGGTTAAGCAGGTTTCCGATGAGGCCCACAAGGAGCTTTCGCCGGAATGGGTTTATGAGATTTTTTCAGACAATTACATTAACTGCACCCCGAACTTTACCGTGCCGGAAACCCATTTTAAGCAGTCTGAATGCATTATGGCCAGTGCCAGCATCAAAATCGGGGATCGGATAACGGTGGTGAATGCCAACGGCAACGGACGTCTGGATGCTGTCAGCAATGCCATCAAGCAGTTCTTCGGAATCAGTTATGAGCTTCACATGTACGAGGAGCATGCGCTTACTCAGGGTTCCTCCTCAAAGGCCGTGGCATATGTGGGAGTTGCCTGCAATGGTGAAAACTTCTTCGGCGTCGGCATTGATGACGATATCATAAAGGCCTCCATAGACGCTCTGGTGGTTGCCGTGAACAAGATTCCGGCTCTGGCGCAGAATGTTAATGAAAAGGACGAACGGCTGATCTCGATTATGAATTTCATGCAGCTTCATTATCAGGATGTGACTCTGGAGATGCTGGCCGAGGAACTGGGGCTTTCAACCCCCTATGTTTCGAAATACATTCGGGATAAGTCCGGCAAGACCTTCGGGGAACTGCTCTCCGGGATCCGGATGAAACGGGCCAAAACTCTTTTGAAGAACACCAATCAGACCGTGGAGTCCATTGCTTCCGGCTGCGGCTATCAGAATGCCGAGCATTTCAGCAGGAGCTTTAAGAAGGCCTTCGGGATTACTCCGGCACAGTATCGTAAGGAAAGTGCCTCCCCGATAGTCTGACCGGAAGCGCTGTTTTTGCATTGCGGTACAGGCCGTATCTGACCTGCGGTCTGCCGTACAGTAAAGGCGGGAAAGGAGTCTGCTCTTTTCCTGCCTTCTTCATTATTGTTAAATAGTCTTTATTTCAGCCTTTATACAGATAGTGATAAAATAATCTCTATGTAATGTTACAAAAACTAGTCCTGTTTTATTATTTTAAGTATGATCTGTATCAGGTTTTGCACTTTTTAATTCCTTAAGACTGTTTCCTCTCCGGTAAGATTAATGGTAAGGGTTCCGTGATTCCGGATATTGTCCGATGAAGCCCGTTTCTATTTATTTCCCTTGCTATTTAACGGAGAATGCGCCATGTACACCGACAGATTTAATTACGATGATATCTATGCCGAAGATGTTTATGCCGGAGAGAATTCCCGGAAAAGCTCTGTCCGGAAGTCATTTCCGGTAAGCTACGCGGTATTCAGCTATCTGAGGGACTGCCACTTCAGCAGAAAGGCCTCTCACGAGCTTCTTGGTGTTATCAGTGATGACGGAAGCAAATGGACGCTGAGAGGCTGTATCCGGAACGGTTTTTACCGGCGCAAGCTGTCCCGGCAGATGAGAAATTCCTTCCGTTCCTCGAGAGCTCTTCCGGAGATGCGGTTCCAGGCCTGATCCGGTACTCCCTGTTCCGGCGGTCTCAGGAGATCATCGGGCGATAAAAAAAGAGAAGGGAGACAGAAAGAGAAATCCGAATTCTCCTCTGTCTCCCTTTTATGTTCCTGACCGTCCTGCGACAGCGGGAGTACCTTTTTGCCGGTCCTCAGGTTTCTGTTTCGGCGTCAGTTATGATTTTTTCTGATTTGCAGCCTCTCTTGCCTGCTGTTTTCTGGCGATGTATCCCGTAAGCCAGTGCTTGCCCCAGAAGAAGAGAACTATAAGAACAATGACGCCGATGATGATATGCATAACGCTCTGTCCGGTTTTTACCTTTTCCAGCAGTTCCGGGATCTGGTTGGCAAAAAAGTATCCCAGGTATACCCATACCGGTACCGATATCAGAGCGGCAAAACCGTCCATCATAAGAAAGTGAATAAAGGGGATGCGGCGGCTCATGCCGGATACCATAAAGATGGGGGCCCGGAGCCCCGGCATGAAGCGGGCTGCGAAAAGCACCCAGATGCCGTATTTGGCAAACTGTCTCTGAACCTGGGCGAATCTCTTCGGGGAGAGAATTTTTCTGATGGGCCTGAATTTCTGAATCTTGTACCCGAATATTTTGCCGGCCATGTAGATAATGGAATCTCCAAGAAGCACTCCGGCAAAGCAGACGGCCAGCATCAGGTGCGGGTTGGTGGCTCCGAGACCGGAGACCAGTCCGCCGGCCACCAGAGTGATATCCTCGGGAACCGGAAGTCCGAAACCGCACAGGATAAGGATGCCGAAGGCGTACAGATAGTTGTACCAGCCCTGGTCGCAGAGAGTGCTTTGAACCCAGAGAAATATTTTTTCAGCCATAAAAGATTTTTCCTTTTTATTTTTTCTTTTGTCCTTCCGGGGTTCATTATTATTTCCGGGAGAATGCACTGTATTCTGACAGTGTTATAACACGAAACCGAGTATGACGTGCCGTTTTTCCTGATTTACTGCTCCTGTGCTCCGGAAAAACCGTTTTGTCGCCAGGCTTCGTAAATGAAGATGGCAACGCTGTTGGAGAGATTCATGCACCGGCTTCCGGGAATCATGGGAATCCGCACCTTCTGTTCCGGTGGCAGGGCATTGGTATAGTACTCGGGAAGTCCGGCGGTTTCCTTTCCGAAAATGAGTACATCGCCGTCCTGAAAACGGCACTCGTCCGGACGCATATGTCCTTTGGTGGTGCAGGCATAGATCCGGTGTCCCTTAAAAAAATCGAGACATTCTTCCAGGTTGTGGTGGTATCTGATATTTACAAATTCGTGATAGTCCAGTCCGGCCCTGAGCAGTCTCCGGTCATCCATTATAAAACCGGCCGGTTCCACGATATGGAGTTTTGCCCCGGTGTTGGCACAAAGCCTGATGATATTGCCGGTATTTGAAGGTATTTCCGGCTGAAAAAGAACCACATTTAGCATTCGAAGGGAATAACCTCTGTATATGTTTCGATACCGGTAATTATAACCTTAAAACGCTCAAATCTTCAGAAATTATATCTGTTTTTTGGGGCCGGGGTTCTCAGGAACGGATATAATTCTCCGGTGCCCGTTTTTTGAGGAGACTGACTGTGGATAAGGTACGCTGTATTGTCGCTGCCGGAGAAATCGTTGTGGATAATTTTGCCGGAAGGCTGTGTCCCGGGGGTGCTCCGGCCAATTTTGCGTGGCATGCCCGTCTTTTCGGAAAAAGGTCCCTGATGATCAGCGCTGTCGGAAATGATCCTCAGGGAGATCTTATCAGAAGGCATTGCTCCGGAGGGCCGGAGGTAATGCTGCAGGAGTCCCCTTTTCCCACCGGCGAAGTTCTGGTATCCGGTTCGGGGACTCAGGTAAGCTACCGGATTCTGGAGGATCGGGCCTGGGATCATCTGGAAATGCTTCCGGAAACCGCAGAGGTTCTCAGAAATGCCCTGGTGTTTTCCTGCGGCACTCTCATTGCCAGAAGCCCGGTATCCCGGAGCTTTCTGAAAAAGGCCTGGAGTCTTCTTCCTCCTGACTGTATCCGGTTCTGCGATCTTAATTTCAGAGAGCATTATTATTCCCGGGAACTTCTTGAAGAGATTTTTGAAGCCAGCAGGATTGTCAAGCTGAACGATGCCGAACTGGAAATTCTGGTGCGGCTGTTCGGTATTCCTGAAGGTTCTCCGGAACTCCGGCTTTCCTGGCTTAAGGAGCGCTTCCGGCTTCGGGGGATTATTCTCACCATGGGAGAAAACGGCTCCCTGGTTATGGAAAACGGTGAGGTTTCTGAGCTGCCGGCATTAAAAGCTGAAGTTCGTGATACGGTGGGGGCCGGCGATGCTTTCGGAGCGGCATATGCGGCATCACGGCTGGAGGGTTTTCCTCCGTACGAGAGTCATATTCTGGCAAGGTTTCATGCCCGGCGGGTGGTGGAAAACACCGGTGCCTGGCTTCCGGACGGAGTTTCCTGGCAGCTTGACAGAGAGAGGGCGGAAGAAATAATCTTCCGCGCCATAAGAGAGAATGTGTCCTGAAGGGAACGTGCCGGAGGTTAAAAAGCTTCCGCGGTTTTCAGATATCTGGCGGCATCCTGTGCGGCCATGCATCCGGTGCCGGCAGAGGTAATGGCCTGACGGTATACCGGATCCTGCACGTCCCCGGCGGCGAACACTCCGGGAACGCTGGTTCCGGTGCGATAACTGCCGTTCCCGGTTTTGATGGTGCCGTGCTCCATTTCCAGCATCCCTTCAAAGATCGTGCTGTTGGGGATATGCCCGATGGCCACAAAAACTCCGGTTACAGAAAGCTCTTCTGTGCTGCCGTCCTTGAAGCTGACCCGTACACCGGACACTCCTTTCATGTCGTCGCCCAGGATTTCAGACACTCCGGCATTCAGAACCAGAGTGATCTTTCCTTCCCGTACTTTTTCCTGAACTCTGTCCACCAGAGTCTGCTCTGCCCGGAATTCGTCGCGGCGGTGGATGAGGTAGACATGCTTTGCCAGATTGGCCAGATACAGGGCATCGGAAAGGGCGGTATTGCCTCCGCCCACCACGGCGGTGTTCTGATCTCTGTAGAAGAAGCCGTCGCAGGTGGCACAGGCGCTGACACCATTGCCACGGAACTTTTCCTCGGAAGGAATTCCCAGCCATTTCGGATTTGCCCCGGTGGCGATAATTATTGCATCGGCCTCGTAGGTTTCGTTTTCGCTTCTGAGGGTAAACGGACGCTGAGACAGGTCTGCGGAAACAATGGAATCGGATACGAAATCCACTCCCAGGGATTTTGCGTGATCCATCAGCTTGTCCATAAGTTCAAAGCCGGAAACCGACTTCTCTCCGGGCCAGTTTTCAATAGCGGAGGTTTTGGTCAGCTGTCCTCCCTGCACCGGCCCCGAAATGAGAATCGGATCAAGTCCGGCTCTGGCGGCGTATATTCCTGCGGTGCATCCGGCAGGGCCGGATCCCAGAATTATTATTTTCCCTGATTTCATGGCTGTCTCCTTTTGGATTTATGACTGTCATTGCAATGTTCGGCGGCGGCATGCCGCATGGGTTATCATGATACCCGAAGACATGGGGGATATCCACAAATCCGGATTACGCGGCATATCGGATTTGCTACAGAAGAATGACGATGAAAAAAGCCTTCCGAACATTTGAAAATGGTCCGGAAGGCTCTATTGAGTTATTTTTCAGGGAAACAGGCCTTTAATCCTCTTCATCGGTGTCATCATCATCGTCGTCATCGGGCTCCGGAGCAATGGCGTCCTCCCTGAAATCCTTCCACTTCGGGGCATTTTTCAGCATTTCCTGGGTGATAACGGCATTGTATTCCATAAAGGTAACAACTCCGTCCTTGTTCAGATCTGCCCCCGGAAGTGCGGCGATAATTTTTTCCTGACACTCAAGACATTTCCGGGCTGTGGTCAGGAAGTTATCGTATTCCTTCTGGCTGAGCTTCATATCCCGATCCTCATCGAAGTGGAACAGCACCTCCACCACCGGGTTTTCAGGTCGGAATCCCGGGTGGAAGCCGTGCGGTCCGTGATGATCATGCCGGGGACCGTGGTGCGGTTTATGATCCGGGCCGCGATGAGCATTGCCGTGAGGCTTATGGTGTCCCGGCTTTTCGTGCCCGTGCGGTTTTTTGTGATCCTCATGTTTGCCATGACCGTCAGCTTCGGGCGGGAGCGGAGGAGGAGGCAGCACTCCGGCAAGTTCGTCCAGCGTTACAAAGCCGTTTTTGTCGGCATCGGCGGTTTTGAAATCCTTGAGCAGGTTTTTCTGGGCTGCGACATCGCTGTTAAGCTTCTTCACAGCTTCGCCAAGTTCAGCCTGGGACAGCGTCTTGCTGTGGTCGGCATCCGCATGGCGGAATTCTCCATGAAAATTTACAGAGCAGGGCAGACCGGGATGAAACGGCCCCTTGTGCCCTGGAAAGCCGGGAGCGGCAAAGACTGCACCTGAGGAGCATGCCAGCAGAGTGATAACGGCAATGGTTGCTTTTTTCATGATGAGACCCTCTCTTAATGAATGAAAGAAATCGTTCTTATGGTCTTCATTGTAACCTGTTTTATCAGCCGGAATTTATCATTATTTCAGCATTTGTTTCAAATTGTTTCTTCTCGGAAGCAAGGTTAACGTGATTTTCATGCAGTCGTCATGACATGTTCCGGGCAGGGGGACTTCGGCATGCACCGAAGATCGGAAACTTTTGAATTCGTGATTAATTTCCCGTTATCCTGAGCTGTTTTCCGTTGTTTTACCCGGAAACGTAAAATAAGATTGTTTCATGAAATAATTGAGAGTTGTCAGGGAGGTGTTACATGCAGAAGGAAGAAACTGCCGGTTCCCAGAGAATTCTGGACAAGATTGACAAGAATATCCTTTCCGAGCTTCAGAAGGACGGGCGGATTTCGAATTCCGACCTGTCAAAAAGAGTCGGGCTCAGTGCCACTCCGTGTCTGGAAAGAGTGCGCCGGCTGGAGCGTGAAGGGTATATCAGGGGATACAAGGCCATACTGAACCCGGAAAAGCTGGGGGCGGGGCTGCTGGTTTTTGTGGAGATAACGCTTAACAAGAATCAGCCTGACGTTTTTGATCAGTTCAACAAGGCCGTGCAGAATCTTCCGGACCTTCAGGAATGTCATCTGGTTTCCGGCAATTTTGACTATCTTCTCAAGGCCCGGGTTTCCGACATGACAGCCTACCGCAAGCTTCTGAGCGATACCATTCTCCGTTTGCCCTGTGTTAACGACACGCATACCTATGTGGTGATGGAGGAAGTGAAGTGCAGTCCGGACATCATTGTCAGGAGAGGGGAATCTGTTCATCAGCAGGGAGTCTGACACCGGACTTTATCGGAAATCGCGGCAAAACAGAAAAATTTGCAGGAGTTTTCGCGCTTCTTACCGGGAGCAGTTTCTTTTATCCCCTGAGAACTTGGGATTTTCGGGGGGCTCCGTAATCCTCTTTTGTGTTTTCAATGTCGATCTTTTATAATTAGCGCCGTGAAAGAATAAAGTACATAATATTCCCCGTTTATCGGGGTTTTTCTGTTTGTGTTTAGGGGCTGGTGGAACTTTGTTGGCTGATAGCTATAAACCCAATATGGGACTGAGACGCTTCAAGGAGATAATGTTTATTCTCTGGCTGGGAGTGGTTCTGATTATTGCAATTTCCCTGGTGACATACAATCCTGCTGACAGTCAGCTGGTTAACGATCCTCTGGGAAGCGAGAGAATTACCAATCAGATCGGACTTGTGGGAGCGCGGATCTCGGAAGTGCTTTTTGCGTTGTTCGGTTTTTGTGCCTACGGCATTCTGATCTTCCTTGTCTATATCGGTTATGCGTTTCTGTGGAGTAATGTTTCCTGGCTTAAAATCAGATACGACATAATTGCTGTCAAGATCATCGGATTTACTCTGCTCCTGCTTTCTCTCTGCGCTTTGGTGGCGGTGGTAAAAATTCCCTTCATGGAAGGGCTGGAGACCTCCTTTAATTTTAACAAGGGCGGCCATCTGGGATACCTGACTTTCGAGCATACCAAAGTTTTTCTGGGGTATAACGG
>Ga0310695_10003061_pt1 | contig 33625 bp, 54 predicted proteins | sample RumenRJG_04DNA_FD_203882 | JGI IMG/M metagenome (GOLD analysis project Ga0310695, IMG submission 203882) | Bovine rumen microbial communities from Lethbridge, Alberta, Canada - RJG_04 (v2) (version 2) | ecosystem: Host-associated > Mammals > Digestive system > Stomach > Rumen | place: Canada... | reverse complement strand
AGCTTGGAGCAAAGGATATTTATATTTTCTGTACGCATGGAGTATTTTCAGATAATTCTATAAAGAAATTAAGTGAATATCCTGATATTAATAAAGTCATCATTACGAACACTATAGATAAATCTAATGAGCTTATTAATGATAAGATTGAATATCTAGATCTATCTAGAGTAGTTATAGGTATTATTAAAACCTTCCAGGAGGGTAAGCATTTGATTGATTTCTTACATGCAATGCTTGCGTATGACCCAAATAAAGATGAAGAATTAAAGAAGCAAAAAAAGAATTAGGATAGGGAAGGCATGCGCCTTCCTTTTAATATATATGCACATACATATACATGCGTGCACACGCGCACGCGATAGGAAAACAAGTTTTTCGCCTAATTCCTATGAAAGTGTAGTTTTCATTAAAAAAAGATTAAAATACGGATCCTATAGTATAACTTAGGATCTTTTTGTTATTTGGATAGATTATTTTTAATATATTACCCCCTATTATATATTTATATATAATAAAGAAAAAAATAAAAAAGAACTTGCATTGACAAAACTTTTCCTGTATAATAGAGAAGGCTCTATATCGAGCAAGAAGTGGCTGTGAAGTGGGAGGTTGCTGACACACCGAAGAGCGTTGTCATTAACCGTGTGTTAGGTTTTCCCATGGAGCAAGTCTATACGCAGATTATAGGCGAAAGGAGACTTAAAAAAATGGCAAAAGAAAAAATTAAAATTCGTTTAAAGTCTTATGATCACAGATTATTAGACCAGTCAGCAAAGAAGATTGTTGACAGTGTTAAGAAGACAGGTTCCGCAGTAAACGGTCCTATCCCTCTTCCAACAGAGAAGGAAGTCTTCACAATCTTAAGATCCGTTCACGTTAACAAGGATTCTCGTGAGCAGTTCGAAAGAAGAACTCATAAGAGATTAATCGAAATTGTGGATCCAACTCCACAGACAATTGACGCTTTAATGCACATTGAACTACCTTCTGGTGTAGATATCGTATTAAAGAAGTAATTAAAAACAAAAAATATTAGAAAAGAGGAAAATTTCAAATGGCTAAGGGAATCTTAGGTAGAAAATTGGGCATGACTCAAATTTTCGATGCAGCTGGAAATTTAGTTCCAGTTACCATTGTTGACTGTTCTGAAAATGTAGTATTACAGCAGAAGACAGTTGAGAACGATGGTTATGTTGCTGTCCAGGTTGGTGTATGCAACAAGAAAGTAAATCTTTCTAACAAGCCTGAACAGGGTCACGTAGCTAAGGCTAACACTGCTCCTAAGCGCTTCATCAGAGAATTCCGTTTCTCCGAAGCTCAGGGAAATGATTTGTTATCTTACAACGTAGGCCAAGAAATTAAAGTTGATATTTTTGCAGCAGGTGATGTTGTTGATGTAACTGGTACATCCAAAGGTAAGGGATTTGCTGGTACAATCAAGAGATATAACCATGCTAGACTAAGAATGACTCACGGTGTATCTGCTTGTCACCGCGAAGTTGGTTCTATGGGCGCAATTAAGGGTAACTTAAAAGGTAAGAAGTTACCAGGACATATGGGTTCCGAGACTGTTACATTACAGAACTTAACAATTGCTAAGGTTGACGCTGAAAGAGAGTTAATCTTAATCCGTGGTAATGTACCTGGTCCTAAGAAGGGATTCGTAGTAATCAAGACAGCTGTTAAGGCTGTGAAGTAATAGGGAAGGAGATTTATTATGCCAACAATCGCAGTATTAAATCAGTCCGGTGAAAAAGTTAAGGATTTAGAATTAAGCGAAGCAGTATTCGGCGTTGAAATCAATAAGCAGGTTGTTTATGATGTTGTTAACGCTCAGAGAGCTGCTATGAGACAGGGTACTCATGACACTAAGGGCCGTAGCGAAGTTCGCGGCGGTGGTAAGAAGCCTTGGAGACAGAAGGGTACAGGCCGTGCTCGTCAGGGATCCACTCGTGCACCACAGTGGGTTGGTGGTGGAACAGTATTTGGTCCTACACCAAGAAGCTATGCTTTCAAATTAAACAAGAAGGTAAAGCAATTAGGTTTAAAGAATGTATTAACATACAAGGTTAACGAAAATCAGTTAATCGCAGTTGAGAACGTTACATTAGCTGATGCTAAGACTAAGAACTTCGTTAAGTTATTAGCTAACATCAAGGCTGAAGGCAAGACAGTAGTTGTAGTTGCTCCAGAAGAGTTCAACGAGACTCAGGTTTTAGCTTCTCGTAACGTTGCTGGTGTTTTCTTAACACCTGCAAACAATGCATCTGTTTATGAGTTATTATGCTATAAGAACTTAGTATTAACAGAGGCAGCAGTTAAGTATTTCGAGGAGGTATTGAAGTAATATGACAAAGGCATTTGATATTATCCAGGGCCCAATCATTACAGAAAAGTCAATGGCTCTTAAGGAAAACTATAACAAGTACACATTCAAGGTTCTTAAGTCTGCTAATAAGATTGAAATCAAGAATGCTGTAGAAGAGATTTTCAAGGTAAAGGTTTTATCTGTAGCTACAGTAAACGTATTACCTAAGCATACAAGAGTTGGTCAGCATGAAGGCTTCAAGCCAGCATACAAGAAGGCTATCTGCAAGCTTGCAGAGGGCGATAAGATCGACGCTTTCGAGATTTAATAGGAGGAATTATTAACTATGGCAGTTAGAAAATATAAGCCAACGTCTAATGGTAGACGTAACATGTCAGTGTTAACATTTGATGAAATCACAACTGACACTCCTGAAAAGTCATTATTAGCACCTGCAAAGAAGAATGGTGGTCGTAACAACACTGGTAAGATCACAGTTCGTCATCAGGGTGGCGGTGTAAAAAGACAATACCGTATCATTGACTTCAAGAGAAATAAGGATGGTATTCCAGCAACAGTAAAGTCTATTGAATACGATCCAAACCGTTCTGCAAATATCGCATTATTATGCTATGCAGATGGTGAAAAGAGATATATCTTAGCTCCTAAGGGATTAACTGTTGGTACAGTTGTAGTATCTGGTAAGGATGCTGATATCAAGGTTGGTAACGCACTTCCAATTGTAAATATCCCAGTTGGTAGCTTAATTCATAACATTGAATTACATCCAGGAAAGGGTGGCCAGTTAGCTCGTTCTGCTGGTGTATCTGCTCAGATTCTTGGTCGTGAGGAAGGCTATGTATTAGTTCGTTTAGGTTCAGGCGAAGTTCGTAAGGTTTTAGCTACTTGTAAGGCTACAATCGGTGAAGTTGGTAATGAATCTCATGAGTTAGTAAGAATTGGTAAGGCTGGTAGAGCTCGTCATATGGGCTTAAGACCAGAGGTTCGTGGTTCTGTTATGAACCCTAATGATCACCCTCATGGAGGTGGTGAAGGTAAGTGTCCAGTAGGTCGTCCTTCTCCAATGACACCTTGGGGTAAGCCAGCATTAGGTTTAAAGACTCGTAAGCACAAGAAAGCTTCTGATAAGCTTATCGTTCGTAGAAGAAATGGTAAATAAGGAGGAACAATATGGCTCGTTCAATTAAAAAAGGCCCATTCTGTGATGGCCACTTAATGAAAAAGGTTGAAGCAGCTCAGGCTGGAGACAAGAAGGTTATTCAGACTTGGTCTCGTAGATCTACAATTTTCCCAGCATTTGTTGGTTTAACTATTGCAGTATATAACGGTCGTGAACATGTTCCGGTATATGTTACTGAGGATATGGTAGGTCATAAGTTAGGCGAATTCGCTCCAACTAGAACTTATCATGGACATGATGCAGACGATAAAAAAGCTAAGAAATAGTATAAAGGAGAAAAATTATAATGGAAGCAAAAGCTATTGCAAATACTGTTAGAATTACTCCTCGTAAGGCTCGTCTTGTAGTTGATTTAATCCGTAATAAGGATGTAGCTGAAGCAAAGGCTATTTTGAAGCTTACAAACAAGATGGCTACAGAAGTAGTTTTAAAGGTATTAAACTCTGCAGTTGCAAACGCAGAGCATAACTATAACATGGATGTTAACAATTTATTTGTTAAGGAATGCTATGTTACAGATGGTATTAGAATGAAGAGAATGTTACCTCGTGCTAAAGGCCGTGGTGATGTTATTCAGAAGAGAACCTGCAACGTTACTGTTGTTGTTGCAGAGAAAGAATCTAAGTAGGAGGTATATAACACATGGGTCAGAAAGTAAGTCCACTAGGATTACGTGTTGGTATCAACCGTGATTGGGATGCTGCATGGTATGCAGAAAAGACAAAGGTAGCTGATTTATTACATGAGGATTTAGCAATCCGTAAGTATTTAGAGCAGAAATATGCTAAGGCTAGCGTTTCACGTGTTATTATCGAGCGTGTAAAGGGCAATAACAACAAGGATCGCGTTAAGATTACATTATACACTGCTAAGCCAGGTCAGGTAATCGGTAAGGACGCTGAGACTAAGAACGCTGTAGTAAAAGAATTAGCGTATAAGACTAAGAAGGAAATCATCTTCAACGTAGTTGAGGTTAAGGTTCCTGAATTAGATGCAACATTAGTTGCAAAGAGTATTGCTGAACAGTTAGAGGCTCGTGCTTCTTTCCGTAGAGTTCAGAAGGTTGCAATCCAAAGAGCTATGAAGCGTGGCGCTAAGGGTGCAAAGACTTTAATTTCCGGCCGTTTAGGTGGAGCTGAAATGGCAAGATCTGAAGGCTATAGAGAGGGACAGGTTCCTCTTGCAACTTTAAGAGCTGATGTTGATTATGCAGTATCTGAAGCACATACAACTTATGGTAAGTTAGGTATTAAGGTTTGGATTTACAAGGGTGAATTATTCGAAATCCCTTCAAGAGAGGTTGCTGACAAGCGTCCTGTTCGTAAGCCAAAACCAGCAAAGAAAGAAACTGCTGAAGGCTCTAAGGGAGGTAAATAATTATGTTAATGCCTAAGAGAGTAAAGTTCCGTCGTCCACATAGAGTTTACTATCATGGTCATGCTAAGGGTGGTACTGAGTTCGCATTCGGTGAATACGGCTTAGTAGCAACTGAAGGCTGCTGGTTAACTTCTCAGCAGATTGAGGCTGCCAGAGTAGCAATCACTCGTAAGATGAACCGTCAGGGACAGGTATGGATTAAAGTATTCCCACATGTAAGTAAGACTAAGAAGCCTCTAGCAGTACGTATGGGTTCTGGTAAGGGTGCTCCTGAAGTTTGGGTAGCAGTAGCAAAGAAGGATGTTATCTTATTTGAAGTAGCTGGTGTTCCAGAGGATGTTGCTCGTGAAGCACTTCGCTTAGCTTCTCATAAGTTACCTTGTTCTACTAAGATTGTAAAAAGAGTAGGTGAGTAGTCATGAAGGCAAAAGAGATTCGTAATTTAACTGAAGATCAGATCAATAAGAAGATCGCTGACTTAAAGGAAGAATTATTCAACTTAAAGTTCCAGGCTGCTCTTGGTAACATTGAAAAGCCTGCTCGTATGAACGAAATCAAAAGAGACATTGCTAGATTAAAGACTATTTTAACAGAAAAGTCTGCTAGCAAGGCTGAGTAAGGAGGAAGCAACAAATGGAGCGTAATGTTCGTAAGTTTTTCACAGGAACAGTAGTTTCTGATAAGATGGAAAAGACAATCGTTGTTTCCGTTGACACATTTGGTGTTCATCCTATCTATAAGAAGAGAGTTAAAAAATCTTCTAAGTTCCATGTACATGATGAAAACAATGTAGCTAAGACTGGCGATGTTGTTAAATTCATGGAGACTAGACCTCTATCTAAGACTAAGAAGTATATCTTAGTTGAAGTAGTTAAGGCTAAGGAAACTATTTAATGAAGGATCAGGAGGTAATATCATGGTTCAGCAGGAAACAAGATTAGCAGTCGCTGATAATAGCGGTGCTCGTGAATTATTAATTATTAAGGTATTAGGTGGCGCATTACACAGATATGCAAACGTTGGTGACATCGTTGTATGCTCTGTAAAGGATGCAGCTCCTAATGGACAGGTCAAGAAGGGTGACGTTGTAAAGGCAGTTATTGTTCGTACAAAGGCTGGCTTACATAGAGCTGATGGTTCTTATATCAAGTTTGATGAGAACGCTGCAGTAATCATCCGTGAAGACAAGACCCCAAGAGGTACTCGTATTTTTGGTCCAGTAGCTCGTGAGCTACGTGATAAGGATTTCATGAAGATCGTATCCTTGGCACCAGAAGTACTTTAAGAGGAGGTAAACTTAGTATGCAGATTAAAGCTGGAGATACAGTAGTTGTCATTGCTGGTAAAGATAAGTTTACAAAAGACAAAAAAGGTAATCTTGCCCCTACAACAGGTAAGGTATTAAAGGTTTACCCAGCTACAAACAAGGTTGTTGTAGAGGGCGTAAACAAGGTTAAGAAGCATAAGAAGCCAACTCAGGCAAATCCTGATGGTGGAATCGTTGAGGAGGAAGCTCCAATCGATGCTTCTAACGTAATGTTATTAAACCCTAAGACTAACAAGGCAGTAAGAGTTGGTATTAAGGTTGTTGAAGATCCAAAAACTGGCAAGTCTAAGAAGATTAGAGTTGCTAAGGATAGCACTCAGTATGAGTTCGATAAGTAAAAATATAGGGTAAGGAGAAAAGATTATGAATCGTTTATTGGAAAAATATAATAATTCCGTTAGAACAGAATTAGCAAACAAGTTTGCTTATAAGTCTTCAATGCAGATCCCTAGACTTGAAAAGATCGTTATCAACATGGGTGTAGGTGATGCAGTAGCAAATTCTAAGGTATTAGATGATGCTGTTGAAGAATTAACATTAATTGCAGGTCAGAAGCCAGTTATCACAAAGGCTAAGAAGTCTATTGCTAACTTCAAGCTTCGTGAGGGTATGCCTATCGGCTGCAAGGTTACATTAAGAGGAGAAAAAATGTATGAGTTCTTTGATAAGCTTGTATCCATTTCTCTTCCACGTGTACGTGACTTCCGTGGTATTAATCCAAATGCATTTGATGGTCGTGGAAATTATACTTTAGGTGTTAAGGAACAGTTAATCTTCCCTGAAATTAATTTCGATAAGGTTAAGAAGGTTCGTGGTATGGATATCGTTATCGTTACTACAGCTGCAACAGATGAAGAAGGCCGTGCTCTATTAACTTTAATGGGTATGCCTTTCAGAAAGTAATAAGGAAGGATAATAAACTATGGCAAAGACATCAATGATTGTTAAGAATCATAGAAAACCAAAATATAGTGCTCGTGAATATACTAGATGTGAGCGTTGTGGTCGTCCACATGCTGTAATCAGTAAGTTCAAGTTATGCCGTATTTGTTTCCGTGAATTAGCATACAAGGGTCAGATTCCAGGCGTTAAAAAGGCTTCCTGGTAATCTGAAAGTTTAATAAGGAGGAATATCAATAATGATGACAGATCCAATTGCAGATATGTTAACTCGTATTAAGAACGCAAATGCTATGCGTCATGAAACAGTTGTAGTTCCAAGTTCCAAGACTAAAAGTGCAATTTTAGATGTACTTAAGGCAGAAGGATTCATTGCAGATTACACAGTTTCAAGCGATGTTAAGAGTAATACAACAATTACATTAAAGTACACTGAGAATAACGCAAGAGTTATCAAGGGTTTAAAGAGAATCTCTAAGCCATCCTTACATGTATACTCTACAGCAGAGGATTTACCAAAGGTATTAAATGGCTTAGGTGTAGCAATCATCTCTACATCTCAGGGTATTATGTCTGATAAACAGGCTCGTAAGCTAAAGATCGGTGGAGAAGTATTAGCTTACGTTTGGTAAGATAAATACCAATTAATAAAAATTTTAAGGAGAAAAATAAAATGTCTAGAATAGGAAATAAGGCTATTCCACTTCCTGCAGGCGTTACAGTCAGCGTTGCTGAGGGTAATCTAGTTACCGTAAAGGGCCCTAAGGGAGAGCTTGTAAATAAGTTCAATAGCGCACTAGAAATTGACGTTCAGGCGACAGCGGTTGTTGTTAAGCGTCCTAATGACACAAAAGAAATGAAGACATTCCATGGTACAACTCGTGCATTATTACACAACATGGTTGTCGGTGTATCCGAAGGCTTCAAGAAGACTCTTGAAATCAACGGTGTAGGTTACCGTGCTGCACTTCAGGGCGGTAAGCTTGTAGTATCTGCTGGTTATTCCCATACAGTTGATATGGAAATCCCTGCAGGATTAAAGGTAGAATTACCAAAGAATACACAGGTTGTAATCTCTGGTATTGATAAGCAGTTAGTTGGTCAGTTTGCGGCTGAGATTCGTGAGATCAGAAAGCCTGAACCTTACAAGGGCAAGGGTATTAAGTATGATTACGAGCATATCCGTCGTAAGGAAGGTAAGACTGCTAAGAAGTAGTTGAAAGGAGTACATAACATATGATTAGTAAAGTATCAAAGAACGTTACACGTCAGAAGAGACATTTACGTCTTAGACAGACACTAAAGGGCACTGCTGAAAAGCCTAGACTAGTTGTATTTAGATCTAATAAGCAGATTTATGCTCAAGTTATTGATGATTTATCTGGTAAGACATTAGTTAGTGCTTCTTCACTAGATAAGGAAATTTCTTTAAATAACGGCTCTAATGTAGAGGCAGCTAAGGCAGTTGGTGAATTAGTTGCAAAGCGTGCATTAGCAGCTAAGATTGAAGCTGTAGTATTCGATCGTGGTGGTTACTTATATCATGGTAGAGTTGCAGCATTAGCTGATGCAGCTAGAGCTGCAGGCTTAAAATTCTAAGGAGGTATAGACTTTATGCGTACAGATCGTGATCAGCGTAAGGAAGAAGTTGTTGCTGAACCAGAGTTCGAAGAGCGTGTTGTAACTATCAACCGTGTAACTAAGGTTGTTAAGGGTGGTAGACGTTACCGCTTTGCTGCACTAGTAGTTATTGGTGACAGAAAAGGAAGAGTAGGATTCGGTACAGGTAAGGCTAACGAAGTTCCTGATGCAATTAAGAAGGCAGTTGAATCTGCAAAGAAGAATTTGATTACTGTTGCTACAGTAAAGACAACTATTCCTCACGAAGTAACTGGTGTATACGGCGCTGGCCGTGTATTCTTAGCACCTGCTGCTGAAGGTACCGGTGTTATCGCTGGTGGTCCAGTTCGTGCAGTTGTAGAATTAGCTGGTATTTCAGATATTCTTTCAAAATCACTTGGTTCTTCAACACCTATCAATGTTGTAAGAGCTACAGTAGAAGGGTTAAAGAGCTTAGAGACTGTTGAGCAAATCGCTGCAAGACGTGGTTTAACAGTTGAAGAGATCTTAGGTTAATATCATGTATAAGATTACACTAGTAAAGAGTTTAATTGGCAAGAAGCCAAATCAGGTTGCTACTGCTAAAGCTTTAGGTTTAACTAAGATTGGTCAGACAGTAACTAAAGAGGAAAATGAAGCTATTAAGGGTATGATCGTTACCATTGCACATATGGTAAAGGTTGTACAGGAATAATAAGGAGGTACCTAGAAATGTTAAATAATTTAAGTCCAGTTCAGGGTGCTAGACATTCTAAGAAGAGATTAGGACGCGGTATCGGTTCTGGTATCGGTCATACTTCAGGTAAAGGTACTAAGGGTCAGAACGCACGTTCTGGCGGTGGTGTTCGTCCTGGTTTCGAAGGTGGACAGTTACCATTATTCCAGCGTTTACCTAAGAGAGGCTTCCACAATCATAACAAGGTAGAATTTGCTATCGTAAATGTTGAGAAGCTTAACGTATTTGAAAATGGCGCAGTAGTTGATGCAGAAGCATTAGTTAATGCAAGCCTAATCAAGGAAGTAAAAGATGGTGTTAAGGTATTAGGTAATGGCGAATTAACAAAGAAATTAACAGTAAAGGCAAACAAGTTCTCAGAATCTGCAAAGAAGGCTATCGAGGCTGCTGGCGGTTCTGTTGAAGAGGTAAAGTAATTTGTTTAACAAAGCAAAACTTATCTTAAGCAACCGTGAGGTTGTACTTAAGATATTAATTACATTTGCTTTACTGTTAGTATTTAAGGCTGGAACATATATTCCAATCCCTTTGATTGATACGTCAACCATTACGAATTTAATTTCGGGAAATGATTTCTTAACAGTATTGAATGCCTTTTCCGGTGGAGGTTTATCACATTTCTCTATCTTGGCATTAGGTATTTCGCCATATATTACTGCATCCATCGTAGTCCAAATGCTACAAATGGTTATTCCAACATTTAAGGACTGGGGTGAGCAGGGAGAAAACGGTAAGGAAAAGCTTAATCGAGTAACAAGATATATTACAATTGTTATTTCTATGGTTCAAGCATTACTAATCATCTTCAGCTTAGGTTCTAAGCCTGAAAATGTATTAGGTAATTCCTTAATTCAGTATCAGAATGCTTATTGGGTATTCTATATTTACATGGCAATAGTTATTACAGCAGGTTCCGCATTTACTATGTGGTTAGCTGATTTAATTACTCGTCATGGTATTGGTAATGGTTCATCCATTATCATTGCTGCAGGTATCATTTCATCTATTCCAAGAATGTTTACTACATTAAATACAAAATATTTAGGTGATGCATTCTCTGGATTAAATGTATTCTTATATATTCTAATCGTTGTATTATATATTGCTATGATTTTAGCTGTTGTGTACTTCGAAGGAGCAGTAAGAAAGGTTCCTGTTCAATATGCAAACCGTCAGGCAGGTCAGCAGGGCTCTGATATTCCTATTAAGCTTAATAGTGCATCAGTTATCCCAGTAATCTTTGCATCAACAATTATGTCTATTCCAATGACAATTATTGGTGTTCTTGGATTATCTACTGAGACATCTACAACAGCTTATTGGTTCAATCAGGTTTTCTCTACCTCTGAGCCAATCGGTATTGCAGTATATATTATCTTTATTGTATTCTTCAGTTTCTTCTATAGCTTTATGCAGCTTGATCCTGAAAAGATTGCAGACAACCTTGAAAAGCAAGGTGCCTACATCCCTGGTTACCGTCCAGGTGAGGAGACAAAGCATCAGCTATCTAAGATGCTGTTCAGAATTACAGAAATCGGTGCTTTATATCTAGTAATTTTAGCTATGGTACCAATTATTGTATCAAAGGCATTCCAATTTTCTAGTAGCGAAGCTTCAAGTATTACTGTTGGTGGTACATCCTTAATCATCATTGTCGGTGTTGCTATTGAAACATTCCGTCAGATTGAGACTGCATCCGAAACAAAGGAATACAAGGGCTTCTTAGATTAATCAGGAGGAAACATAATGAAATTATTAATTATGGGTCGCCCAGGTGCTGGTAAAGGCACTCAGGCAGCAAATATCAAGGATTATTATAAGATTCCACATATCTCTACAGGTGATATGTTCCGTGCAGCTATGAAGAACGAGACTAAGCTTGGTCTTGAGGCTAAAAAGTACATGGAGAAGGGTCTTTTAGTACCAGATGAGGTTACAATTGGTATTGTAGAAGAAAGACTTCTTGAGGACGATTGTAAGAACGGATTCCTATTAGATGGTTTCCCAAGAACAATCGCTCAGGCTGAAGCATTAGATGCATTCTTAGCTAAGAATGGTGTTAAGCTAGATGCAGTTTTAGATGTTAACGTTCCAGCTGAAATCTTAGTTAGACGTATGGTTGGTCGTAGAGTTTGTAAGACTTGTGGTGCAACATTCCATGTTGAATTCAATGCACCAAAGGTTGAAGGAATCTGCGATAACTGTGGTGCAAAGCTAATTCAGCGTCCAGATGACACAGAAGAAACAGCAGTAAATCGTTTAGCAGTATATGACGAGAACACTGCACCATTATTAGATTTCTATGCAAAAAAGAATTTATTAAAGACAGTAAATGGTGACCAGCCATTAGACAAGGTCTTCGATGATATTAAAGAGGTTTTAGGAAAATAATAATTTTCCCTAAAGCTTTGATTTATAGCGGAAGTTCATGGTATCTCTTTTAAAGGGATATCATGGAGATTTTGCTAAGCTTTAGACCTAAAATAAAAGGAGGATCATAATAAATGGCAAAAGAAGATGACGTTATTAAGATGGAAGGCGTTGTACAGGAAGTCCTTCCTAACACACAGTTCATTGTTACACTAGACAATGGCCACCAAGTTAAAGCCCACGTTTCTGGTAAAATCCGCATGAACAACATACGCATTTTACCAGGTGATAAGGTAACCATTGAGTTATCAACCTATGATTTAACACGTGGAAGAATTACTTACAGACATAAATAGTATGGAGGAAAAAGACTATGAAAGTAAGACCAAGTGTAAAGCCAATTTGCTCTCAGTGCAAAGTAATTAAGCGTAAGGGTCGCGTAATGGTTATTTGTGAAAACCCTAAACATAAACAGAGACAAGGATAAAATAGAAAGTAGGAGGGTGCATTAAAATGGCACGTATTTCAGGAGTAGATATTCCAAACGAAAAAAGAATTGTAATCTCTTTACAGTACATCTATGGTATTGGTGAGACTACAGCTAAAAATATTTTAAAGGCTGCGAATGTATCTGAGGACATTCGTACAAAGGATTTAACTGAAGATCAGTTAAGTGCAATCCGTTCACAGGTTGCAAAGTATAAGGTTGAGGGTGACCTTCGTAGAGAAGTAGCTCTTAACATCAAGAGATTAATGGAAATTGGTTGCTATAGAGGTATGCGTCACAGAAAGGGATTACCTGTTCGTGGCCAGAGAACTAAGACAAACGCTCGTACTCGTAAGGGACCAAAGCGTACTATCGCTAACCATAAGAAGTAATAAGGAGGAAATGAGATATGGCACAGAAGAAAGTTACTAAGCGTAGAGTAAAAAAGAACGTACCTGTTGGTGTTGCTCACATTCATTCTACATTTAACAATACAATTGTTACCATCACTGACCCTCAGGGAAATGTAATTTCTTGGTCAAGTGCAGGTGCATTAGGATTCAAGGGTAGTCGTAAGTCAACTCCTTTTGCCGCACAGCAGGCAGCTGAGGCTGCAGCAAAGGCTGCAGTAGACCAGGGTGTTGCTAAGGTTGAAGTTACTGTTAAGGGTCCAGGACAGGGCCGCGAAAGTGCAATTCGTTCTTTAGCAGTTGCTGGTCTTGAAATTACAGCAATTACAGACGTTACACCAATCGCTCATAACGGTTGTCGTCCACCAAAGCGTCCTCGTGGATAATATTTTGGTATTGATAGCAGTATATTAACAATTGAATATATTTCAAACAAACGATAAATATAGGAGGACCATTAATGAAAGATTTAAAATTTGAAAAACCAAGAACTAATGTTGAAGAAATCTCTGAACAAGGCCGCTATGGCAAGTTTGTCATCTCTCCACTTGAAAGAGGATTCGGTATCACATTAGGTAACGCATTACGTAGAACATTATTATCTTCTTTACCAGGTGCTGCAATCGTTAATGTAAAGATTGATGGCGCTGAGCATGAGTTCCAAAATGTTGATGGTGTTGTTGAAGATGTTATTACAATTATCTTAAATTTAAAGAGAATCGTATTAACTGTGGATTCTGAAGATCCTAATTATGAAAAGACAATCGAAATCAACCGTGGTGAAGGTGAAGTAACTGCTGCTGATATCATTCATGATAATGATATTAAGGTTATTAACCCAGATCAGCATATCGCTACAGTTATGGCTGGTGGCGCACTTCATATGTTCTTAACCGTACGTCGTGGTGTTGGTTTTGTAAGTTCCGTTGCTAACAAAGAATATAGTAGATCTGTTGGCGTTATCGCTATTGACTCTATTTATACTCCTATTGTTAATGTAGCATTCAATGTTGAGAAGACTCGTGTTGAAGGTGTAAATGTTGCATCCTTCGACAAGCTAGAGATTGAGGTTACAACAAATGGCTCAATCACTGCTAAGGAAGCATTAGCTGTAGCTTCTAAGATGATGATTGAACACTTAAATGTTGTAGTTGAGCTTTCTGAAAAGGCTACTGAAACTGATTATATGATCGAAACAGAAGATGATAATCAGGGCCGCAAGCTAGATATGACAATCGATGAATTGGATTTAACAGTCCGTTCTTACAACTGCTTAAAGAGAGCAGGTATCAATACTGTTGGTGAATTAACAGAAAAGTCCGAAGAGGATATGATCAAGGTTCGTAACCTTGGTAGAAAGTCCTTAAAGGAAATCAAGGAAAAGCTTGAGACTTTAGGTCTTGGCTTTAAGAAAAACTAATTAAAGGAGAAAAAATATCATGGCATATAGTAGATTACGCCGTAGCTCCGATCAGAGAAAGGCATTACTTCGTGATTTAGTTACTGATTTAATCCTTAACGGAAAGATCGAAACTACAGTAGCAAAGGCAAAAGAGCTTAAGAGACTTGCTGACAAGATGGTAACATTAGGTAAGACTAATACATTAGCTTCTCGTCGTCAGGCAGCTGAATTCATTCGTTTTGAGAAGGATGAGGAAGGCAAGTTCGCTGTTCAAAAGTTATTCAGCGAAATCGCTCCTAAGTTCGCAAACCGTAATGGTGGTTACACTCGTGTAATCAAGACTGGTTTCCGTCGTGGAGATGCAGCACCATTAGCAATTATCGAGTGGGTTGAATAATCCAAATTAAACTTTAAAGGCAGAGGGTTCTGCCTTTTTTGTTTTTTATGATTTTTTGCCTTTTTTGTTTATCACTCAAGGACAAAAATGATACAAAATCCGAGGAAAACGTATTATTTCTAGTTTTTATTATAAAGATAATTTGTTAATGCTTTTTTTGAAAATAGTATGATATAATATTATCAATAGGGCCATATTTCCCCTATAAATTTTTTGGAAAAACGGAGATTATTTATGAATTTAAGAGAATTTGATAAGGACGTAGCAGAAGCTATCGATCATGAACTTGAAAGACAGAGAACTCATATTGAGCTTATCGCTTCTGAAAATTTTGTTTCTAGAGCTGTTTTAGAGGCTCAGGGTTCTATTCTTACCAATAAGTATGCAGAAGGCTATAGCGGAAAGAGATACTATGGTGGATGTGAGCATGTAGATGTTATTGAAACATTAGCTATAGAGCGTGCAAAGGAATTATTCCATGCTGGATTCGCAAATGTTCAGCCACATTCTGGTGCATCTGCAAATTTAGCTGCATACAATGCGATTTTAATGCCAGGAGATACCATTTTAGGCATGTCCTTAGATGCAGGTGGACATTTAACTCATGGATATTCTGTTAATTTCTCTGGTAAGATTTATAAGGCAGTAAATTATGGCTTAACTAGTGATGGCTATATTGATTATGATAAGGTAGAAGAAATTGCGCTTGATGTATTACCTAATGTCATCGTTGCAGGTGCATCCGCATATTCTAGAATTATTGATTTTAAAAGATTTAGAGAAATTGTAGATAAGGTAACATTAAAGGCAGGACGTAAGTGCTTCTTCATGGTAGATATGGCACACATTGCTGGTCTTGTTGCTGCAGGATTACATCCAAATCCACTTGAATATGCAGATATTGTTACAACAACTACACATAAGACATTAAGAGGACCACGTGGTGGTATGATTTTAACAAATGATGAAGCTATTGCCAAAAAGGTAAACTCTAGTGTATTCCCAGGATGCCAGGGTGGACCTTTAGAGCATGTTATCGCTGCTAAGGCAGTATGCTTTAAGGAAGCATTACAGCCTGAATTTAAGGAATATGCAGCTCAGGTTGTTAAAAACTGTAAGGCACTTGCAGATGAGCTTAACCGCCTAGGCTATAAGCTTGTATCTGGTGGTACAGATAATCATTTAGTTTTAGTTGATATTTTTGGTTCCGTTGGTGTAACTGGTAAGAAGGCAGAAAATATCTTACATTCTGTAAATATTACTTGTAATAAGAATGCCATTCCAAATGATACACAAAAGCCAACCATTACCTCAGGAGTACGTTTAGGTACTGCAGCTATTACTACAAGAGGCTTCAAGGAAGAAGATATGGTAAAAGTTGCAAATTGGATTGACCTTGCCTTAAGAAATAAGGATGATGAGGCAATGCTTGAAAGAATCAGAAAAGCTGTAATTGATATTATGGCTAAGCATCCATATTTAGAAGATTAATAATTAAATATAGATTCTTATACACAAAGGGGTGTATATAATGAAAAAAGTATTTATTATGTCAAATGACAAGACATTTGAAAGAGGAGTCATGGAAGCATTACCTATCTCAGAGTACAACGTTAGTACTCCAAAAGTAGAGGCAGCAAGCTTATATTCCTATATGCTTCAATTCCATCCAGATGTCATTATAATTCACAATTCCTACATAAAGGGCTACTATCGATTAATTGATATGCTTTTGCAATCCAAGCGCCTTTATGTAATATATGCATCAGCACTTTTAGAGGAAGGTGCTCTATATAATGCTTTATCCTCTTCACGCTTTTTTATGATGGATGATAGGTCTTATTTTAGTTTGCCTATGATCATAAGAATTATGGAGCGTGACACCCAGTTAATTGAAGCCTATGCTTCTGAAAATGAAAAATTAAAAGCGAAGGTCTTAGAAGGTGGCTTAGTTAAAAAGGCTAAGAGCTATTTAATGGAGAATCGTCATATGAGCGAAGATGAAGCTTATAAATACATTTTAAAGCTTTCCATGGATAATCGATGCACTAAGGCTGAAATCGCAAAAAACATATTAAACGGGGTGGTTAAATGATCGAAAAGACAAAGGAAATTGCGAATGTGCGCAATCTTACTGTAAGTCTACCAACCATTCGTTATGTTGACCCAGATTACATTTATATGGGTGTAACGAATGCTAGATGTAGTGAAGGCGAAATCTGGGTTAAGGTTGGTGACCACGTTAAGGTTGGACAAACCATTGGCATGCGTAAGGGTCCATTTTTTGATCAGCCGATTCAATCAACTGTAAGCGGTGAGGTTGTTGGAATCGTAAAAAAGTTTCACCGCAGCGGCAAGCTCTTAGATTTTTATAAGATTAAAAACGATAAAAAGGATGAGTTTGTTGAAACAGCTATAGAAAGAACGAAGGAAGAGATTAAAAAGCTAACACGGGAGGACTTTGTCCAAATTACGAAGGACATGGCTCTTGTTGGCTTGGGAGGCTCTTCCTTTCCTACTTATATAAAGCTTCAAACAAAGGATCCTATTGATACAATTTTAATTAACGCAGTAGAGTGTGAGCCATATTTATCTGCAGACCATAGACTTGTAATGGAATTCCCTTATAGAATCTATAATGGAATATCCTATGCTATGCAGGCCTTAGGTGCGAAAAGAGCATATATTTGTATAAAGAAGAAATACCAGGATTTATATGATTGCTTATCGATTGCAAAAACAAGATTTCCAGATTTAAAATGTGAAATTAAAAGAGTAGGTAATTATTATCCACAGGGCTGGGAAATAGAGCTAATTCATAGTGCTCTTGGAATTAGGGTACCCTCTGGAGTATTACCTCAAAAGCTTGGAGTAATGGTATTTAATGTATCTACAATTGTAGGCTTATATAAGGCTATAAGATATAATGTTCCAGTTGTAAAAAGAAACTTTACATTGACTGGAGATGGTATTACTGTACCACAAAATTATAGAGTAAGGCTAGGTACCTCCTTACAGGAATTAATTGAAATGAGTGGTGGCTATAAGGGAGATAACAATAAAGTTCTTATCCTAGGTGGCCCTATGATGGGTGCGAATTTAGTTAGGGATGATGCAGTTATTACAAAAACCTGTACATCATGCATTATATTAAATGAGCATAAATTTAAGGAAGAACCTTGTGTAAGGTGTGCATCCTGTGTTTATTCCTGCCCTGTTGGCTTACAGCCTGTACAGATTATGCAGGCCGTAAAGAATAACGATAAAGAAGCTCTTGAAAAGAAATTAAATATAAAGGCATGTATCCTTTGTGGAATGTGTACCTATACATGTACTTCTAAAATACATTTAACGGAGTATTGCCGTAAGGCAAAGAAGATGGTAGGGGGTGTAAAGAAATGAGGCTAGTCGCACAAACAGCTCCCTACATTAGAAAAAATGTATCCGTAGGAAGAATGATGCTTGATGTATTAGTTGCATTATTCCCTATTACCTTATTTTCTATGATTCAAAATGGCTGGAATGGTATATATGTATTCTTAATATCTATCGTTACTATGCTATTTTTTGAGCTTTTTATACATATGCTTATCAAATGGCCTAAGGATATGAAAATAAAGGAATTATTTACGAAAGAGGGCTTTAAAAAGGTATTCGAGACCTATTCGATAAATAATATCTATGCCCCATTAATTTCAGCTATCATTTATTCTTTAATATTACCTGCAAATACAGCACCTTATGTTGTATTTATTGGTGCAACCTTTGGTATTGTCATTGGTAAAATGGTTTTTGGTGGGCTTGGACAAAATATTTTCAATCCAGCTTGCGCAGGAAGAATCTTTGTTTCCATTTGCTTCCCACTATCCTATACGAATTCTGGTGCAAACCTAGATTTAGTTTCTGGTGCTACACCACTTGCAAGCACGAATGGTGGGAAGCTTGAAAACTTTGGTAATTATTCCTTACTGGATTTATTCATTGGAAATAGACCGGGCTCCATGGGTGAGGTATGTATTTTATTAATTCTTGTAGGAGCTATCTATTTATTAATTAGAAGAAGTGCTGATTTTAGAGCTATGCTTGGGTATATATTCGCTTTTTCTTTTGTAATGCTTATTTCAAGCATTACCTATTATTTTGGTGTATCTAAAGAAAAATCTATTATGGAAATGTGGCTTTACCAGATATTATCTGGCGGAATGATATTCGCTGGAGTATTTATGATTACGGACCCAGTAACGAGCCCAACATCCAAATTTGGTAGAGTATATTATGCTGCCTTAGCCGGTATGATTACAGCATTAATTCGTATTTGTGGTTCATACCCTGAGGGAGCTGCATTCTCCATTTTAATTATGAATATGTTTACTCCATGTATTGATTATTTTATGAGAGGTAAGCCAAATCGATATACATGGAAGGAAAATTTAATTCTATGTGCAACAATTACATTATTTGTTGGTATTATTGTTGCCTATATCCTTACATCAAAGGGGGGTGGTAGCTTATGAAAAGATACGCATATGTTTCTTTAATCTTAGGAGCTATCGCACTTGTTTGTGCAACCCTAATCGCTTTAATGAATATGCTAACAAGTCCTATTATTGCTAAAAGCGATGAAGAAAAAATAAAAGAAACCTACACTAAGATTTTTACAGATTATGATTCTAGTGAAAGTGTTGATTTTACAAAGGATGAAAAAGGATATATTAAAGAAAAAAGAATAGCCTATGATAAAAATCATAATTCCTTAGGATATATTTATACCACAAGTGGTAAAAATGCTTATGGTGAAATATCCTTAATGATAGGTATTTTAGATGGTAATGTTATAGATGTAGAATTCTTAGTAAATACAGAATCCTTCCAGGATACTGTAAATTCTCATGTAAAAAATAAATATCCATCCTCAAAGGAAAATGTTATAGAAATCAATATCTATGATAAAGAGGATAGAATGGATATAGATACATTATCTAAAGAAGAATTAAATAATATAGATGTAAAATGTGGTGCTACCTTTGGTGCAACCTTAGTTAAGCAAATGGTTTTAGCTGTAGTAGAGGAGGAAGCATTATGAAAAAGATTTCCTTAAAGAAAACATTACTTGCTGGAATTATTACAGAAAATCCAGTATTTGTATCCTTACTTGGCATGTGCTCTACTTTGGCTACAACAAAATCAATAGAGGCCGCATTTGGCATGGGAATTATGGTTTTATTTGTATTAATTGGCTCTAATGTATTAATTTCTTTATTAAGAAATATAATACCTTCTGAGGCTAAAATTCCATGCTATATTATCATTATTGCAACATTTGTAACGATTGTTAAAATGCTATGTGAGGCCTTCATTCCAGCACTATATTCTGGTCTTGGAGTGTTTATTTCGTTAATTGTTGTAAACTGTATTATCTTAGGAAGGGCAGAAACCTTTGCTTCTAAAAATGGTGTTGCCTATTCCTTAGTAGATGCAGTAGGTACAGGCATTGGCTTTACTATGGCTATTTGTATTATTGCCTTCATTAGAGAAATACTAGGTACTGGGGCAATTACTATAGGAGTATATTTCCCACTACCTGTAAAGATTGTATTCCAAATTTATCCAAGCAATCTTGCAATTCCTATATTTGTTCAGCCTACTGGTGGATTTTTAACATTAGGATCTGTTTTAGCATTCTTAGCCTATATGAAAAATAGAAAGGATAAAAAAATAGCTAGAATAGAAAAGGAAAAGAAGGCTTTAGAAAAAAAGAATATGGATCAGAAGCTAGAAAAGGAGGCAGTGAAATAACATGAATTATATTATTATGTTTTTGCTTGTAATGGTAAATTATGCCATTATAAATAATGTCATCCTTTCTCAGTTTTATGGTATTTGTCCATTCTTAGGTGTATCGAAAAAGCCTACAGCTTCCTTAGGTATGGGTATTGCTGTAATCTTCGTCATTGTACTTGCTAGTGCGATTTGCTGGCCAATATATCAACTACTTGCTTTAGCAGGTATTCCATTTATGGATACTATAACCTATATTTTAGTTATTGCATCCTTAGTTCAGTTGATTGAAATGGTTATAAAAAAATATTCACCAACGCTTTATAAAGCCTTAGGTGTATATTTACCACTTATTACTACGAATTGTGCTGTTTTAGGTGTTGTACAAGGAAATACAGACCAAGGATTAGATTTTGGTACCTCCATGGCTACTGCCTTAGGTACTTCCTTGGGATTTGCGATTATCATCTTCGTCTTTTCTACAATACGATATAAGCTTGATGCCTCTGATTGCCCTAAGGCATTCAAGGGCATTCCTATTGCCCTTATTACTGCAGCTTTAATGGCAATGGCATTCTTAGGGTTATCAGGAATGATTCAGATATAATGAATAAATATTTAATTATTAGTATTGTAGTTATAGCCGTATTAGTAGGTGTATTTTTCTTAAGCTATTTCTTAAATAAAAAAACTCCAATACCTAAGGGCTGTGAGAATTTAAGAATAGGTAAGGAAGGATGTACGGGCTGTAAAAATTATGATTGTAGTATAAGATATAAGCTTGATATTAAAAAGATTGAAGAAGATATAGAAGAAGAAAAGGAGGAATAGGTGTTGGAAATATTATGGGCGGTATTAATTCTTGCAGGATTAGGGCTTATTTTAGGGCTAGGCCTAGCCATAGCATCTAAAATCTTCCATGTTGAGGTAGATACAAGAGTTGAGGATATAACAAGTATTCTACCTAATGCGAATTGTGGTGCATGTGGTTACCCAGGGTGTAGTGGCTTTGCAGAGGCAATAGTGAACGGCACTGCAGAAAGCTTAAGTCAGTGTAAGCCAGGCTCAAAATCTGGTAAGCCTGAGGAGATAAGAAAGTATTTAGATAGCCATCCAAACCAGGATGGATCTATAAATCCAATTAAAGTGAAATAGATTGAGGGAGCTTGGCTCCCTCTTTCTAATTTGACATTATTTCTAATTCGTATATAATTTAAAGAAAGAAACGGAGGCAATACTATGGAAAATAATGAAAAATTAGATGAAGAGATTATTAAAGAAAATAGTGAATTAAAATATCAAGTACCATTAAAAAATAATAAAAAAAGAAATATTGTTGCTTATGTATTTTCTGGATTAACGATTCCTTTAGGATTCATTACCCTTTTATTCTTAGATGCTGCAAGTAAGCTGATTCGAGCTGAACCTCAGGAGGTTGGTGGCTTTGCAGAAGCCTTTGGTACAGCACTAGGTACAGCCATTGCTGTAGTCGTTGCTATTCTATTTGCCATTATGGCAGGTATTGCAGCTTTTGTTTTCGGTATTGTTTCAATATCCATTTTATCTACCTGTATAAAGAAAACAGAAAAGAAGAGAAAGATTGCAAATATTGTAATATTATCTATAGTTGGTGCTGTTTTAGCTTCAATTATTATAGGAATGATATTAGTATTATTTGTATTCCCAAATATGGGAAGCCAAGCGAGCATGGCTTTAATGTTGTAATGACGAGATAGCATTTATGCTATCTTTTCTTTTTCCAATAACATTTTTATGATTTCGTGATAAAATTAGTGTAAAGGCGGTGTTGTTTATGAAAAAGAACAACTTAAAGGCTTGGCTATACCTACTTCCTGCATTTATCTTTTTAGGCTTTTTTACAATATATCCACTAGTGGATATATTTGTATATTCCTTTGAAGAAAACTTCCAATTTACAAGGGAGGCAACAGGAATAGGCTTTGGAAACTATGGCTTTGTACTTAACGATGAAAAATTTTTATCTGCAGTAAGAAATACTTTAATTCTAGTTATTATTACTGTTCCATTATCTACAATTATTGCATTACTTATTTCTGTAGGATTAAATCGAATTAAATTCTTAAGAAAAATATTTGAGACTATATTTTTCTTACCCTATGTTACAAATACCTTAGCTGTAGGTATGGTATTTATGCTACTTTTCAATAAGGAATCAAGTGAAAGTGTAGGTATTGTAAATTCCATTTTAGGTGTATTTGGTATTAACGCTATCGATTGGGTAGGACCAACCTCAAGCTATGCTGCTAAAATGTTTGTTTTATGCTTTTACACAATTTGGTATGTAATGCCTTTTAAAATCTTGGTTTTGACAGGCGCAATAGCCTCTGTCAGAAAGGATTATTATCAGGCTGCAGCAGTAGATGGTGCATCAAGATTTACTGTATTTAAAAGGATTACAGTACCTATGATATCCCCAATGATTTCTTATTTAATCATTACAGGCTTTATTGGCGCATTTAAATCCTATAGTGATGCCGTAGCCTTATTTGGTGAGGATTTAGATAGTGCTGGTATGAATACCATTGTTGGTTATGTATATAATCAATTATATTCCAATACAGGTGGATATCCATCTAGAGCCAGTGCCGCTGCGATCATTTTATTCTTTATTATTTTAGCGATTACATGCATTAATCTACTTGTAAGTAGAAAGCATGTTCATTATTAGGAGGTATAGTATGGAAGCATTAAAAATGGATACCTCTAAAAAAAGCATTCGTGCTTATAATACCCTAAGAATTATTGGAAAGATTGTCATTTATTTCTTTTTAATTGCATGGGGTGTTATTGTATTATTCCCATTCTATTTTATGGTAATTACATCCTTCAAGGAATTTGCTACCTATGCGTATACATCCTTAGATATTTATGTCATGTACCCAACCTTCGATAACTATAAGAGTGCTTGGGTAGATGTAGATATGATTGGATATTTATTAAATACCTTAATCTTTTCTTTAGTTACAACAGCAATTATGCTAGTTGTATCCACGCTAGCCGCATTTGCCTTTGCAAGATTAGAATTTAAGGGTAAGAATTTCGTATTTACACTATTCTTAGCTATGATGATGATTCCTAATGAATTAGTAATCATTACAAATTTTGTAACGGTTACGAATGCAGGATTAACCAATTCCTATACAGGCTTAATATTACCATCGGTATTATCTGTATTTTATATTTATTTATTAAGACAAAATTTCATGCAGGTACCAGATTCTATGTACTATGCTGCAAAGGTGGATGGTCTATCGGATATGAAATATTTATTAAAGGTTTTAATACCTTTATCTAAGCCTACCATTATTACTATTATTATTTTAAAGCTAATTGAATGCTGGAATTCCTATGTATGGCCAAGATTAATTACTTCAGAAGTAGAAGGTCAAAAGAGCTATTTCTTAGTAAGTAATGCTATTGAGGCAATGAGAAATTCAGGCTTTGGTAAATCGAATATGCCAGCTATGATGGCGGCCGTGGTTATCGTTTCGATTCCACTTTTAATTCTTTTTGCAATATTTAGAAATCAAATTATGTCTGGTGTTGCAAGAACAGGTACGAAGGGATAGTGATAATATGAAAAAGAAATTACTAGCCCTTGGCCTTATAAGCCTTTCTACCATTACATTATGTAGCTGTCACCATGTAATGAGCCATGAAAAATTTATAGTGCCTACAACATTCGATGAAAATAAGCAATATACAATATCCTTTTGGGCAAAGAATGATTCTGACCAAAGACAGGTAGATGTTTACAAAAAGGCTATATCTGAATTTAATGAATATTATCCAAATATTACCATAGAGCTTAGAAATTTTACCTCATATCCAGATATCTATAGAGAGGTATTAGTAAACCTAAATACAGATACTGCACCAAATGTATGTATCTCCTACCCAGATAATGTAGCAACCTATCTAGAAAGTGAAAATTCTGTTGTTGCCTTAGGGGATTTAATGAAGGATTTTAATTATGGATTTAATGGCTCCCTATTAAAATTTAAGCCTATTGGAGAGGATGGTATTGTAGATTCCTTTTTAAATGAGGGAATCATTAACGAGGAATATTATACAATTCCTTATATGAGATCTACAGAGGCTCTATATATTAATAAAACCTATGTAGAACGCTTAGGCTTTGAAGTTCCAAGCGTCCCAAGCTGGGATTGGCTTTGGGAGGTTGCATCTAAGGCAGTAGAGGAAAGAGAGGGTGGAACTAGTGTTACATCAAAAACAGATCCATCTAAGGATTTTAAGCCGTTAATTTATAAATCAAGTGATAACTGGCTAATACAATATGCAGCTCAAGCCAATATTAAATATACAACTAAGAATAGCGACATATTATTATTTAATGATGATACAACGAAATTCTTATTGGATTTAAAGGATAAATGTAAGAATAAAAAGTATTACGAGGTATTCTCCAATACGAGTCACTATCCTGGAGATTTAATCAATGTTTGGGATGCCATCTTTGGAATTGATTCTACAGCAGGATCCTCTTGGATTGGTTTTGATTCCCCACAAGGAGCGTCCTCCTTGGGGTATGAAAAATTTGAAACAGAATTGACTGTAATTCCTCAGGTAGATATTAATAATCCTAAGATGATTTCTCAAGGACCATCCATATGCTTATTCAATAAAGCGGATAGTGGTGTGGTTATGGCATCATGGCTATTTGCACAATATTTATTATCGGATTCTATTCAAATGGCATATCAAAAGACAGAGGGCTATTTACCTGTCACAAAAAGCGTATTAAATGGTGAAGAATTTAAGAATTATTTAAATTCTGATGAAATATATTCAGGCTGTAAAAAAGCCAAGGAATTATTGTTAAATAATCTAGATAAAACCTTTATTACTCCAGTATTTAATGGCTCTGCCGATGTAAGAAGTGCTGCAGGCTATTTAATTAATGCCGTATCAACAGCGACAAACGCCTTCCAAACCGAAAGTGCAATAAAGGATAAATTATATCCTGCAGCCATTAAGAATTATGATTTAACAGAATTATATAACAATACAAATTTTGATAGTGAAAAAGAAGAAGAAAAGCCTAAGGAGGAAATCAATTCAAATGATATGCAGGTATGGAAATATGTTCTTATCATTGGCCTTATTTCCGTTTGGGTTGGCTTAATTGCATACTTTATTTATTCATTTATAAAGAAGAAAAAACAAGAATAATTGACTAAAATTTAGCAGAATATTATAATTAAATTACATTGAAAAAGGAGATAATAAAAATGAAATTAAAAAAATTATTTGCATTATCAGCTATCGCTGGTGTTGCACTTCTTGCAAGCTGTAATAATGGTGGAGGAACTACAACAAAAGCACCAGAAACTACAACAGAAACTACTACAAAGACTCCAGATCCTACAACTACAGTAACAACTAAGGTTTTATCCTATGATGAATACTTAGCTGCAGAGGTTGGCTCTGAGGTTACCATTGAGGCATATATTACCGGTAGAACTACTTGGTATAATAATGCAGCAAGCTTCTATTTAGCTGATGATCATGGTGGATATTATGTATATAACCTACCTTGTACAGAGGATGAATATAATGATTTATTAGTTAAGGGCGCTTTCGTTGAAATCACTGGTGCAAAGAGTGAATGGAAGGGCGAAGTTGAAATTAATGGTCAAACTGCAACAGAAAACGCAGGTCATGTCGTATTAGGTGCTACTAAGACTTATGAAGCAATTCTTGTTAACGATATCGCAAAGTCTACTCTAGATTTATATAAGAATCAATTAGTAAAGACAAAGACGTTAACTGTTACTAAGGCCCCATATACAAATCATGATGATTTCACATTAGAACCAAAAGCTGGTGCAGATGTTTATGTTGAGGTATCTGATGGTACAAATACATTCTTATTTGTTGTAGAAGCATATTTAGAGGATTCCTTATTCGATTCTGATACATATAAAAATGTATGTGATCTTCATGTAGGTGATAAAGTTGTTTTAGAAGGCTTCATCTATTATTGGGAAAATCCTCAAATGCAAATTACAAAATGTGATACTGTAGCATAATATTTTGGGAAGGTTTTGCCTTCCTTTTGCTTTTAGGCTTAAGAGGAGATGAAGAAGATGAAATATGGTTTTTCAGATATTTGTGAGATTACATATTATAATGATGATTTATCCTATTGGGGTATAATTGTATTTAAAGATGAAGAGCATATGGTAGTTATTGATTTTAATGATTTTGGTGAATATAATGGCTATTTGATTAGAGGAATTAAAGATATTGAGGGTGTATATCATTCGGGAAAAATGCTTGATTTTGCAAGAAAAATAGTTGATTTTGATGATATTCCCGATATTGAGTTATATAGGAAAAGTGATTTCATAATGGAGGCAATAAAGAATAATAGAGTATTAAGAATTGTAAAACGTTGTTTTCCTGTGGGTGTTTTTGATGATGTTAAGGTACTAAGCTTTGATGGAAGTTTTTTGACATATAGGAAGTATTCTAGAACTGGTAAATTGTTGAGTAGAGAATGCAAAGTAAGAATCAACGATATAATTAGAATGCAAATTGATGCAAAATACCAGAGATTAATTGAGCGCGTTCGTATAGAATAGAATTGGAGTGATAAAGTGTCATATAGTAGAACTAGAATTTCTAAAATAACATACTTTAATGATAATCATTTTGATGTTGGGATCGTTAATGATTATAGTGATGATTATATCAGTTTTGTGGACTTTAATATTTTCGGAGAATATAATGGATACATTTTACAATCAAGTGAGACTATAGAAGCTGTCACACATAAGGGGCAGTATATTAATTTTATGGAGTCGATTATCGATATGACTAAAGTTCCCGTCATGGATTTGAAGAACGCATCGGATTTTATTAATGAAGCAATAAAGCACGATAGAGTGCTAGGTATTATGAAGTATGATGAACAAAGTGAAGGAATTACTGACGTTAAAGTGTTAGATTTTGATGGCATTTGTGTGAAATATCGTGAGTATACAAGATATGCAGAATTAAATAGTCGTATTTTAAAAACCAAGATTTCAAATATTTTTATGCTTCAAATTGATTCAAAGTATCAAAAACTTATCGAAAAATATCGAGAAGAATAATTAATACTTTAGATTTGAAATTGAGAGGTTAATGGCAGAGTATGTTTTATTAAATATATGAGACGAGGAAGATAATTATGAATCCTTATCAGGAATACTTTATTTCTAATTATGTTGTTTTTAATAAAAGAGATAGATTAATATTCGAATTGAATTCTAAGAAAAAGAAAGAAAAATTTATGAATTATTTTTGCCATGACACGAAAAAAATTATTATTCCCGAAAGAATTGTATATGAAGGAAATGTGATAGATGCAATGCCATATATTAAAAGCATCAATGAATTTTATGTTATGACATATGATAGTATTGAAGGCAAAATGTTGGATAAAAATGAATTGATGAAATATATAGAGGAAGAATATATGCCTATAATTGCAATTTCTGAATCATTGGTTATTATAAAAGAAGAAGTGGAAAAAAAGGGTCATCTTTACATTCTAAAGGAAAACAAAAAGAATTAAGATAATTGTGGGGAAAATTATCAAACGATTTTGCCTTAGGGGCTTCAAGTGCTGAAATATTCTTGAATGGAAATGGAATATTTGAAAAAAGTACATTCCATGTTTATGAATTATGGGCCCTACTTCAAAGAGGCGTGGAAAGGATTATTAATTATGCCTAACGGAATAAAATTTAAAATAATTAATATGTTTGGAATCAATTGTATCACGAAAACTAACAATAATTACTTTGAAATTCCGTGTGATCCAAGTTATGATGGTGATATATTACTTTTGTGTAATAAAAGCGAAATATCATTTGATGAGGTTATTTGTATTATAGAAAATAGACACAAAAGAGCAGCTTTGCTTGGCGGAATATCATTTATATATTGGAAATATTCAAAGCAATTTTGGTTGTTCCTCCAAGAATGTGATGAAAAAAAATATAAAAGAATAAAGAAAAAGTGTTTTTCGTATTTTGAACGCCTATTTGAATTTCTTAAAAAATCTGACGATACATTATATAGTCAAAATGAATATATTAGGAACATATATAATATGATGAAAAATAGATGAAACAAATAAAAACATTACACCTGTAGAAACCAAGGTATATAGAGAAATTTCTATATGCCTTTTTAATATTATTAACAATTCTAATGAGTTATTCATAAATAATATTGTAAAAAACATTAGGAAGGCAATGCCTTCTTTTCGCATTAAAAAATGCCAGCATTTTTGCTGGCACTATTTTAAAATGTTTTATTAAAATCATAATATATTTTTTCACTATTAGATCTTTTTTCAATGATTTTACAAGATAGTGATTTAATACTAACTTCCTTATCCACCTTTATGCAATATGCAATGGTAGATTCTAAATTCATATAGATATCTCCATCTTCATATAGCATTATAGAGAATTCTCCATTCTCATAATTAAAACTATTAATGTATCTTTGAGATACATCATAGCCAAGTGCATATTCAATAACTAATAATTTTTCTTTGTCAAAGTTTATTGGAAGATTATCTAAATACTCCTTTTTCTTGTCTTTGACTTGTACAGGGGAAGGCTTTTTTAAACTGGTATTTTTACTATCTATATAATTATTTAATTCATCTTGTGATTTTATAATAAATGAATCATAACTATTTAGATTACAGATATAGAATTGGTAATAATATTCTTCATACATAAACTCATTTTTACATGAAGAAATGAAGAAGATACATAATAAGAATAATAATGCAAGAAGTGTTTTTTTCATTTTTTTCACCCGATTTCATAGGAATAATGCGCTCCGCCATAAATGAATGATTGAGAAGCCAAAACAAATTCTAATCTGTAAGATTTATTTATTGAGGATAGCAAAGTATTTTCTATATTTCATAAAACTATCCCCCTTATTTATTTTGAATCGCATACTTCGATTTGATTATACATTTTTATATTATTTTTTGTCAACGACTTGCTTAAGTTGGATAGTGTAAATGTATTGTAAAAATAAAGATGCTACTGTTTTAGCTTATCGAAAAGATAAAAAGAAAAAATAATTAATTTATTTATATGCTTACCCATAAATAAAAACCGATGATTTCAATGAAACACATCGGTTTTTTAAAGAACCTTCTTAAATAAATTTGTCGATATTTCTATCTTTTTCGATTTGACGATTGATTACCTCATTGAACATATCAAAGTCATCCTCTTGGTAAATATCGTATTCTATTGCGATTTCATAGAAGATTTCTTCAACTGTATGAATCTCTACGTTGTTTGAAACAAAGATATCATCAATTAAATCATTTAATATTCCAAAATATTCATCTGGAGCATTTTCTCTTTTTGCTAGGTATTCATTTACCTTTTCATCAAGATTTGAAAGCTTTTTTAATTCCTTTTTTAAATCTTCGTTACCTGAAGATGAAATTTCAGATTCAAAGTCATTGATGTAAAGAAGAAGATTAATGGTTTGGCTACATGTTTCCATTAAATCGATATCCCCATTAAAATCACTTTGTAATATGTTATCGATCATCATGAAGGAATCATATATATAATCAAAGCCTGTTGAAAAGATTACCTCCTCATCTTCGGACAGCTTTTTACCGTCTTCATGTCTATGATATAGGTAATCCACTACCGCAATGACACAGGAAAATCTTACAATAGCTTTGCTTTTTTTGCTTACAAGTGTTTGAATGAGATGACTATTTTCCTTTTTCCAAGAGGCATAGTCCTCATATATATCCATTACGTCTTGCATTATCTTGTCTTCATTTGAGGGAATAGAATAACATCACGAATTGTTGTAGATTCAGTTAAGAAAATAACTAAACGGTCAACACCAATACCGATACCACCTGCAGGAGGCATACCATATTCTAGAGACTCTAGGAAGTCAACATCCATACCGTTAGCCTCATCGTTACCTAATTCCTTTTCCTTCATTTGCTCTTCAAATCTTTCTCTTTGATCGATTGGGTCATTTAATTCAGTATAAGCATTAGAGAATTCATGTCCACCAATGAATAGCTCAAATCTTTGAACGAATCTTGGGTCCTCTGGATCCTTCTTTGTAAGTGGAGAAATCTCGATTGGATGTCCCATTAGGAAAGTAGGCTGGATAAGTGAGGATTCACAGAATTCCTCAAAGAACGCATTGATAATATGACCTACAGTGAAGTGAGGCTCTAGTGGTACATTATGCTCCTTAGCTAAAGCCTTAGCTTCTTCTAGAGTATAATGATTTGCCTTAAAGTCAACACCAGTCTTTTCCTTAATTAATTCGCACATTGTAACTCTTCTAAATGGCTTAGAAATATCAATTAAATCTCCTTCAGGGTCGAATGGATTTTTAAATTGCTCCTTGCCAATAACCTTATCAGCAGCAAAACGAATTACACCCTCGTTTAAATCCATCATGCTAGATAGATCACCATATGCTTCATATAATTCAACAGTAGTGAATTCTGGGTTATGTGTCTTATCCATACCCTCATTACGGAAGATACGTCCAATTTCATATACTCTTTCAAGTCCACCAACTAATAATCTCTTTAAATGTAATTCTGTTGCGATTCTTAAATAGAAATCAGCATCAAGTGCATTATGATGTGTGATGAATGGTCTTGCAGAAGCACCACCCTGAATGTTTTGTAAAACTGGAGTTTCAACCTCAATAAATCCCTTTGAATCGAAATATTCCTGCATAGCACGAATGATTCTTGGTCTTTGGATTGCAACTCTCTTTGCTTCCTCATTCATAATTAAATCAACATATCTACGTCTATATCTTTCCTCAACGTCAGTTAATCCATGGAACTTTTCAGGAAGTGGTCTTAATGCCTTAACAAGGTGAGTATATTCTAGACATTTAATAGTAACCTCACCAGTTTGTGTTTTCATAACACTACCCTTAATTCCAACGATATCTCCAATATCTGCCATCTTGAATAGATCATATTGGCTATCACCAACAACATCCTTACGAATATATATTTGGATCTTTCCTTCTCTATCCTGAATAGAGAAGAAGGATGCCTTACCCATCTTACGGATGAACATAATTCTTCCTGCAACCTGGCAAGGAACATTCATTTCCTCTAATTCCTCATGGCTATAGCCTTCATATTTTTTCTTTATATCGCTACTTTTATCCTTTTGCATATAGGCAGAACCAAATGGATCTAGGCCTAACTCTTTGTACTTTTCTAACTTGTTTCTTCTGACAATTTCTTGTTCAGATAAATTTAAATCAGCCATATATACCTCCAATTAATTTAAATACTTTTAAATTATATCAAAGTGAGGTGTAAAATACAAGTTATACTAAACACTTAGAAAAGAGAATTATTGTCGCAATATTCAAAAAAAATGATATAATAATCTTAAATTGTATGAGATTATATAGATGCTTTACCAGTTGCATCCTTAAGATGGTGATGAAATGATTAAAATATATGGCAAAAATTGCGTTTATGAAGCCATTCGTGCAAAAGCACAAATGGAAGTGTTTATCGAAGATAATCAAACAAAAAAGGATAAGAATATTTTATCCTTACTAAGTGATAAGGGCTATAAATATGAAGTATTAACAAAACAAAAAATGGATATGAAATTTGGTACATCTCACCAAGGCTATGGAGCATATAGAGAGGATTATAAAATCTATGATGAAAGCTTTATAAAATCCTTCAAAAAGGATCAAGGAAGAGTTCTTATTTTAGATGGAATTCAGGATCCTCATAATTTAGGTGCCATCCTAAGAAGCGTAGATGCCTTTGGCTTTGATATGGTTATATTACCAAAGAATAGAAGTGTTTTGGTAACTGAGGTTGCAGCCCATGTATCTACAGGGGCTATAGAATATACAAAGATTGTTTATGTTAATTCCTTAAATCAGGCCATTACTACATTAAAGGAAAATGGCTTTTGGATTTGTGGTACGGATGCAATGGGTACCATAAGAAGTAGTGAAATAGATCCTAGTCTATCCTTAGCAGTTATTATTGGTTCTGAGGGCTTTGGCATGTCTAAGACCTTAGTGAAGCAAAGTGATTATTTAATTACTATACCTATGGTAGGACACGTCAATTCATTAAACGCAAGTGTAAGTGCAGGTATTGTATTACACGACCTTTGTTTAAAGAAATAATGGATTATAGTAAATTCAATGATTATGAAATTTTATATTTAATAAAAGAAGGAAACGAATGTGCGTTAGCTCTAATGTTCCAAAAATATGAAACCTATATTACAAAGATTGCAAATAGTGTTTGTATATATAATTGGAACGTAGACGATTTAATACAGGAGGGTAGAATTGTTCTATATACCTGTATTTGGCAATATAATGCAGATTATAAGCTTTCCTTTTTTTCTTTTTTAACTATATGCTTAAAAAGAAGCTTTATTAAATCGATGCATAAAGATGATTATTATCAAAGAAGCTATAGCTTTAGGGAGGAGCTTGAAGCAACGAATGATTATTCTAAGGGGATGATTTACCTATCGGAAAAATTATTAGAGGATAGTGAGGATATGGAATTATACCGTTTTGTCATATTAGATGGCTTTAGCCTAACATTATATGCTAAAAAAAAGGCGATTCCTTATGGTACCGCCTATAGAAAATATTTATCCTTAATAGAAAAATTAAAGAATATAATATAAAATTTTGTCCTATAAAAAGCAAAAAAACAGGCTTGGCCTGTTAAATGCGCAATAATTTTGAGCTTATGCTCTTTCAATGTTTCCCTTCTTTAAAGCTCTTGCAGAAATCTTAACCTTCTTAACATTTCCGTTTTCGTCTTTGATATGTACTGTTTGAAGATTTGCCTTCCAAGTACGACGAGTAGCATTTAAAGCATGAGATCTTTTGTTACCTGTAACAGTTGTTTTTCCTGTAACATAACATTTTGCCATAGTCTTTCCCTCCTTAGACTTATTTTAATTCAGCCTTAATAATTTACCATAGTTCATACATGAATTCAAGTTTTTTTTGAAATTATTTTTAATAAATTGAAGAAAAGACTGAACATATTGAAAATGTTTGCCCATTTTTTCATTTTTGTGTTTCCCCATTTTTAAATAAGGGGTAAAAAACGAAAAAAATTCCAGGTAAAAAAACCTGGATTTTATACTATATATAAGTGAAAAAAGTCCTAAAAATGGTATAATATAATTGACGAAAA
>Ga0310695_10003059_pt1 | contig 33639 bp, 27 predicted proteins | sample RumenRJG_04DNA_FD_203882 | JGI IMG/M metagenome (GOLD analysis project Ga0310695, IMG submission 203882) | Bovine rumen microbial communities from Lethbridge, Alberta, Canada - RJG_04 (v2) (version 2) | ecosystem: Host-associated > Mammals > Digestive system > Stomach > Rumen | place: Canada... | reverse complement strand
GAAGCGCACCGCATACCAATGCCCCTCTATCAACCTCAGTTTGTCCTCACCGTCCTTGACTATCTGCTTGGTCAGCGGACCGCTTGTCTCACCGTGAATGGTGTCGATGCCGTCGGTCAGCGTCACCTCGTAATAGTCTACCGTTTCCTTCGTGCCGTCCTGTCGCGTCCAATCACGCTGCTTCTTGAAACTGCACTCTACCAATTGTAATGTCTTCTCCATAATTGTAAAAATAAATCGAAAATTAAAAAATATAATGTAAAAACTATTCGCTTTTTAAAGAACAGCCGTGCTGTCGCAGCAGGGCTGGTTGTGCAGCAACGCTTTGCCGCTATGAACAAACATTCAAACTCACAAACAAATGAAACACGTACAAGTGAAATATTATATGAATGATCTCTTCTCCAGCCTTCTGGAGGTTCGTTTGTTGCAGTGTTTTAAAGAGCGATTTTGTCTTTCGACGATGCAAAAGTAGACACAAAAAACAATGAGCGTAAACTATCACACAAGATGATACTATCATTTTTCTATCATCCTGAAAAACAATATATTAACAAAAAAGTGATAGTTAGCGGGAACCAACTATCACTTAACTATCACCCTAAATATCAGCGGTATTTTACACCTTGGGCACCAGCCTCTCCATCTCTTGCTCAACAAACGACTTGACACGCACACTCAGCGACTGGTCCAACTCCATCAGTCCGTTGTTCAGATACTTGCGCATGCCGTTATTTTCACCTTCCAGCAACTTGGTCAGTTCCAACACCGTTACTTCCTCCTCATACACACCTTTCGTCTTCAGATGTCCAATAATACAATATAGCGTTTTCTTGCTAAATTCCTTGAACTTCTCGCGAGACCCCGCCCTGCTTATTTCGCTGCGGAAGTTAACATAGATGTGTTTCCAAAGCGTAGGCAGATGCTGGTTCCATTTTTCTGTCACTAGATGCTGAATCTTGGCCGTCAGACTGCTCACCTTTTGCTCCAGATCGTCCACTACGGGCGCTGCCTCAGTCTTCTCCGCAGGCTTCTTCTTTGGCTGCAGGTCACTTTGCATTTGTCGCCACGTTTCAACCATATTGAATAATGTCAGAAGCTCTTGGCTGAACATGGGGCGAGGGTCTATATGCGACACACCGAAGCGGTCGGCATGCGTAAACAGAAATCGCGACAACCCGTCGTAGTCTATCGTTTTCTGCTCAGCATCGTAGACTTGTTCAAACTCGTCGTCATTAAGAAAGATACTTCTGAAATCCTCCAGTTCCTTCTTCATGCGCGCCTGCAGGCGATTCTTCAATGTACGCGACGAGAAACCTATCTTCCACTTGTTGTAGGCAGCCCTGCACTTGCGCTGGTAGTGCTTCTTATAGCAGGCCAGCCATTTCTCATACGACTGCGCAATCTGCTCCTCAGTAGGCGAATTCAGAAACTCGGATATCTCCATCAGCACTTCGTTCAACTCGCGCAGTGCACACATCACAATATCAGCCACATCCCTGCCATTCAGCTGTTGCAAAGGCAGCAGCGAGTCGTCAACCGGACCTACAGCCTCCTGTTTCTCCTTGAAGTCCAGATAACTCTCAGCATGATATTCATAGATGTTCAGAGGAACGTTATTCAGGCTGTAGGCATACCTCACCTTCTGCATCATCTCCCATACCTTATTACCCCAAACCGAGAAATTCACATCATAGGCATCGCCCAGCGGCAGACACGTCTGCCATTGCTCCAACAACAGTTCAAAATATTTCGAGACCCTACAGGCATCCACAGCCAGACTCATGCTCATGGCGTTCAGCGAGAGCAGACACGAAGAGTGGCTCATCACCTCCGTTTTCTGCTCAATATTAGCCAGTAAAATATATTCATTTGTATTATTCTCCATGCTGATTATCTGTCTTTCATATCCCCCCCAACCGTTAGGGGGAAAACGGCTGCAAAGGTAACAAAAAAAGAGCACTGAACCAAATAATTCAGCACCCTATTTTTGGCATTAATATTCCTTAGCAGACTAATAATTTACACCCCATTTTCGCATCTTCATGATACTCAACGGCAATACCATTTCCGCCATTACCATTTTTATACAACAGGGGGCAAATCAACCTATTTTATAGAGCTCATCGCCGGCTCTGACGATCTAAGCATTTTGTATTTTATACAGATAATACTGGAAATCCTTGAATACTTTTCGCGCCACAGGTGCACCACCAAGCGCGCTGATGCCCTCAGGCACCGAACCGAACTTCAGCGACAACAGCGTCTGGAGTTTATTCATTCTCAGTTCATCGACACCCGACTTGATATAAGCATTCACGATGTATTCCACAAACTGCTTCTGGGCATCAGAAAGATGCTGATAGTAATCATTAATCCGCTCTGCCCTCACCCTACGCTCTATGGGCGTAGTGGCGTATGCTATGTATTCCAGCACGTCCAGCAGGTCGCACTTTTCGGCATCAATAATCTTTCGGATATCTTTCAGCACATCCTCACCATAACCTGCGTCTTCCAGTTTCTCCAGCAAGGCATCGCGCGTATCGGGGTCTGACCATATCGTGTGAAGGTCTTCGCTCGACGAGAAGAAATCGGGCAACCTGCCAAACATTTCCTCAATGAACCTCTGCGTACTAATGGGAATGCCGTCAGCTCCCCAGAACATGACGTCGTTGACAAACTTGATTCTGCGCGCCCTACCGTCAGACAGCACAATCTCCAGCGTCTCTTTCTGTGGCACAGTATTTTCATCATCCCCATCGTCGTGGGCTGCCCAACCTCTTTCCTCCTCATCATACTTCGGATAAGGCTTTGACGGTCTGGTCGCACAAACGCATGGATTACTACCGCATTTAGGACATACAGGCTCGCCGTCCCAATCAGGCTGCGAATACTTTCTAAAGGCTTGTACAAAGTCCCAGATGGTGAAGAAGAACTTGCCGTCATAGATGCGTGTTCCGCGTCCGATGATCTGCTTGAATTCTATCATCGAGTTTACTGGGCGCATCAGTACGATATGCCTGACGTTCTTGGCATCCACACCCGTCGACAGCTTTTCTGAGGTTGTTAGGATGGTGGGTATTGTCTTCTCGTTGTTCTTGAATTCCTCCAGGAATGTTTCGCCCGCTTCCCCGTCGTTGGCTGTCACGCGTTCACAATAGCCCCTTTTGCGTCTGTAGGCGTTTATCATGTCGCGTACCTCAGCAGCATGGGCTTGGGTGGCACAGAACACGATACCTTTCTCCGTTTCGCCCATGCCTTCCAAGAACTCCTTCACGCGGGCTTCGTCTCTCTGACGTATCTTGATATTGCCCTTGTAGAAATCCTCTTCCGTATAGGTCTTTCCCAATTGCACCTCGCCGCTCACCACCTCATCGTCGGGCGAATAGATATAATCGTCGATGTTCGACTTCATGTTGATATGACGGAACGGTGTCAGAAAACCATCCTCGATGCCTTGTTTCAAAGAATACTCGTAGGCGTGATACTTAAAGTAAGTATAAGTATTCACGTTCTGGTCAACGCGTGGCGTTGCCGTCAGACCCAGTTGTACGGCAGGCTCGAAATACTCCAATATGCCGCGCCAGTTGCTTTCGTCTTTGGCTCCACCACGATGACACTCGTCGATAATCACAAGGTCAAAGAAATCCTTCGGATATTGGCCGAAATAGGGCGAATCGTCAGGACCGCACATAAACGTCTGGAAAATGGTAAAGAAGATGCTGCCGTTCGTAGGCACCTCACCGTTCTTGGCCACACTGCCCGGTTTTATCCTCACCATTGCGTCGCTCTTGAAACCACCAAAGTCTATCATGGCCTGATTGGCAAGCACATTCCTGTCGGCAAGGAACAGAATCCTCGGACGTGTACCCGTCTTTTTCAGGTTCCATCGCGTCTGGAACAGTTTCCATGCTATCTGGAAGGCAATAAACGTCTTACCCGTTCCTGTGGCCAATGTCAGCAGAATGCGCCGTTCACCTTTGGCTATTCCCTCCAGCACCTTTCTGACGGCCGTTTCCTGATAATAGCGGGGCTGCTTGACGCCATCACTATAGAAAGGCTGCTCGTTCAGCTTGTCGCGCCATTCATTGGTCTGACCATAGACACGCTGCCACAATTCATCGGGCGACGGGTACGACGTGACGAAATGCTCTTCGTACGTCTGACGATCCATTTCGTAGATGTCGTTGCCATTGGTGGCGTAGGTGTATCGGATATTCAGCATGTCGGCATACTCCTTCGCCTGAGCCACACCCTCAGCATAGCTCAGTTCGTCGCTCTTGGCTTCTACAATTGCTAGTTTCACGCCTTTGTAGATTAGCACGTAGTCAGCCTTCTTCTGAACGCCTTTCTGCGAACGACTGATTTTCCCTCGCGTAAAGGTGTATTCGGTCGTGATGCGACTGCCTTCTGTCACACCCCAACCAGCAGCCTTCAGCTTCGGGTCTATCTTATGTAACCTGGTATCCGATTCGTTCATATTTCGTTATTCAAATACTTTTCGTAATAATGCCTGTTTCAGTGCGTCGCATTCGGCGATGGTCTTTTGCGTTACCTCCTCCAACTCACGAATATGAGCGGAAAGAGAATCCAAACGAGAGACAATGCGCTGCTGCTCGGAGAGAGGAGGAACAGGAATAATTAATTCCTGTAAGATTCTCTGATTTAAATTACTAATGTTTGCTCCATTTCCGAACAATTTCTTACGCGTTTCTTCACTCTTCAAAAATGAAACAAGGAACCTTTCATTTATTATGCTTGTATTTTTTCTGTACCTGATGCAAAAACCACTGAAAGTGACTGGTGTTCCATTTGGATAGACAATAACGCTTCTACCAACTAAATGTTTGTTTCCATTTGAACGTACAAAAACAATGTCACCATCTTCTAGCATATATTCATCTGACGGCTTTTGATTAAGAGAAATCATTGACAATTGCTCAACATTGTCTATTGAAAAACGGTTTCCAAAATCGCCTACCCCCAAAAGAAACATGTCATAGCCTTTCTCATTGTGAGCAAAATTCATTCCATTCTTTAACTCTCCTAATTCACCTAGTTTTTTCTCTTCCCATCCTTCTTTTGGCTCCATAGCCTTAGTGAGTGCTTTTTGGAAGAGGGCGCGAGCATCGTTTAATTGTTTCTCGGCATTGGCTTTCAGTTCGTCGATATGAGCAAAGGCAGAATCAAGGCGAGAGACGATGCGTTGCTGCTCGGGGAGAGGAGGAAAAAAAATTCCTAGTGGGGCAAGAGTTTGCCTTGTAATTTGGGGCTGTGCTGCACCTGTAATTATATCCTTTTTTTCTACGAAGGATAATGAATAAACTAAGAATGACTTATCAATCAAGGATTCATCTTTTATATGAATGACCATTGCATTCCCGTTTATCCATGACTTTGGAGTAGAAAGGTTAATATTTCCACACGTAGCTCCACGACATGTCATTAAAATTTCGGAGTGCTCATGGTTATATTTATTATATTTACCAATCACACCATTAGCTCCAAATACGTCATATTTTCCATCTGCTACCATTTCCTTCATAGAAATAGTTTTAGGCTGATATAACTCACAGACTTCCCCTAACTTCTTATATGTCCAGCCTTCTTTCATGCCTCGTCCTCCTTTACTTTGTTATTACAAATCTCAATAGCCATCAAGTTCAGTTGCTGGCATTGGTAGGCGGTGATGGCGCGTTTCTCGTTGTGATGTTCCCACGGAGCAAGCAACAGTAGCCGCCCTTCGGCGCAGGCATCAAACTGCTCGCCCTTCGGTTTGGTCAGCGGCGTAAAACCGTTCTCCACCAGTACGATGGTGGATAGTCCTGCATCAAAGGCAGCTCTCATGATCTGCTTCTCGCCAGGCGAGATGGCAGGCGAGACAAGCACAGTCCCCTGTCTTGCCATATCGAGATAACGGGCTTTTTCCATTTCTATCTGATGGCTGTCCAAGCGCCTCGATACGCGAACGGCTATACGGCGTGGTGAACGCAGCAATGCCTGATTGCCGAGACTGCTATAAGCGGTTGTTCCAACCTTCAAACCAAAAAAAGGACGCAGCCATTCAGGGTGGGCTCGCTTCATCATAAGGCGGCGCGGGTTGTCGCGCAGGTAGTTCTGCCAGGTTGGCAACTCGTCGTAAGAGCGAAGTATCAGGTCGTTGTAGCCTTTAGCGAAAAGAGGGCGATAGACTTTTTGTGACGACAAAGCCGTCGCCTGCAGAGAAACTGGGGCTCCTTTTTCCGTTCTGTGCGTTTCTTTCTCGGTAGGTTGCGGCTCTGCCGCTGCTGCCTCCAGTGCTTTCTGCGCCTTCCGACAGCCCGCCTTAAAACCAGAGATAACCTGGCCTAAGTGCACAGGGAGGGGTGCCGTTACAAAGAGGATGCCATGCATGTGGTCGGGCATCATTTGTACTGCCTTTACCTCTATCTGCGGGTAATAGCCATGTATGCCCATCCATTCGCTTTCAACGGCTTTTCCGAGTTCTGTCAGTTCGATGCGAGGCTCGTCGTTGCTCTCTCGTTCAGCAAAAGGACTGCCCACAAGGCGACCGAAGACCGGTCTTCGACCTTCCACTTCCAGCGTAATCATATACATACGCCGCTCGGTGTAGTCGTGATGGTCATCGCGCCGTTTCATCGAGATGCGTTTCTCGCCAGCATACTGCTTCTTACGTGCAATCTGTTCTTCATTCATGCCTCGTCGTCCTCTAAGTCCATATCTGTTGGTCCAAAAAGGAAATCTTCTTCCTCATCCTCTGGCCACAAGTCCTCGCAAAGCTCTTCCATTAAAATCTCACTTTTCTGGACTAAATCATCAATATCACTATATACTTGCCATACTGTACGATTATCCACCTCCTCTACCTTATGAGGATTCTTTACTGAGAGGTCGTAATCTTCACCCAAAGAAGAAACATCGATGCTCCATGAATTCTCACTATCGGCCTTTGTCTTTTGCAACGTCAGGAAATCTGCAAGGTCATCTTCTGTCAGCGGCTGTGTCTTGGTAAAGTGCTTGTCGAGTTGGTAATACCAAATCTTCTGCGTGGGCTCGCCCTTGGTAAAGAACAGTACCACCGTTTTCACGCCAGCACCCGTAAACACGCCACTTGGGAGGTCTAAGATGGTATGCAGGTTGCACTCCTCCAAGAGTTTCTTTCGTAAGAGCTTGGCGTCGCCATTGCTCAGGAAGGTGTTCTTGATGACGATACCCGCACGACCTCCAGCTTTCAGCATGCGCATAAAATGTTGCATAAACATATAGGCCGTCTCGCTGCTCTTGATGGGGAAGTTCTGCTGCACCTCCTCACGCTCTGAACCTCCGAAGGGTGGATTAGCCAAGATGACGTTCTTCTGTTCCGTCGGGGTGATGTTCGACAGGTTTTCCGTCAGTGTATTGGTGCGGATGATGTTCGGCGACTGCACACCATGCAGAATCATGTTCATCATAGCAATGATATAAGCCAGACCTTTCAACTCCTTACCATAGAACGTCTTCAGTTGCAGGGTGGCTTCCTCACTGCTGGTTATTCCTGGTTTGCCGTGCATGTAGGTGTAAGCTTCGCAAAGGAATCCCGCACTGCCGCATGCGCCGTCGTAGACAGTCTCACCAATCTGCGGATTGACGCTCTTCACGATGGTGCGAATCAAGGGACGCGGGGTGTAATATTCACCGCCATTGCGGCCTGCATTACCCATTTGGCGCAGACGGTCTTCGTAGATTTGCGTCATCTCGTGGCGGTTCTCTGCTGTCTGGAACTTCAGTTCGTCCACGCGTTCAATCACGTCGCGCAGATTATAGCCGCTCGAAATCTTATTCTTGATATTCGTGAAGATGATGCCCACCTTATACTCAATGGTGTTGGGGTCGTACTTCTCGGTGAACGACTGCAGATAAGGGAACAACTTCTGGTTTACAAAGTCTATCAGGTCGTCGCCCACCAAAGCCCGCTTGCTGTCATACTTGTTTTGAGCATCAAGGGGCATAGCCCATTGGTTCCACTGGTATTCGCCACTGATAATGCGCTCGTAGCTGGTTTCTTCCAGTTCTGCCGCCTGTTCGCGCGTCAGTTCCAAATCGTCGAAATATTTCAGGAAAAGCACCCAGCTCGATTGCTCCACGTAATCTAATGCCGTGCTACATCCATCGTCATGATGCAGTGTATTATCTATTGCTTTAAACGTTGATTCAAATGCCATATATCTCATAGTAATAACTGCATGCAAAGATACAGAATATATTTGGAAACACCAAATGTTTCGGCAAATTTCTGATTCTTTGGATACAGAATACAGAATACAGTTTTTGTATTGCTAGGGGGTAGTGGATGCCGAGAAGAATAGTATTTTTATCTAATATTTTTTATATATATAATATATTATAATATATTATATATATAAACTCTATATAAGGTCGTGAGAGGGGGTGGCAGAAAAATAACTGTATTCTGTATTCTGTATTCCAAGAGTTGTCTTAACAGTGTTTAACAAAATAATTCGGAAAACGTTTGGAGAATTGCTGAAAAATTCGTACCTTTGCAGAGTCGAAATAAAGATGGTAATAAGGCGCCTCGGTCAGCCGGAAAGATTTTTCAGGTGCACCAAATTTTACGGTCTGCCCAGCGCGCAAAAATTTCATCCGGAAAGCGACAGTGAGAGTTAATCAACCATAAATTATTAATTTACGATTTTTTATTACAGAATGTCAGAGTGCTGACAAAACGATTTTTATTAATTTTCGATCTTAGAGGAGATTTAAACTATGACAATGAAAGTGAAAGCAATTGAGAAGAAGCTGAAGTTTACGAAAGACCCCAACGACCCCGGCGTTTACCGCTATGTGATGCAGCCCGAACAGTATTCGAGCCTGACGCAGAAGAAGGTCATCAAGGAAGCTGCCCTGCGCTCAGGTGTGAGCCAAGGCGTCATGCAGGCCTGCTGGGATGCAGCTGGCGAGGTGATCAAGGCGTGGGCAACGGAAGGCCACTCGGTGGCACTGCCTGGACTGGGCACCATGCGCTTCGGACTGCGCTCGAAGTCGGTAGAGAAGGTGGAAGACGTGAAGTCGAGCCTGATTACCACCCGCCGCATCATCTTCACGCCCGACGTGGACCTGAAGGACGAGCTGAAGAACACCGCCGTGCAGATAACCTGCTTCGACCGCGACGGCAAGGAGGTGAAGCGCGTGACCAGCGACGACGACGGCACCGTGGAGGACAACGAGAGCGGCCTCACCCCCAGCCCCTCTCCAACGGGCGAGGGGAGTGGAAACTCAGGAGGCGGTAATAGCGGCGGTGGCAACGGCGACGAAGAGCTGGACGAGAATTGATGTCTGAAGTAAGATGTAAGAAGTAAGATGTAGCTTATGAAGACGAACCGAGTTATTGAGGTAGCGGTGAAGGTTGTAGTAGCCGCTCTCACAGCCTTCCTGACGGCCATTACAACGACCAGTTGCATGGGATGCGGACCGATTACGATGTAAGATGGCTGATGTCTGAGGGCTGATGTCCGAGGGCTGAAGACACGATGAGAGGACTGACAGATGTAGATGCTGTTGGTCCTCTTATCATTTTTCTTCGAAAAAAATCGGGGTTTTGTCTTGTATTAGAGAAAAATATTGTAACTTTGCACGAAATTACAAGTACAAGGACTATGAATTATTATAGCACAAACGGAAAAGCGCCCATTGCCGACCTGCAGAAAGCGGTGGTAAAGGGACTGGCAGAGGACCGTGGCCTCTATATGCCGGAAGAGATTTACAAGTTACCAAAAGCTTTTATTGACGACATGCCCAAAATGGCATTCAGGGATATTGCCTACAACGTGGCCCAGAACTTCTTTGGCGACGACGTGGACGGCGATGCCCTGCAGGACATTGTCTACGACACGCTCAGCTTTGATTGCCCAGTAGTAAAGGTTACTGACAGCATCTATGCGCTGGAACTGTTCCACGGCCCCACCCTAGCATTCAAGGACGTTGGTGCAAGGTTTATGGCACGCCTGCTGGGCTATTTCCTGAGGAAAGGTCAGGGCGGAACTGCGGCTCACGGGACCGTCAACGTGTTGGTAGCCACCAGCGGCGATACGGGAAGTGCGGTAGCCAACGGCTTCTTAGGTGTCGAGGGTATCCACGTCTACGTGCTGTATCCGAAAGGCAAGGTTAGCCCCATTCAGGAGTGCCAGTTCACGACGCTGGGCAAGAACATCACAGCCATTGAGGTGGACGGCGTATTTGACGATTGCCAAGCTCTGGTGAAGTCGGCCTTCATGGACGCAGAGTTGAATCAGCACATGAAGCTGACGTCAGCCAACTCGATTAATGTGGCCCGCTTCCTCCCGCAGGCGTTCTATTATTTTAATGCGTACGCGAGGATGAAGGCTTTAGGCAAAGCTGACGAACTGGTCATGTGCGTGCCTAGCGGCAACTTCGGCAACATCTGCTCGGCCCTGTTCGGTCACAAGATGGGACTGCCCATCAAGCGCTTCATAGCAGCTAACAATGCCAACGACATTTTCTATAAATATCTGCAGACGGGCAAATACGAGCCAAAGGCTTCGGTACAGACTCTGGCTAACGCCATGGACGTAGGCGACCCGTCAAACTTTGCACGCATCATCAACCTGTATAGTGACAACCGTCTGCTGAGCGAAGAGGAGACCCACCAGCGGATTACTAACCTGATTAGCGGAGCCACCTATAGCGACGAGCAGATTAAGGAGACTATGAGAAAATGCTATAGCGAAACGGGCTATATACTTGATCCTCACGGTGCTTGCGGTTATCGCGCACTGCAGGAAAACCTGAAGCCAGGCGAAGTTGGCGTGTTCTGCGAGACTGCCCATCCTGCTAAGTTCAAGGAGAAGGTAGATGAGATTCTGGGCATCGACATCGAGATTCCTGCCCGTCTGCGCGCCTTTATGGAGGGTCAGAAACAGAGCGTTGAAATGAGCAAGGACTTTGCCGACTTCAAGAACTATCTGATGCAACAGTAATTCTTCGCAAACGTTAACGTCACAATTTCTGCAATATTGATACTATATTCCAAATTTATTCACTAACTTTGCACTCAAATAAACAAACTATTTATAATATATAAAGGATTATGTTGAAACCGTTAAACAAAAAGTTCGCTCCGAAGAGCGTGATGCCTGAGAAGGTGATTCAGTTTGGTGAGGGTAATTTCCTCCGTGCATTCGTTGATTGGATTATCTGGAACATGGACCAGAAAACCAATTTCAATGGTAGTGTTGTGGTTGTTCAGCCCATCGAACGCGGTATGGTTGACTGGCTCAACGGTCAGGACTGCCTGTATCACGTCAACCTGCAGGGTCGTGAGAACGGTAAGCCCGTCAATACGTTGGAGCGTATCGACGTCATCAGCCGTGCATTGAACCCTTACTCGCAGAATGATGCCTTCATGGCTCTGGCCGACCAGCCCGAGATTCGTTTCGTTATCTCGAACACCACTGAGGCCGGTATTGCTTTCGACCCCGCTTGCAAGCTGGACGACAAACCCGCCAGCAGCTATCCTGGCAAGCTGGTTCAGTTGCTGTATCGCCGTTGGCAGACCTTCAACGGTGATCCCACAAAGGGACTCATCATCTTCCCCTGCGAGCTGATTTTCCTGAACGGCCACGTGCTGAAGGATTGCATCAACAAGTATATCGAACTGTGGCAGCTGCCTGCTGACTTCAAGAAGTGGTTCGACGAGTGCTGCGGCGTTTACGCTACCCTCGTAGACCGCATCGTACCAGGCTTCCCCCGCAAGGAGATTGCTGAGATTCAGGAGAAGGTTGGCTATCGCGACAACTTGGTTGTACAGGCCGAGAACTTCCACCTGTGGGTCATCGAGGCTCCAAAGGAGGTTGCTCAGGAGTTCCCTGCCGACAAGGCTGGTCTGCACGTGCTGTTCGTTCCTTCAGAGGAGCCCTACCACAAGCGTAAGGTTACCCTGCTGAATGGCCCGCACACCGTTTTGAGTCCTGTTGCCTTCTTGAGTGGTGTCAACATCGTACGTGACGCCTGCAACCACGAGGTTATCTCGAAGTACATCCACAAGGTACAGTTCGAGGAACTGATGCAGACACTCGACCTGCCTATGGACGAGCTGGAGAAGTTTGCCGGCGACGTGCTGGAGCGCTTCGACAACCCATTCGTAGACCACCAGGTGACCAGCATCATGCTGAACTCATTCCCCAAATTCCAGGCTCGAGACCTGCCCGGCGTGAAGACTTACTTGGAGCGCAAGGGCGAACTGCCTAAGGGCCTCGTCTTCGGTCTGGCTGCCATCATCACCTACTACAAGGGTGGCAAGCGTGCTGACGGTGCGGATATCGTTCCCAACGACGACCAGAAGATTATGGACCTGCTGAAGGAGTTGTGGGCTACCGGCGACACGCAGAAGGTGGCTGACGGCGTACTCGGTGCCGAGTTCATCTGGGCTGAGGACCTGAACAAGGTAGAAGGTCTGAATGCTATGGTTAAGCTCTTCCTCGACCTGATTCAGGAGAAGGGCATGCTGGAGGCTGTGAAGACTATCCTCTGAAAATAAGGCAAGAAAAGTAAAAAAGTCGATAAGAAATCGGGCTGACCATTTGGTTGGCTCGATTTTTTTCATTAATTTTGCACCCATAATAAGAAAATAACGTTATTTTGATAGAGAAACATATTGTATTAGAGGACATTGACCCTGTAGTGTTCTACGGCATAGGAAACCAGCACTTGCAGATGCTGCGCGCCTTGTATCCCAAGTTGCGCATTGTGGCTCGCGACAACGTGATACGTATTCTGGGCGACGAAGAGCAGATGAGTGCTTTTGAGGAAAATGCCGAAAAGCTACGCCAGCACGTGCTGAAATTCAATGCCTTATCTGAAGAAGACATACTGGATATCGTAAAGGGCAAACGCACCAAGGACGAAGTGCCTGACGGTGTGGTATGCTATTCTATGTCGGGCAGAGCCATCAAGGCCCGCAGCGAGAACCAACAACGCCTGATTGACGCCTACAACGATAACGACATGGTGTTTGCCGTAGGCCCAGCAGGTACAGGTAAGACGTATCTCTCTATTGCACTAGCTGTCAAGGCCCTCAAGGAAAAGACCGCCAAGAAGATTATCCTCTCCCGCCCTGCCGTAGAGGCTGGCGAGAAGTTGGGATTCCTGCCTGGCGATATGAAGGACAAGATTGACCCCTATCTGCAGCCCTTGTATGACGCCTTGGAAGACATGTTGCCACAGGTAAAGCTGCAGGACATGATGGAGAAACACGTCATCCAGATAGCCCCACTAGCCTTTATGCGCGGTCGCACGTTGAGTGATGCTGTGGTCATCCTGGATGAGGCACAGAATACCACGCCCCAGCAAATCCGCATGTTCCTGACCCGCATGGGATGGAATACCAAGATGATCATTACAGGCGACATGACGCAGATAGACCTGCCCCGCTCACAGAAGTCTGGACTGGTAGAGGCCCTTGAGATACTGCGCGGCATTGAAGGCATCGGCATTGTAGAACTGAACCGCAAGGATATTGTGCGCCACAAACTGGTGACACGAATTGTCAACGCATACGAACGTTTTGACAAGGCAACAAATGGTGAAATCGTAAAATAGTAAAATAGTCAAATAAAAGATGAAAGCATTAACAAAGACTGACTTCAAATTCGAAGGACAAAAGAGCGTGTACCACGGAAAGGTACGCGATGTGTACAACATCAACGACGACTTGATGGTTATGGTGGCCACTGACCGCATCTCAGCTTTCGACGTCGTACTGCCGAAGGGTATTCCCTTCAAGGGGCAGGTGCTGAACCAGATTGCCGCCAAGTTCCTGGATGCCACCACCGACATCTGTCCGAACTGGAAACTGGCTACCCCCGACCCTATGGTTACTGTAGGTCTGAAATGCGAGGGGTTCCGTGTGGAGATGATTATCCGCTCTATCCTGACCGGCTCAGCCTGGCGTGAGTACAAGAATGGCTGCCGTGAGTTGTGTGGTGTGAAGTTGCCCGACGACATGAAGGAGAACGAGCGATTCCCCGAGCCCATCATCACCCCGACCACCAAGGCCGACGAGGGTCACGACATGAACATCTCGAAGGAAGAAATCATCGCTCAGGGCATCGTTTCTGCCGAGGACTACGCCATCATGGAGGACTACACCCGCAAGATTTTTGCCCGTGGTCAGGAGATTGCCGCCAAGCGCGGACTCATCCTCGTGGATACTAAATACGAGTTTGGCAAGCGCGACGGTAAGGTGTACCTCATCGACGAGATTCATACGCCTGACTCAAGCCGCTACTTCTATGCTGACGGCTACGAGGAGAAGTTGGCCAAGGGTGAGCCCCAGCGCCAGCTGTCAAAGGAGTTCGTGCGCCAGTGGCTCATTGAGCACAACTTCATGAACGAGCCCGGACAGGTAATGCCTGAAATCACTGACGAATATGCCGAGAGCGTCTCAGACCGCTACATCGAGCTCTACGAGCACATCGTAGGCGAGAAGTTCGACAAGGCTACTGAGGAAGGCGACATTGCCGCCCGCATCGAGCGCAACGTCAGCGAATACCTTAAGACCCGCAAATAAGTGTGTTTGGCGGTTCTGCCAACAAAAACAATGTGACTATGTACCAACAAGAGACGATAAAGCCCTATAACGAGGGTGAGAAGACGACACAAGTGGAGCAGATGTTCGACAACATCGCCCCCACTTATGACACGTTGAATCATCGTCTCTCGTGGGATATTGACAAGGGTTGGCGTAAGAAAGCCATCAAGGCGTTGGCTCCCTATCATCCCCAGTCGATGCTCGACATCGCAACAGGTACAGGCGACTTTGCCATCATGGCTGCACAGATGCTTGCACCACAGAAACTGATTGGAGCCGACATCAGCGAGGGTATGATGGACATTGGCAGGCAGAAGGTCAAGAAGGCTGGACTTGACGGGGTGATTAGCTTTGAACGCGAAGACTGTACGGCACTAACATATGCTGACGACACCTTCGATGCTGTGACAGCGGCCTTTGGAATCCGCAACTTTGCCAACCTCGACAAAGGACTCGCAGAGATGTGCCGCGTACTCAAGAAAGGTGGTCATCTTAGCATAGTCGAGCTGACGACACCTGTGAGTTTTCCCATGAAGCAGTTGTTCCACGTCTATTCCCACACGGTGCTGCCCGTCTACGGACGCATTATCTCAAAGGACACGTCTGCCTACTCCTATCTCACCAAGACCATTGAGGCCTTTCCGCAAGGCGAAGAGATGGTAGGGATACTGAAGAAGGCTGGATTTATGGAAGCCAAGTTCGAACGGCTGACATTTGGCATCTGCACGATGTATTTTGCAACCAAATAAAATAAATTATATTCATTATGGAAAAGTACGGACTTATCGGATATCCTCTCGGACACTCGTTCTCGATCAGTTACTTCAACCAGAAGTTTCAGGACGAAGGCATCGATGCTGTATATGAGAATTTTGAGATTCCAACCATCGACGCATTGCCCGAGATTCTTGATTCCAACCCCAACCTACGTGGACTGAATGTGACTATTCCTTACAAGGAGAAGGTCATGCCATTCCTCGACAGCGTATCGCCCGAAGCCCGTGCTATCGGGGCCGTTAATGTCATTCGCGTCAAGCACGAAGGCAATCATGTCAAGCTGAAGGGTTACAACTCGGATGTGATAGGTTTTACGCAAAGCATAGAACCCATGCTCGACAAGAAATGGCACAAGAAAGCCCTCATTCTCGGTACTGGCGGAGCCTCGAAAGCAATCGACTACGGACTGCGCAATCTGGGCTTAGAGACGGTATTCGTCAGTCGTTACGAACGTCCTGGTACTATCCAGTATCCGTCTATCACGCCTGAAGTAATTCAGGAGTATAACGTCATCATCAACTGCACGCCCCTCGGCATGTATCCAAAGACGGATGAGTGCCCTCTCCTGCCCTACGAGGCTATGGACCAGCACACTATTCTGTATGACCTTATATACAATCCTGACGAGACCCTGTTCATGAAACTGGGTGCGAAGTACGGTGCACAGACCAAGAACGGACTTGAGATGTTGCTCTTACAAGCCTTTGCCTCATGGGAGTTCTGGCACGAGAAATAGAAATTAAAGAAGTTAGAGAAGTTAGAGAAGTTAAAGAAATGACAGATAATAGATATATGATGCGTGGCGTGAGTGCCGCCAAGGAGGACGTACACAACGCCATCAAGAACATTGATAAAGGCATTTTTCCACAGGCCTTCTGTAAAATCATCCCCGATATCTTAGGTGGTGACCCAGAGTATTGCAACATCATGCATGCCGACGGTGCCGGCACCAAGTCGGCGTTGGCATATATGTACTGGAAAGAGACAGGTGATCTCTCTGTATGGAAGGGTATCGCCCAAGATGCTATCGTGATGAATACTGACGACCTGCTATGCGTAGGTGCCGTAGACAACATCCTTGTTAGCTCTACCATCGGACGCAACAAGATGATCATCCCGGGTGAGGTTATCTCAGCCATCATCAATGGTACGGACGAGCTGTTGGCAGAACTCCGTGAAATGGGTATAGGCATTTATCCAACAGGCGGTGAGACTGCTGATGTGGGCGACTTGGTACGCACCATCATTGTAGACAGCACGGTGACTTGCCGCATGAAGCGCTCAGACGTCATCGACAATGCCAACATCCGTCCGGGTGACGTGATAGTGGGCCTGTCGTCTACAGGTCAGGCCACATACGAAAAGGGCTACAATGGCGGTATGGGCTCAAACGGTCTGACTTCTGCCCGTCACGACGTCTTTGCCAAGTATCTGGCCCAGAACTATCCTGAAAGCTATGACCACGCTGTGCCCGACGAACTGGTGTATAGCGGTAAATACAAGCTGACGGACGCTGTCGACGGCTCTCCCATCGACGCCGGCCACCTCGTACTGTCACCTACCCGCACCTACGCGCCTGTCATCAAGAAGCTGCTGGACGAGTTACGCCAGGAGATTCACGGTATGGTACATTGCACCGGTGGTGCCCAGACCAAGGTGCTGCATTTTGTCAGCGACAACTGCAAGGTGGTAAAGGACAACATGTTCTCCGTTCCCCCATTATTCCGCGCCATCCACGAGTGCTCAGGTACCGACTGGAAGGAAATGTACCAGGTATTCAATATGGGTCACCGTATGGAGATATACGTCCGTCCTGAGGTTGCTGACCAGGTCATCGCCCTCTCGAAGTCGTTCAACATCGATGCCCAGATTGTCGGCCACATCGAGGAAGGCAAGAAGAGTCTCACTATTAAGAGTGAGTTTGGCACATTCGAATATTAAATGACAAGTAACTCTATTAATAATTAAAACCTATTGCTTATGTCACTATTAATGATTTTGCAACTACTGATCGTGCTGGGAGCACTTTGGGTAGGTTCGCGTTATGGCAGTCTGGCTTTAGGTGCCATTTCTGGTATCGGTCTTGCGCTGTTAGTGTTCGGTTTTGGCTTGAAGCCTGGTACTCCTCCTACTGATGTCATCTACATCATCATTGCTGCCGTTACGTGTGCTGGTATTATGCAAGCCTCGGGCGGTATGGACTGGCTGATTCAGATTGCTGAGAAAATGCTTCGAAGGCATCCTGACCGTATCACCTTCCTGGCTCCGTTGACCACATTCTTCCTAACTGTTTTGGTTGGTACTGGTCACGTTGTATACACCTTGATGCCAATTATTTGCGATATTGCGCTCAAGAAAGGCATCCGTCCTGAACGTCCCTGTGGTGTAGCCTCAATAGCCTCGCAGGTAGGTATTACGTGTTCACCCATTGCTGCTGCTGTTGTGGCCTTTGTCAGCATCTCTAACACCAATGGTTTCAACATTACCATTCCCCAGGTACTGATGGTCTCTATCCCCGCCTGTCTGTGTGGACTGATGGCAGCCGCCTCTGCTTCATACCGTCGAGGACTGGACTTGGACAAAGACCCAGAATTCCAAAAGAAGATAGCCGACCCCGTACAGCGTGAATACATCTATGGTTCGAATGCAACCACACTCGACAAGGAGATTCCACAGTCGGCCAAGAATGCCGTCTACATTTTCCTGGGTGCACTGGCCGTCATCGTGTTCTTCGCCATCTTCCAAGAAGCATTGCCTTCATATAGGACCTTGCGTGCCGTTCATGATGCCAATGCCCTCTATATAACCCCAGACTTGTCAGTTTCAGGCGACCAGCTGGTGAAGGCGAACGTTTATCTGAAGGGTACCACCGAATGGTATGACAAGACGCTACCCATGAACATCGTCATCCAGGTTGTCATGATTACTGCTGCGGCCTTGATGATTATCTTCTGCAAGGCTTCCCCGAAGAAGGCCGTTGCTGGTCCTGTATGGCAGTCTGGTATGGTGGCCGTTGTTGCTATCTACGGTATTGCTTGGCTGGCTGATACCTATTTTTCTAATTACCTGAACGAGATGAAGGTCATGTTGGCTGGTGTTGTTGCTCAATATCCTTGGAGTATCGCTTTCGTTTTCTTCCTCGTGTCGGTATTAATCAATTCTCAGGGTGCTGTTGTGGTGGCCATGTTACCGTTGGCTTACACGCTGGGCATTGATGGACCTGTCTTGCTGGGTGTGTTGCCTGCTGTCTATGGCTACTTCTTCATCCCAAATTATCCCTCGGATATTGCGACGGTAAACTTCGACCGCTCAGGAACGACAGTCATCGGCAAATACCTGCTGAACCACTCGTTCATGATGCCTGGCTTGATCAGTGTCTTCACAGCGACCATCGTAGCCTACATACTCGCGTCTCTTTTCTATTAAATGAATATCATACAGAAATACTTTCCACAACTGTCCGCAGAGCAACTTCAACAGGTTGCTCTGCTTGACGAGTTGTATCGCGACTGGAACGCAAAAATCAACGTCATATCGCGCAAGGACATCGACAACCTTTATGAACACCACGTGCTCCACTCGATGGCTATTGCCAAGATGGTGAACTTCCGCCCAGGCACCCGCATTCTCGATTTTGGCACAGGAGGTGGTTTCCCTGGTATTCCGCTGGCCATTCTCTTTCCCGAATGTCAGTTCAAACTGATTGACGGCACGGGCAAGAAGATACGCGTGGCACAGGAGGTATGCAACGCCATAGGACTGAAGAACTGCGTCCCAGAACACCTTCGTGGCGAAGATGAAAAGGGAAAGTACGACTTCATCGTCAGCCGCGCAGTCATGCCCCTACCCGACCTTGTCAAAATTGTCAAGAAAAACATATCCAAAGAGCAGCGGAATGCGCTGCCCAATGGTATTATCTGTCTGAAGGGTGGCAATCTTGAGGGCGAACTGCAACCCTATCGCAAAATCGTGGAAACTGCTGAACTGAGCCAGTGGTTCAGTGAAGAATGGTTTAAGGAGAAATCTATTATCTATCTGCCCCTATGAATATCAAACGACTGATGTGCAACCCGCTGCAGGAGAACTGTTATGTGGTAAGCGACGAGACGAAAGAGTGTGTCATCATAGACTGTGGTGTCTACTACGATGAAGAGAAGCAGGCATTGGCTTCGTATATCGCCCAGAACGATTTGAAACCTGTACATCTGATTGCTACTCATGGCCACTTGGACCATAATTTCGGCAATGCGTTCGTTTTTAAGAAATACGGATTGCAAGTGGAAATCTGTGCCGAAGACCAGAATCTGGTCGAACATCTCAGAGAACATGCGGCAACCCTATTTGGCATGGATATCAAGGAAGAACAGCCACCTGTAGGACGACTGCTCAAACATGGCGACAGTATCACGTTTGGAAATCACACGCTGAAGGTACTGCAGACACCAGGTCACAGCCACGGATCGGCTTTGTTCTATTGCGAGGAAGAACAAATGGTTTTCACTGGCGACACCCTGTTCCGCATGAGCATTGGACGTACCGATTTCCCTGAAAGCAGTTGGGCCGAAATGGAAAACAGCCTCAAGACTGTCGTCAAGCAACTGCCAAAAGAAACCATCGTACTCTCTGGTCACGGCCCACAAAGTACGATAGCTGATGAATTACAATTTAACCTTTACCTTCGCTAATTTGCTCTCATTCTGCATGCGGTCGAGGGCAGTTACGACATACGTAAAACGGCCAGATTGGCCAGCAGGAATCATGTAAAGACAATCGGTGGTTACCTTCACAATCTTTGAAGGGTCGTCGATATTAATCGGCTCACCTTTCTCAAAACGATAGACCACATAACTCGCTGCTTCGTCTTGCCAACCTTTACCCTTTGGAGCCGTCCAGAACAATACTTGTTCACCATCGTCCATACGCACCACCTTCAACTTACGAGGTGCCTTTGGAGCTTTCTTGTCGATTTGTGGCATGAGGGGCTGCAGAGCAGGCGTACGCCAATAGTTGTTACGCAGCAGGGTGCCATAGTTGCCGACATTGTCGACAGCAGCCTTAGCATACCATAGTACAGTACCCTGAATACGAGGCAATTCTGCATGCAAGGCCATCTTGGCTGCCAACTGATGTTGGCTCTTGTTGGTCAGGTCGGCATACTTCACCGTACGCTCTACATCCTCACCAATATATAGTGGCGTACGCGTCAAATGGCGGTTCCACCAGTGTATCAGTTCGTCATAGTCAGCAGCCTTATTGCCAATCTCCCAATACAACTGGGGCACGCAATAGTCCATCCAGCCATTAGCATCCCACAGAAGCACGTCAGCGTACAGCTGGTCATAATTCTGCAGACCATTCGTCTTACTACCATTGGGATCGCTCTTCTGATTACGATAAATGCCAAAAGGCGACACACCAAACTTCACCCAAGGCTTGGTCTGATGAATGGTTTCGTAGACCTGCTGAATAAACAGGTTGACATTATAGCGACGCCAATCATCACGATTCTTCATGCCATTCGGGTCTGCACGATACTGTGCTTCGTCTGGAATCTCGACACCTGCAACAGGATAAGGATAGAAATAGTCATCGATATGCAGACCATCGACATCGTAACGCTCTAATATATCCTTCACAACATCGCAGATATAGTCGCGACACTCCTTAAAAGCGGGATTGAGCAACGTCAGGCCATCGTAATCAAACGTCCACTCAGGATGGCGCACGATGACATGATTGGTAGCATTCTGATGGGGCGACTTGGTCTTTGCACGATAAGGATTTATCCAAGCGTGCAACTCCATGCCGCGACGATGACACTCGTCAATCATCCACTGCAGAGGGTCCCAATAAGGATTGGGTTTCTCGCCCTGAACACCCGTCAGATAGTAGCTCCACGGCTCTAACTTACTCTCGTACAAAGCATCGCACTCAGGACGTACCTGAAAGATGATGGCATTGCAGCCATCCTTTTGTAACTCGTTGAGCTGATAGGTCAGCGTACGCTGCATTGTCTCAGTGCCAATACCCTTAAACTGACCATTGACACACTGAATCCATGCACCACGGAACTCTCGTTTTTGCTGCGCTGACAAAACCAGCGTAAACAACAACATACATATTGTTATCAGCTTGCGAAACATATTATCTTTAAACTATAAACTTTATACTATAAACAAAGGACTAAAGTCCTCTTGCATTCTTCATCACACGATCCATCTCGCGACGGTCTTCCTTCTCTTTCAGTGTCTGACGCTTGTCGAATACTTTCTTACCCTTACACAGCGCAATGTCCATCTTAGCGCGACCTTTAGGGTCGATAAACACCAACAGGGGCACAATGGTATAGCCCGTCTGCTTGGTAGCCGACTCCAACTTTTGGATTTCACGCTTCGTCAGCAACAGCTTACGGTCGCGCTTCAGGTCATGATTGTTGTACGAGCCGTAGAAGTAAGGCGAAATATTCATGCCCTTCACCCACATCTCGCCATTCATAATGGTACAATAGGTGTCAACCAGACTGGCCTTACCCAGACGGATGCTCTTTATCTCGGTACCCGTCAGTACAATACCGGCAGTAAAGGTCTCGATGAAGAAATATTCGAACGAGGCCTTCTTGTTACGTATATTGACAGGACTCTTCTTCCTGATCAGTTCTTCTTCCTTATTCAAAACTCTTAACTCTTAATTCTTAACTATCGCAAAGCGATCAATATGTTCATCAACGTAACGGGCTATTTGTTCCGTCCACGCTTCTTCCTGCTCGACAAACTCATCATCAAAGTCGTCGAATTCAGGGAATTGCTCAAACAGCGCCATAAACTCATCCTCGTTGCAGTCACGCTCAATAGCCTCATGATATTTCAAATATAATGTATGGGCATTGTAGATGAGCTTCGACAGGTCGCGGAGTCCCCACAGTTTCAAGGCTTTAGCCAGCGGATTCTTAAAGATGAACGGACCGTAGCCGTTGTGGATGAGCTGTACGAAACCACCGTCCATCACCTCCTCGTGCAGGGTGTCCCAAGCCAGCAGTGTAATTTGGTCAGCATTGAGTTCTCCCATATTTTCTGCCGTCAGTTGTCCACCGATAGCCTCCTTGATAGCACCAACAAAAGTACCAACAAAGGCATCAATACCTTCGCCAGCAGCCTTGCGCAACACGTCATCTTTTATGATTACTTCTGTCATAATGGGTGCAAAGTTAATAAAAATAAGGCATGGATTACAAGGATTAGCACAGAATTTATGATGCATTAACAAAAAAAGCCTCGTAATCCGTGTAATCCGAGCAAAAAAGTACTATCTTTGCAACATGAAAACAAAAATTCTACTGTTTCTGATGCTAATGGCGCTACCACTGAATGCAGCCAACCGCATCCTGTCGCCAAGATTCAAGACGCTGACCAGCACTGTGAATGGTGATTGGCTCAACCGTCCTGTGATGCTGCTGAACAGCCATGATGTGCTAAACATCGGTTTTGACGAACTGTCACATAACTTCCACCGACTTTGTTATCGCATCGAGCATTGCGAATACGACTGGACGACATCGGAATCACTCTTCGAGAGCGATTGGCTGGAGGGATTCAACAATAATCCCATCGAGGATTATCAGAACAGCATCAATACTACCCTACCCTATACACACTACCAGTTCAACATTCCTAACGACCGCTGCAAACTGAAGATGAGTGGCAACTACCGCATAACCATTATTGACGAAGACGAAGGCGACGAGGAAGTGATGCAGGTAGAATTCTATGTCGTCGAGCAACGAATGGACATAGGCCTCAACGTGTCGTCGAATACGGATATCGATCACAATGACAGCCATCAGCAACTGGACATGGCCTTGCGTTATAACTCGCTGCGCATCACCAATATAGACGAAGAACTGAGAACGGTAGTCATGCAGAACTGGCGCGACGATACGGCACGCAAAGACCTCCGTCCGACCTCAGTCAGCATGCAGGGATTGGAGTGGACACACCAGCGTCCCCTGATTTTCGATGCAGGCAACGAATACCATAAGTTCGAAGTGCTGGACGTCACTCACCCCACGATGGGTATTGACCATATTAATTGGGATGGCCACCAGTATGACGTCTATCCCTTTATGGCGACAACGCGCAAGAACTATCTGACAGATGTGGATGCCGATGGTGCTTTCTGTATTAGGAACAGCGACCGCTCGGAGTCAGACTATACCTGTGAATATGTGTGGGTGAACTTCGCTCTGAAGACGTCCTATCAAGGCGACCTCTACATTGGAGGACACTGGGCCACAGATAAGGACAGCGAGACGTATAAGATGCGCTATGACGGTGCCCAAGGCATCTACTACACACGATTACTGCTGAAACAGGGCTATTATTCATATAACTATATGACTCCAAACGGAGGTATACCCGATTCAGAAGGAAGCTTCTACCAGACAGAAAACCGCTATCAGGCAATGGTTTACTATAAAGGTCCAATGGATCGTACGTGGCGACTGGTAGGCTACAGGGCTGTGGAGTTCCGATAGTCGTTAGGTGTCATACGATAGTGATGGAAGAAACTGGCTATCATATAGTTCGTCGATTTAAATCCTAATTGTTCAGCTATCGTTTCTATCGGGTAATCCGTCTCTTTAAGCATCTTTGCCACCTTATTCAGTCGCAGATTCAGCATCAAAAGACGCGGACTATCGTTAAGATGCAATGACATCTCCTCAAGGAATTGCGTCATATCCACACCTGCCACTTCGGCCAATTGATGCATATTGAAACGGACCTCTTGCTCCTTACAATCCTGAACGAAGGGCACCACTTTCATCATAATCTCTGCAAAGGCGGAATCCGTTTGTACTGACCCATCAGTCTGGAGCGAGAAAGGCGTCAGGATCTCGTTCTCCAACGACTTACAGCGGATGGCATACGTCGAGATACGATGCAGGAGTTCGGCTTCGTTATTGATGATATTCATACGAAGTAACTGATTCCTGTTGTAATGATAGAAATTCAGTAAGAACAGCACCGCCCCCACAACGCACAGCAACGCATAAAGTCCCTTGGTGCGCCACCAAGGTTCTTCAACGTTGATGGTCCATATAAAAGGCTCCTGCGGCCACTCTTCAGGCGACATCGACACCTGTAACTCTAATTGATATCTGCCAGGTCCCATGCCGATTAGTGGCAAATGGAGTATTCCGTTTTCATCCACCATGCCATTACCGTTATGGTCATAGTATGAATACACTTCCCAATCATCAATGTAACCGGGCATACGCAGACGGTAATACGTCTGTGTAGGACGCATGAAGTTCAGACCAGAGAATGTCAGGTCCAATGAGTTTTGGTTATATCCTACAGTCAGTTCCCATGTACGGGTAATGGCTTTATCAAGTATCACCCGATTGTCCAACTTCATATCAGGCTTTATCTCTCGACCGTTCACCATCAGACGAATCAGCTTAGGGAAGAGTAACATTCTCGACAACGAGTCCGTATGGAAGTGATTGGGATTGAACGTCACAATATGGTCGAGCGACTGCATAATGATGGTGCCGTCGTTCAGTTTCATGGCACGTCGGTTGACAAACGACTCGTTAGGCACGTTGTCACGACTATAGTAACTCTCTACGCGCGAAATCTCATTATCTTTGACAAACAAGTGAGTGATACCACAACTGGTGCCTACCCAGATGTCGTGCGAGTCATCTTCTATCACGCTATGCACCATCTCGTTCATCAAACCATCCTTAACCGTAAACAAATAAGGTTCCTTACCAGGACGTTCCAACAGCACACCAGTATAGAGACCCGTCCACGTCCAACCACGGCTGTCTGTATATTTGCAATTGACGTGACGTCCTAATGGTTCTGGATTGGCAATCTCAGGTAAATGGTCCAGCATTTGCGAGTATTTCAGAGCTTCAGGCTCATCCCAACTATAGGCCATAAAGGGAGAGGTAAAGGGCTTGGCATAGAGCAGGCCACGCTTCTCAGTACCTATCCACATACCACCCTGACGGTCGAAAGCTATCGTGTTGACATCTGTTAAAAGCTTGCGCCCGTTGCTCAACTTCAGCATTTCCTGATGTTTCTTTTCGTTGGATAGTGGATTATACTCCCAATAGCCATATTCTGAAGCCACAAACAAGATGCCGTCGTGCATTGCCATATTATTATAATGGTAAGGTGCACGCATCAGTTCCTTCCATTCACGAGTACCAGCATCGAAGCGTAGCAGAATGCCATCTTTATCACCATTCCTGATCTGATAGTAGAATCTTCCATCGCGATATATCACTGATGAGTTGGCATAATGCGTCATATCCTCACCCGTCGATGAAGCTGCATCATACAGATGCTTGCCTGTCGAGATGTCATAGGCCGACACGACTCCATTGGCAAAGAATTCCAACAGGATACGATTATCATAGACGTCTATGTCGTGCAGTTCTTCCTTGTGAGCTAAGGGCACAACCGCTTTTTTCATAGGACAATACAATTTCCCATTCGACATAAACCACATGACATTCTCGTTGTCGCCAAACATATCCTCAACCTTTTCTTTCATGCCGATACGTTTGATGACAGAGTCCACATTGGTGATAAAAGTTTCTTTCATCAAGTCCACACATGTCACCTTATACTTGTCCTTAACCCAAAGGTGATGCTGACTATCAAAATAGATATGGTAATGGCCCGTGTATTTAGGCAGGGGGAAATCATTCTCTTCTGTTGGGTCGATATGCATGAAACTGGCCCCATCGTAGAAATTAACGTGTCCAATCGTAGTAATCACCATACGTCCGGTTTTCGTACATTTAATGGTTTGAGCACTATTGTCAGCAAGACCGTGCGAGGCATCATACGAGAAGAATACACGCTCCATGCGCTCGGCATGTATGGTCATACATACCAACAGCATCATTGCTGTTGCCATTCTGCGGAATATGTGGCTATAAGACATTGGCCGACTGCATTTTTTGTTCTATCGCCGCAAAGGTAGTAAAAAAAACGCTAACCACAAAATTTTTTAATTTCTTTTGTCGTTAGCATTTATATGATGTTGAAATGTTACAACCTAAGCATACGAATGCATACCTCCAAGAAAATAGTTCACGCCCAGATACGTCATGAGGATGGTAAAGAAAGCCAACGTCATGTAGAGGTGATACTTCAAGGTGGAAAGATTTGCGAAGGAACGATGGGCAGGTGCAGCATATATCATCAAGGTAATAAGCGCCCACGTCTCCTTTGGATCCCACGACCAATAGGTGCCCCACGACACGTTAGCCCAGATGGCTCCGATAAAGATGCCGTAACACAATAGCATGAGCGACGGGAAAAGCATGAACTGAGACAAATGATACATTTTCTGACGTTGTTTCTTCACGACAATGCCCACCAAACTGATGATGAATGTCAGCAACAGCAGGGTGTAAGCCATCATGATAGTCGATACATGCAGAGGTAGCAGGCGTGAGTTGAGCACTGGCAGCGGATGGTTTACCGCCGAGTATTTACCCAAGAAGTAGTACAACAACAGGATGAAGCACAACAGCAGGAATCCTGTGAAGATAACCAGCGGAAAGCGTTGTTTCCGCAGTATGGACAACTGTTGACGGAATTTGCCTTTAGGGTCCATCAGCATCCAGACGAGCGAGACAAAAAGCAGCGCGTAACCACAATAGGTGACGGGTATTCCCCATGGGTCACTGTTCATGGCGAGGATGCTTCCCCGTAAGTCCATATCATAGTCGCTCTGATAGAGACGGACACTCTTTTGGCTGACAATCTGATTCATGGAAATGGTGAAAGGCTGCCCGTCTATCGTGACGTGCGACACATAGTCGGAAGGCATATCGGTACCCTCATAGAACTTAATTTCAAAGTCCTCCAGGCAAATGATGAACGGCAGTTTATGCAGATACAGGTCGCGCGTCAGGTATTCATTGGTAGGTATTCCCTTGCGCAGCGGTACAACGCCCCGAATGGCCGTCAGATGGGTTAACAAAGCACCAGCCAGTATGATGACAAACGAGAGATGCAACACGACCACAGGGGCACGGCGCACCTTCTGCTTGATAAAATAGAACGTAGCTACAGCTGTGAGCACTGCCCACAGGGCTGAAAACCACCAGGCACCGAATATATGTTCACCAACATAATCCGTGCCCTGATATTTTTCCACAATTGTGGCAGCTGCCAACACGGCAACCACCACAATGTAAAACACGATTACGATTCTCTTCATGCTTAATAAACGGGAAAACGGGCGCTGTTATTATATGGATTCAATGAATTTAATAACAGCATCACGGTCTTCCTTGGGTAATTGAGAGAATTTCTCAGTAGCACGGTAGCCATCCGATTGTTTAGAATAGCCGTGCCACATGATAGCTTCCAGAACGGTTCGTGCCCGACAGTCATGCAGACGGTCATCTGCACCTGTCAGCTGACGCGACAAGCCACGACCCCACAACGGTGTTGTACGACACCAGCCCGTGCGGATATCGTTCTTCATAAACAGACGGTGCTGCACCATATCGGAATATGGCCAGATGGTCTGGTTGGGGTACTTGGGCAACACTTTGTCAGCATCCTTGCCAATACTCTTGGCATACGCCTTGATGCTGGCATCGACCCACATATTGTCCGCTCCCGTCTTCCACGAGGGACGGTGACACTGGGCACAGCCTATCTTCGAAAACAGTTCTTTACCACGCTGCACACGAGCATCGTTCAGATTACGGGCAGCAGGAACAGCCAATCCGCGATGCCACACCATAAACTGATAGTACTGCTTGTCGCTCATCTCCTCCTGTCCATGATAGGGAGCGCCATTGAACAGGTATTTGTCGAACGTTTCCTTCTTGGCAATCGACGAACAGCTCAGAATCTCGTTGATACGGGCTACGATACCCTCGTCTGTTCCGTCTGCATAATAAGGATGCAGGATGCTCGACTCTGACGCACCGTGTTCCTTGATATACTTGACGACCTCAGGATCTTCACTCTGTGCCTTGGCCCAAGCGGCAGTGGTATAGAGCCAGTGACGATCGGAACGCGTGACGTTGGTAATGTTCCAGACGGCATTGGCACCAGCACCATCCTGTAACGAGCCACGCGTCATAGCATAGGTAAAGCGCTTCAACGGGCCGTGCGAGCCACGATGTGAACCTGTATCGTTATAGCCAGCAGAATAGTAGGCAGAAGCCTTGAACGTATTGGCATCCTTGTCCCACATGGCAGGATTCAACTCTACGTACTTCGACTCATTCTTCCACTGCTCCTCAATATCCTCGTCGTCCAGTGCATCCAGCAGACCAGTACCATAAACGCCAATGGTCGACTCAAGACGCACCTCGTAGTTCTCGGGCTTGGGATTGGTGTTGAAGGCCGACTGCGGAATACGCACTTCAGGATAAATCAGGCTGTACGACTCACCATCCTCAAACTGCATGGGTAATCCACTCTCCATCTCAGTTACATTCTTCCACTCGATAGAAATTTGGTTCTCGTCAATAGGAGCCTTGAAGGGCGACATGGCTTGTGTCTGAGGCATACCCGTCACCTCACTGATATAGGCATTGTTGTCTGGATGATAGATAACCAGCAGATAGCCGTTGCCAATCTGATTGGCACGATATTCCGTCTGACGCTTGCCGTGACCATACGAGGGGTGACAGGCAATACACGAGTTGCGCACCCAAGCCGGACCCAAACCTTTACGTGGTTCCTGCTCAAAGGTATAGAGTTTCTCGAAGAAGCCCTCACCTGTGTTGAAGTCTTCCTCCATACCAGCAGCTTCAGCAGCAGGAGTGATGGCTGAATAGCTGGCTTTCTCCGTTGTTCCCAACTCACCACCAGGATACCATTCTTCTGCAGTAAAATTACCTGTAGCTTTACCAAAGACCTCTTCGTCAGGCGTCAGCGGTCCTAAGCCAGCTATGCTGTCGCTACTGTCAGAACACGCTGACAGCACAGAAGCTGCCAGCATGCTCATGATAAATAAACATGATTGTTTGTTCATACAATTTCTCATTTTCTCATTTTCTCATTTTCTCAATTTCTCAATTTCTCAATTTCTCAATCACTCCTCCGTTTCCCAATCTTCATCGTCCTCGAAGTTGATGTTCCAGATGGTACAGCAATATTTCACGAAGGGCGATGGCATGCTGCCAATACCCTCGATGGCTGCAGCGTAGGCATTCTCCACTTTCTGGTTGACAGCATCGCTCTGGACACTGGTAAAGAAATTATGGAAACTATACTGGTGGGCTGTCTCGTTGGTAGAACCCAGCCATACGTTACGGATAGAACGGATATTATCACGGAAGTCAGTGATGGAGTTGTAGCTGTAGGGCGACTCCACGTAAGACACGTCACCAGCCGAGAAGGGGTTGGCAATCTTAGCTGTACCCACCTCATTGGCAATAGCCACACATGAACCCTCGTCGTTACTCAGCACCTGGGCAATAGCAGTCTTCAAGGTCGAGAACGAACTGCCAGAACCGCTGATACCAGCCTTGGTCAGGTTGTCGGCAAACGACAGGCCTTTCTCTGTCTGATAGTCCAGACCTGCATCTTGAACAACCTTGAGGCGACTGCTGTTCTTGCCTCCGTCCCAAGCACACTGCAACTGGAAGGTGCGCTGCTTCAGCAGTGTACAGATGGTCTGAGCGTATGCCAGTTCCTGGGCACCGCTGACGTGCTCGAAATTCTTATAGGTATCATTACCCTGGAGTTCAGCTACCTTACGAGGCTGACCATCGCGGAACAAAATAAACTCTAATGCGTGGAAACCCAGAATGGTAGCATCCTCAAGCATATCGTCGTTCATACCGTTATTAAAGTAGCTCAGCAACAGCGAACGGTTCAGAGGCCACGAGTCGATGGTGGGGTCAATGTCGAAGTCGCTGGCAGCACCCATCAGGAAGGCTTCCGACTGCTCCCAATACTTACGAGCTTGCTTGAAATCTTCGCAGGCGCTGTTAATTTGTGCTTGCGTAATGGTGTTAACGGTCAGACCGTTGAGGGTTTTCTCAAGTGCCTCTGTCTCATTAGCCAGATTGGTGTAGGTAGGCACAATCACATTGCTGACCAGATTCTCCAAGACCTGACGCAGATAGCCCTCCTGAGCTTCTGTCAGTTTAGCGGATGCAATGGTGGCATTGGCAGCTTCAAGTTGGGTCACCACGCTACCACATGCGTTAATGGCTGTCATACCATAATTACGGTCTTTGTACTTGTCAACGTTGTCATTACCGTTGTTGTCACTGTCACTGCTGCATGCAGTGAATGTCATGCCCATCAGAAGGGCCATTGAATAGATAATCTTTTTCATTGTTATATATATAATTATGTGGTTAATTACTTAATTTCTCATTATCTCATTGTCTCAATTTCTCAATCACAAGAAGAATCCTTCGTATGCCACGCCGATATTGACGCTGGGCTCATCGTTATAGATGCTCTTCAGCAGTCGCTTGGAGTATTCTGCCTTGATGACAATCTGTGGCACTGGATGATAGTTCACGCCTGCTGCCAACCTTTTCACCTCCGTATAGCCATAGTCGGTACCCTTAGTCTTGCTGGCATAGGGGTTATACTGTTCATAGCGTCCGAAGACGTACAGTTTCCTGTTGTCCTCACGCATCTGCGGAATCTGCGAGAAGACGTCGTAGCCAGCCTCAATGCCTATAGCATAAGCATTTTTCGACACGAAAGCAGAATGTTTGTAGGGCGATTTCGAATTCAGTCGGTTATACACATACTTCAATTGTTCAGCATCGCCCAGATAGCCGTAGTCAGCCTGTCCGCGGACAATCCAGTTGTGGGCTTTATAGGTGAAGTCAATGGCACCTATGGCCACCACACCCTTGTATTCCTCATCTACACCATTGGCATTACGCGGATAGCTGTTGCCGATAGCGTGACCGTAGTAGCCGCTTAGTCCGATGCGCAAGCCTGGAATCGAGTAGTTGTCAATACGCAGGGAGGCTGCATACTTGTTGGCAACGTCAAACTCCATGGGCGACTTATGGCCCTTACGAATCCAGCCCGTGTTGGTAAATTGGTCGGCATTCAGACCAGCCAACAGCTGAGCCTCGTAGCGGAAGTCCTTATAGCGTCCCCAGAACGACACGCCCGTCTGATGCCACGTCGATGGCATAATGGTATTCTCGCCCTCTGGACGATAAACGGTAAAGAAGTTCAGGGGTTCGTGGTGCGCATTGTTCAGTCCTACAGGCACCACAATATGACCAGCACGGATGTTGGCCCACTGGCCGAAGGATTTCTGAATCCAGAACTGTTCCAGTTCTACCTCACCACCCTTCTCGGTTTCCTGTTCCCATTCGCCGCCTTCCTCGTCTTCCTTCTCGTAGGCTATACCATTGCCGCCATGCTCGAACTCTATCTCCGTACCAAGGCTCCAGCCCTTGCCGAAGTCATACCCAAGATAGATGACGGCATGAGGAATATCAAAGCGTCCGTGACTGGGATCATTCTTATGCTCTTCTGGTTGACTGTAACGACTGACGTGGTCACTGTAATAGTTTCTTGAGAAAACAGCCTCGCCATAGCCTCCGACACTCAGTCGTTTGTCTTGAGCTGTGACATTCATGGTTGATAGTGCTACAAATACTGCAAGTGCAGTGGTAAATCTTTCATTTTTCATCTTTCAGTTCTCATCTAATTTCGCGGTGCAAAGGTACTGCAAATCACAAAATACGACAATACCTAAAAATAATGAAATCAACTCAACGCTATTGCACAATTCACGGGAAATGATTAATTTTGCACCATAAAAATATAATAAGGTATTAGAAAGATGAAGAACTTGAAGATGTACGAACCCAGCGACAAGATGATTACGCTGATCAAGGACAACTATAGTGTGCTGCAGGCATTAGGATCTTTTGGCATCAGCCTTGGCTTTGGCGACAAGACCGTCCATGAGACCTGCCAGATGAACGGAGTCGATACCTATACCTTTCTGACGGTCATCAACTTCACTATTAATGGGTATGGCGACTTTGAGAACGACACGCAGATCAGCGTCCCCACCCTGCTCCATTACCTGAAAGCCAGCCACGCCTACTACCTTGACTTCCAACTGCCCTTCATCCGTCGTGAGTTGCAGGAGAGCATCGTGCCGCAGGACCCCTTGGGCCAACTCATCATGCGTTTCTACGACGAATATGCCCAGGAGATACGTCGCCACATGAAATACGAAGAGAAGACGCTGTTCCCCTACGTTCAGTCACTCTTGGACGGTCGTCCCATGAACGACTACAACATCGATACCTTCTCGAAGCATCACGACAGCACGGATAAAAAACTGCGCGAACTGAAGCTCATGATGATTAAGTATCTGCCATCCGACACCCACAGCAACAACAAACTGACAGCAACCCTCTACGACATCTACAACAATGAGGAGTGGCTACGCCAGCATGCCGAGGTCGAAGACCATATCTTCACCCCAGCCATCAAACGTTTGGAGCGGCTTACCAAACAGGAAGATGTGTCGAAGAATATCTCGTCGATGGTCTTCAAGGGAGGTCAGGACAATAGCGAGGCACTCAGCGACCGCGAGCGTGACGTGATTATCGGTGTCGTTCAGGGACTGCAGAACAAGGAGATTGCCGAACACCTCTGCATCTCAGTGAATACCGTCATCACTCATCGGCGCAACATTGCACGTAAGCTGCAGATTCATTCACCTGCCGGTCTGACCATCTACGCCATCGTCAACGGACTTGTCGACATCTCCAGCGTCAAGCTGTAGTCCTCTACAATATTCCCATGATGTCTCGCAGGTTGTCAACGACGAATGTGGGCACTTGCGGACTTTCTCCTACCTCCACGTTCCAACGGTTGAAAAGCATGGCGTCAATGCCAGCCTGAAGGGCACCAAGAATGTCGGTCTGCAGGTTGTCGCCTATCATCAGCGTTGTTTCGCGACTGGCTCCAGCCGTTTTAAGGGCATAATCGAAATACAGTGGCGATGGCTTGTTGACTCCAGCATCCTCACTCAGGATAATGGTATCGAAGTAGTCACGCAGACCACAGGCTGCCAATTTCTTGTATTGCACTTCGTGGAATCCGTTGCTTGTCATGTGCATCCTATAGCCCCTACCCTTCAGGTATTCCATCAGTTCGTGGGCACCGTCTATAACCCCAGGTTTCGATGCGCAGAAATCCAGGAACTTGTCGCTCATTTCAAGTGCATAATCTTTGAATTCCGAAGCAGAC